>Ga0247836_1008099_pt1 | contig 10796 bp, 7 predicted proteins | sample LaCruzMarch2015__4_FD_187116 | JGI IMG/M metagenome (GOLD analysis project Ga0247836, IMG submission 187116) | Freshwater microbial communities from meromictic Lake La Cruz, Castile-La Mancha, Spain - LaCruzMarch2015_14m | ecosystem: Environmental > Aquatic > Freshwater > Lake | place: Spain...
CGCGGGGCTGCGCGGTGTCGTGGGTGCCGCAGGCTCGGGGTTGCCGCAGGCTCGGGGTTACCCGTGCCCCGTCGCCGGACGCTCGCTACGGGCATCCTGCCCTCCGCTCGCTCGATGCTGGCCTCGCTTCGGCATCCTGCCTGCGCTCGGCCAGCAACGCCTGCTCCGGGGCACGGACAACCCCGAGCCGTCCAACGGTTGACGAGAAAACCAGGCACTTGGATTCGTCTCAACGCACGCCGCGCACCAGAACGCGCACGAGCACGGCCGCCCCTGCAGCCGTAACGTCAGCCCCGCAGGGCGGCGCCTGCGCGGGCCGCACACTCGGCGACGATGCGCTCGATTGCCTCAGCGGCGGCTTCACCCGTGAGCGTGCCGGATCGGCTGCGGAGCGTGAGCGCTACGAGCAGGCTCTTATTACCTACGCCGAGCCGCTCGGGATCCCGCCAGACCTGCCCCACGTGGCAGGCCTCGAGCAGTTCGCCGGCGGCAGCGCGGATCGCCCGCTCGAGTTCGCCCCACGAGACGCTTTCCGCGACGACCAGATTCAGATCCCGCGCCACTGCGGGGAACTCGGGGGGCTGCACCAGACGGCGCGTGCCGGCGAGGTGCACCGCGAGCCAATCGAGCCGCAACTCCGCCGCACTGACCGGGCCGGGGAGCGAGAACCGTTCGCGAGCGACCTGGGCGATCTCACCGACCACTCCCACCCTGCGGGTGGCCTGCCCGATCGACTCGAGCAGGATCTCCGCCGCCCGCCCGCGGGCGAACGGATCGAGGCTGATGGGGTGGTAGGCGATGCTCGTCTCGCCGCCCGGCAGGCCGAGCTTGGCGAGCAGGGCCGCACACAGCCCCTTGGCCCGGAAGAAGTCGCCTCCCGTGACGAATGCCACGAGCAGCGGCTCATCCACTGGTCCTGCGGCGGAGTCGGCGTTGGCCGGCCGATCCAAGTAGCCGCGGGCGATCTCGAACAGGTCAGCGTCGTCGACGCCCACCGCCACGTTGCCACCCCGCGCCTCGAGCAGGCTCGGCAACAGGCTGCGGCGGAGCCGGTCGGCCCCGCGCACCAGCGGCGGCGCGATCACCAGCGGCGGCGCGTCGCCCCAGGGGCTGGCGAGGCCGGCGAGTGACTCGTCGACGACGCTGCGGGTCATCGCCTCGCAGAAGCCGCGGCCCACGAGCACTGCGCCGGCCTGCCGCACGGCCTGCTCGCGATCGGAGAGCGCGACCGGGCGGGCGGCGATCCCCACATCTTCAGGCACCTGCTCGTAGCCTTCGATGCGCGCGATCTCCTCCACGAGGTCGATGTCGCGGGTGCAGTCCCGCCGCCAGGTGGGCGCGCGCCAGCGATGGCCGTGGTCGCCGAGCGGCTGGAAGCCCAGCCCGACCAGGATTCGTCGTTGCCGTGCGAGCGGGACATCGATCCCCAGCACCTCGGGCACCCGCTGCGGAGCCAGGCCGATCTCCGCGGGGCTCGAGGCCAGTTGCCCTGCCGTGACCGCGTCGCGGTCGAGCACGCCGCCGGCCAGTTCCAAGATCAGTGCGGCGGCCCGGCGGCTGGCCCAATCGACCATCGCCGGGTCGGGGCCCCGCTCAAAGCGGTAGCTCGAGCCGCTGGCCAGGGCCAGCGAGCGGGCCGCGGCCCGAACCGGTAGCGGTGCGAACTGGGCCGACTCGAGCAGGACGTCGGTGGTGGCCGCCGAGATCTCGCTCTCAGCGCCCCCCATCACGCCGGCCAGGGCCAGCGGCCGCTCGGCGTCGGCGATCACGCACATCCGCTCGTCGAGCAAGTAGGTCTTGTGGTTGAGCGCGGTGAAAGGTTCGGCGGCTCCCGCCCGGCGGACCACGATCCGGCCGCCGCGGAGCTTCGCCAGATCGAAGGCATGTAGCGGCTGGCCGCACTCGAGCATCACATAGTTGGTGACGTCGACCACGTTCGTGACGCTCGCCACGCCCACCGTCCGCAGACGAGCGACGAGCCAGGCCGGGCTCGGCCCCACCCGCACGCCGCGGATCACGCGGGCGGAATAGAAGGGGCAGATCTCCGGCGACTCGATCACCACCGCCACGCGGTCAGCCGCGGCCGCGGCTCCCTCCAGCGGCCAGGGGTCGGGCACGGCCAGCGGCCGGTCGAAGAGCACCGCGGCCTCACGAGCCACGCCGAGATGCCCTAGGCAGTCGGGCCGGTTGCTCGTCACCTCGAGTTCGATCGCGGTGTCGGCGTCGACAACGGTCGTGGATTCGTGATTAAGACCGGACAGCGCCAGCCGCTCGGCGAGTTCGGCGGCCGTCGCCGGCACCTGCACGTAATCGGCAAGCCAGGAGGTGGAGATGATCATGAGGGGGTCGTCAGCGGCCGGGCCAGGTGGACGCGCAGGATCGTCAAAACTGCCTCAGGAAGCGGGCATCGTTTTTGTAGAAGTCGCGGATGTCAGCGACGCCGTAGCGGCGGGCGGCGATCCGTTCCACACCGAGGCCGAAGGCGAAGCCAGTGACGGCGTCGGGATCGTAGCCCACCGCCGCGAGCACGGCCGGGTCGACCATGCCGGCCCCGCCCATCTCGACCCAGCGCCCGCCCCACTCCATGTCGACCTCGACGCTCGGCTCGGTAAACGGAAAGAACGACGGCCGAAATCGGACGTGCACGTCGCCGCCCAGAAACCGGGAGGCGAACAGCCGCAACACGCTCTTGAGATGGGCCATCGTCGTGCCCGGCTCGATCAGCAGGCCTTCGACCTGGTGAAACATCGGATAGTGCGTGGCATCGGCGGTGTCGGGGCGATAGACGCGGCCCAGTGACACGATCCGCAGCGGTGGTTCGCGGCTCTCCATCACCCGGATTTGCACGGTGCTCGTTTGCGATCGCAGCAGCAGCGGGTCGGCCGCCCGGGCCGTGGCCAGATAGAAGTTGTCGAGCGGGTCACGGGCCGGATGCTCCGGGGAGATCGCCAGGGCCTCAAAGTTGTGCCACTGGTCCTCGACCTCAGGGCCGTCGACACTCTCGAAGCCGAGCTGGCCCATGATCTCCTGAACCTGCCGGATCGTCTGCGTGATCGGGTGCAGGTGGCCGAGCGGGATCGCGTCGCCGGGGAGGGTGACGTCGAGCGACTCGCCACGCTCCGCGCCGCCGCCGCCGAGGCGGGCCTGGGCCGACTCCAGCAGCGCAACCACGGCGGCCTTGGTGTCGTTGAAGTGACGGCCTGCGGCCGGCTTGTCGGCGGCGGGGATGCCGCCGAGGGCCTTTTGCACAGCCTTGAGCCGGCCGCTGCGAGCGCCGGCAAACTCAATTCGCGCCGCCTCGACCGCGGCGTTGTCGGCGGCCTCCGCAACCGCCTTCGCCGCGTCGCTCCGCAGGAGTTCGAGGGCGGCGAGAAACGTGTCGAGCGAAGAGCCTGCCACGTTGCTCACGCGACCGCAGCCGGCTCCGGCAACCCGAGACCCTCGCGGGCTGCCGCGACCACGGCGTCGAAGCCAGTCGGGTCCTGAATCGCCATTTCAGAGAGCGTGCGGCGATCGAGTTCGCAGCCGATCTTGGCCAGGCCGGCGATAAACTGGCTATACCGCAGGCCACGTTCGCGGCAGGCTGCGTTGATCCGGATGATCCAGAGGCGGCGGAAGTCCCGCTTCTTTCGGCGCCGGTCGCGGTGGGCGTAGACGCCGGCCCGCAGCAGCGACTCTTTCGCCGTCCGAAGCAGGCGACGACGGCCTCCAACGGAGCCCTTGACCCGCTTAAAGAGCCGCTTCTTAGCCCGCAGCCGGGGCACGACGTTTTTGGTACGCATGGATGCGATCCTGACCCTGGTGAACGGTGGTCCGCGGGGCGGCTAGCGGCCGCTGGCGGAAGCCTCCAAATGTGCCTGAAATCCGTTGGAATGCAAGCCCGGCTCATTTTCCGGGCCGGGAGTGCAGCCTGCGCGGGGCTCGCGGTTGCCAGAAGGCCGGAGTGCCGCCACGGCTGCCGGGGCAGGGATGCCCTGCCGCCTTGAAATCAGTAGCTGTACTTGCCGAGCGCTGCGGCGATGCGAGCGGTGTCGGCCTTGGCCAGCGTGCCGGTGCCCCGCAGGTTCCGCTTCCGTTTGCTCGAGAGGCGGACCTGAAGATGGCTCGTGCCGGCGCGGCGGTGCTTCACCTTGCCGGTGGCGGTCAACCGGAAACGCTTCTTGGTGCCTTTGTGGGTCTTCTGCTTTGGCATGACGAAAAACTCCTTGGCGGTGCGAGGCTGATGGGCGGGGGTCGGTGCGGATCGGTCGGCGGGCGACGTCTCGGAGGGTGGCTGGGCGAAGCATTACCTGGGGGAGAGCGTGCAGGCCAGGCGCCGGCCCATCTGCTGCGGCGGCGCCTCGACCTTGCTGATGTCTTCGAGTTGAGCGACGACGAGTTTCATGACCCGCTGTCCCTCTTCGATGTGGGCCATCTCGCGCCCCCGGAATACGACCGAAACGACAACCTTATCCTTGTGTTCGAGAAATGTTCGGGCCTGGGCGACCTTGAACTCAATGTCGTGTTCGCCCGTCTTGGGACGGAGCCGAACCTCCTTGATCTTGGCGTGATGAACGTGTGTTTTGTGGTGCTTCTTTTTCTGCTGATACTTGAACTTGCCGAAGTCCATGATTCGGCAGACGGGCGGCTTCTCGTTGGGAGCCACTTCCACCAGATCCAGGCCGGCATCGCGGGCGATACCAAACGCTTCGTCGGTGGGAATGATGCCCAACTGGCCACCATCCGCCCCGATCACGCGGATCGGGGTGATCCGGATCTGCTCGTTGATGCGATGCTGCTTCTCGATGGCTTACGCCTCCGGCCGCGGAACGTGTCCCGCCGGCCGGTGGGAAGTCGCGCTCTTCGCACCAGTGATCGGCGGCTCTCCTACTGTGGTGGGCGGCCTGTCAGGGGCGCCGTCCCAACGGATCTCGCAGCCCGTGCGGGCGACGTGATCCAGGATCGAGAGTCTCGCCGCCGGAACGGCCAGCGTCAAGGACGCCAGCAGGGGCCGCGGGGGTTTTTGTTGGCAATTTCTAGTGAGGCCGGGCCGGCGGGGGTGTTGGGGCGACTGCCTGTCGGGCCGCGGCATCGGGCAAGACGACCAGACCTGCCACCAGTTCGCGGTCGGCGGCGGCGAAACGGTCGATCAGGGCCGGCTCATGCATGAACGTGACGGCCACGCGGTGTCCGGCGGGGTCGGTCACCACGTAGTGAATCCAGCGAAAGGCTCGGCCGTCGGCGGCCCCCTCGGCGACCACCCGGATCAGGCGGGTGCCGTCGTCTCGGGTGGCCGCCTCCGACTCCGCGAGCAGGCCGAACTGCTCACCCAACGACCGCCGAACGTCGCCGCGAACGGTCTCCTCCGCCGGGGCCGCGTCGGCGGCGACTCGCGGGAGCGGCAGGATCGAGCACTGGGCCACAAGCTGCCCCCGATCTGAAAGTCGGAGCACCAAGCCCTCCGGGCCGTCCTCCACCACCCGCCAGCGGGTGTCGAGCACCGCTGCGTAGCGACCCTGGCGGTGGCGGTGCCAAACCATGCCCGGCCGCCCCTTGCCGGCCGGTCTGTCGGCCTCGGGCGGCGCCAGGCCGTCGGCAGCCGGCGTGGGCTCGGTCGCGGCAGTGGCAGACGGCTCGGGCGTGGCGGCCGCAGCCGAGCGCTTGATCGTGATGGTCGCCCGCACGTCGAGCCCCGGGGCGACCCAGCCGGCTTCCCGCCGCTCGGAGACGGTCGCTTCGAGCGTGGTGATCGGCCCGTCGATCCGCCAGGAGTGGTCGTCGTGAGGCACCGCCTGGGCGATCGCCTGGCCGGTTACTTGGATGCGGGTCGGCACGCCATCGGCAGCGCCCACGACCGTGCCCTCGAGTTTCAACGTGGCCTGGCCCGCGTCAACTGCAGCGAGCGTGGCCTCGACGCCGCCCGATTGCACGGTGTCGATGGCGAGCAGGCCGGCTGCGAGGTCGCCGGGCAGCTTCCACGAGTCGCCGGCGGCGACCGGGTGATCCGGCCGCAAGCCGTCGATCAGCAGCGGATCGAAGGGGATGTCGAGCAGCTCGGCTTCGTCGCGTGACAGGAAGCCTGCGCTCAGGTAGGGCCGGGGTGTGGTGCCTTCGAGCCGCACCAAGACATCGCGGGCGTCGGCGGCGAGTTGCTGCCCCGCGCGGCGGCCCTCGATCTCGATGGCTGCGCGAGCGGTGGTGTACCGCCTGGCCACGGTGTCGCTGCCGCTGGCGGGCAGCGCCTGTTCGACGAACTCGAACTGGCCGTCGAGCGTGATCGGCCGCCGGACCGGTTCAGCCCCGGCGGATGCGGTGGCGAACAGTTCGCCCCGCACCTGGAGCCGCAGCTCGACGACGCTCGGGCCCCCGGGCTCGGCTGCTCGCCCAGCCGTAGCCCATGCCAAAACCAGTCCCACCCAGGCCAGCGGAGTCGTTCGCAGCATTGTCGGTGATCCTTCTCGGTCGTTGAACGCGCTGGGCAACGAGTTTCGCCCCAGCCAGGGCCCCCCGGCAGACGCGGGGGCTGCCGCCATTGCGCCGGCCGACGCCGGTTCTTCGGTTGGGAGACCAGCCGCCGGTGTTCTCGTTCCCGCCCGAGAGCCTTGTCCGCGGTGTTGCTCGGCCGGCTTTCGCCCGAGGCTGTTATCGGCCTGCGGCAGCGCCGAAATACCGGCAGTCAGTAGCGGGGCTTATGTACCAACTGTCTTTCATCAAAATAGGCTGTTTTCGTCGGGTTTAGCGGCGCGGGTGGCGGCGTTTTGAGAAATTCTTCGACCGGGTTGAAGCCGGTCCGATCGGCCTGTTTATTCCTGTTCTTTCGCCCCTTTTTGCCGAAAAATCAGGGGAAGCGCGGAGTTGGTTTCAAGAAATCGTCTGCGGCCGCGAACCCTTTCCCAAACTCGACCGTATAACTACCCGCCCACGAGATCAGAACGACAAGGCCAGGAGGGCTGGGATCACGTGGGAGTTTGGGTGTCGATTGGGCTCCGGGGAGCCTTGGGCAGTCGGTCGCGTCAGGGGCGCCCGGCGGTCTGAGTCCCCGACAACTGCTGGCATGGATGAGCCGGCCTGGAGGTCAATATTATGCGTTCCAATGAATCTCCTTTCGTGCGTCTCTATGGCGACGGCGATGCCTGCGGCGGAACAGCCGGGGGCGACGTGCATCCGGCGGCCCGCGGGGTTTCCGACGGCGGCTTGGCCGTGCCTGCCGGCGAGCAGGTGCTCTCGATCGAGGATCTTGCCAGGCACTTCAACGTCTCGACCAAGACGATCTCGCGATGGCGCGATCATGGCCTGGTTGCCCAGCGGTATGTGGTCGGTGGTCGGCGCCGGGTCGGCTTTCTTGTAGGCACCGTCGAGCGGTTTATCCGCGACAACCCGCTGCGCATCGAACGGGGCAGCCGGTTCAGCCAGCTTTCCGACGAGGATCACGACAAGATCATCGCCTGGGCCCGCCGCCTGGCCTTGGCCGGGGCCTGCCCTGCCGATGTGCATCGGAGAATCGCGGCTCGGCTAGACCGCAGCGTGGAGACGATCCGTTACACACTCAAGCGGCACGACCAGGACCACCCGGAACTCGCGGTCTTTCCGGCGGTCGATGGCCGGCTGCGGCCCGAGACATGCAGCCGGATTTTTCAGCAGCATCTCCGGGGTGAGGATGTCGAGTCGATCGCCCGTCGCTATCACCGCTCCAAGGCCAGCATCTACCGTGTGATTCTGGGCCAGCGGGCCGAGCAGGTCAGGCAACTCCCGCTCGACTTCATGCCCAATGCCCTGTTTTCCCGCACGAGTGCGGAAAAGGTGGTCAATCAGCCCTATCCGGGCAGCGAAGACGCGACGAAGCGGGTGCGGAGGCCGGCTGGGTTGCCCGCGTACCTGGCGAGCCTCTACGAGGTGCCGCTGCTGACGCGGGAGCAAGAGGTGTGGCTGTTCCGGAAGTTCAACTATCTCAAGCACAAGGCGGTCAAACTCCGCGAGGCGCTCGATCCCGAGCGGCCCAATGCCCGGCTGATGGATCAGATCGAGAGGCTCTACGGGGAGATCGTGGAACTCAAAAACCGGATCGTGCGGGCGAACCTCCGGCTCGTGGTCTCGATTGCGAAGCGGCGGGTGTCTCCCGGCGACAGCTTCTTTGACTTGGTGAGCGACGGCAACATGTCGCTGATCCGGGCAGTGGAAAAGTTTGACTATGCCCGAGGCAACAAGTTCAGCACCTACGCGTCGTGGGCGATCATGAAGAACTACGCCCGCACGATCCCCGACGAGCACAAACGGCGAGACCGGTTTCGGGCCACCGACATCGAGTTTCTCCAGACGGCGGCCGATCGGCGCGAGGACGAGTATCAGGTGCGTCTGGCGGCCAGCGACCGGATGCAGCAGGTGGGCCGGTTTCTCGACCGACTCGACTCCCGCGAGCAGACGATCATCATTCGCCGTTACGGGCTCGACCACGAGCGCGAACCGCAGACCCTCAAGGAGGTCGGCTCCGCCCTGGGTGTGACCAAGGAACGGGTCCGGCAGATCGAGGCCAAGGCCCTCGAGAAGCTGCGCGAGGCGGCCGCCGCCGAGGCCATGACGCCCGAGTTGGAGTGACGTCGGAGCCCGGGCGAGCGGTTCGGGGTGCGGGGGCGACGGCTACGCATGGCAGGCCGGAGCCCGCCGGGGTATCCTCGGGAGCATGGTGATCACCCCCTTGGCCGTGGCGATGACGCGTGTTTTCTCAGGCGTTTTGGCGGTGTCCGCTGCCTGGGCGGTGGCAGGCATGGCGAGTGCCAGGGCGTTTGACGGCTGGCAGGGCATGCGGGTGGTTCAGCTCGATGGCCGGGCGGAGCGGATGCTCGTGGCCGACCTGGGCGGCGACGGTCGCGACGACGTTGTGGTCGTCAATCCGCGGCAGGCACGGCTCGACATCTATCGCTGGCTGCCGCCCCTGGAACGCACCCGCGAGGATGTCACCGATGCGGACCGCCCCAACGAACTGCCGCTGGCCGCCGACTGGTCGCGTGGCGAGGTCGCCATCGACGAGCTGCCGCTCGATGCCGCGGCCCATGACATCGATGGCGACGGCCGACTGGAGTTGCTCGTGCTCACGAGCCCCTCCAATCGGATCTCCATCTATACGCAGGCAAAAGGCAAGAGCGTCGATGCGCGGGGGGCGTGGCAGAAGACGGGCGGCTGGAACCTGCTGACGGGCAAGCCGACCGGCCGGCGCGGAAGCCTGTTGGTCCGCGATCTTCCGGGCGGGCGGCACGAACTGCTTGTCAGCTGTGAGGAGGGCATTCAGCGGCTGCCCTTGGAGCGGACTGGCCGAGCCGAGTGGCTCTCGCCCCGCGAATCCCGCGGCCGGATCGACTGGCAACTCGCCGACCTCGACGGCGACGGCGATGCCGACCTCGTCGAATGGTCGAACGTGGCCCGGCAGGTGATCCGCTGGTTTCCCTGTGATCCCTCCGGCAGTCTGCTGCCGGCCCAGACGCTGCACGACCGCCCGATCGACGGATTTCAAACCGCGTCCGGCCCGGCGGGGGCGGCCGAGGTCATGCTGCTCGGCGGCAGCGACAAGGGGGTGGTGCGGCAATATCGTCTGAAGCGGGGCGAGGCCAGCGACGTAGGTCGGCAGGACGCCTTGCCGATGGCGGCGCCGGGCCGGCGGGGCTGGAGCGGCATCGTCCTCGACGGGGAGCCGGCGATCGTGGCGGTCGACGCGGCCCAGCCGCGGCTGCGGGTGCACCGGCTCACGCCCACGGGTTGGTCGGCGGAGGAGACCTTTCCGGCGGTGGGCGGCATCAAGGCGGTGGTGGCGCCGCCGGCGGCCTCCCGCGAGGGGCTGCTGCTGGTGTGGACCAAGGACGCCGCCGACCTGCACCGCTGCCGCTGGGAGAACGGCCGGCTCGGTTATCCACAGCCCTGGGTTCAGGAGGGCAAGGATCGCCGCATTCTCGCGCTCGATACGGTCGGCTCGACCGTCTGGTGGGCCCAGCGGGTGGGAAGTGATCTGGATCTCTTCGTCTGGCCGGCGAATGCTGCGGAGCCGGTGAAGACCCGCTACGAGGGGCTCGGCCCCAAGGTCGAGAAGGTGGTCTGGCTCGGCGACGACATGCTGCTCGTGCAGGATGCCTTCGCCAGCGGAGCCCGGCTGGTGCGGCTGGTCGAGGGCCAGCCGGTGGCGACGGCGCCCGCGCTCCTGGCCAAGGCCGACCTCGACGAATATCGACTGCTCGACGGGCCCGACGGCCCACGGCGAGCCAGACTCACCGACGGCGTGCTGCAGTGGCTAGGCGACGACCTCCATCCGGTCGATCAGGTCATGCTCGGTGACGGTCAAAAGATCGCCTCCTACCTGCCCGTCGCGGGGGAGGCGGGCCAGGCGTGGGCGCTCGAGCGAGACGGCGCGTTTCTGCACCGGCTCGCGGCCGACGACGCGGGGGTGATGCGGCCGGCCGAGACGGTCAAGCCGCCGGCCGGGGCTGCGCTCGAGGGCGACCCGGTGCTCGGCGTCGTGCTCGTCGACAAGGACCGGATCGTGCGGCTCGCGCGGGGCGAGCCCTGGGAGCTCGAACTCCGCGAGAGCGTCGACGGGCGGGTCGGCCGCCGCAGCGGTGTGAGCGAGTCCACCATTCACCGGATCATGGCCACCGACGTCGATGGCGACGGAGGCGACGACCTGCTGCTCTGCGACGATCGGCGGCATCAGCTGACGGCGATGCTCAGGCAGCCCTCGGCCTCCGCGGGCGCAGCGAAGCTCGAGCGGTCGGTGACCTGGAAGGTGTTTGATGACCGGAAGTACCCCTACGACGGCGGTGAGTCGCAGGAGATGG
>Ga0247836_1008100_pt1 | contig 10795 bp, 6 predicted proteins | sample LaCruzMarch2015__4_FD_187116 | JGI IMG/M metagenome (GOLD analysis project Ga0247836, IMG submission 187116) | Freshwater microbial communities from meromictic Lake La Cruz, Castile-La Mancha, Spain - LaCruzMarch2015_14m | ecosystem: Environmental > Aquatic > Freshwater > Lake | place: Spain...
CAAAGAACGGGAATGCACTTTCTTTTTTTGTACCGCCCATCCTTGGCCTCGGCCTCGATCTTCTCTCGGGCGAGCTCCTTGGCTTCGCGCTTCTGCCGGGCCGTGGGCCGACCGGTGGGATTCTCCGCTGCGAGCGCCTTCAGCTCGATCGTGGTGTAGGCCTTGAGCAAATCCCCAGGAACCTTGTCCGTATCGATCCGCAGCTCGCAGTGGAGCGTTTCATTGATAATGTTTTTGGCGGGTTCGAATTCGGTATCGAGGATGTGCTCTCCGGCCGTCCAGCCGACTTCGATACCATCGGCTGAGGCCAAGCGTGTGCGACCGGCCTGAAAGACTTCGAGTCGCTCGAGGTGTTCGCCCGTGAATGCTCCCGGTGGCGGTCCTTCGACGGCGAAGCGGAGGAAGCTGACGCGGCCGTTGTAGAAGCCCATGGCGGTCCGAGTCGTGTTGGAAAGGGTTGGAAATGCAAGAACCCCATCCGCCGGACCGCGAGGTCAGCGAATGGGGTTCTAAGAAAAGTGCCGGCAACGACCTACTCTCGCCCTGGAAGGACTACCATCGGCCCCAAGTGCTTATCGGGCGTGTTCGGAATGGGAACGCGAGTTTCCACTTGGGTAAGATCACCGGCAAGCTCCATCGATATCGATGCAACTTGGTGGGGTATGAAGCGTGGCTCTCGGGAGCCGAATCGAACAAGAAAACAATGTGGCCAAACGATTGGCTGTTAGTACCGGTTAGCTGAGTGCATTACTGCACGTACACATCCGGCCTATCGACCTCGTAGTCTACGAGGAGCCTTGTGTGGAAACCTGATCTTGGGGGAAGTTTCACGCTTATATGCTTTCAGCGTTTATCCATTCCGTACGTGGCTACCCAGCGGTACAGCTAGCGCCATAACTGGCACACCAGCGGTACGTCCCTCCCAGTCCTCTCGTACTAGGGAGAAAGCCCCTCAAGTTTCCTCCGCCCACAGCAGATAGGGACCGACCTGTCTCACGACGGTCTGAACCCAGCTCACGTACCACTTTCATCGGCGAACAGCCGAACCCTTGGGAGCTTCTCCACCCCCAGGATGTGATGAGCCGACATCGAGGTGCCAAACCTCCTCGCCGCTATGAACGCTCAGAGGAGATAAGCCTGTTATCCCCGGAGTACCTTTTATCTGTTGAGCGATGGCCCTTCCATTCGGGACCACCGGATCACTAAGCCCTGCTTTCGCACCTGCTCGTCCTATCGGACTCGCAGTCAAGCACCCTTTTACCTTTACGCTCGCTGCCCGATTGCCAACCGGGCTGAGGGTACCTTTGGACTCCTCCGTTACCTTTTAGGAGGAGATCGCCCCAATCAAACTGCCCATTTAGCACTGTCCGTCGCCGGGATTCACCGGACGAGGTTAGAATTCAAACACAACAAGGGTGGTGTTTCATCGATGGCTCCCCAAGTGCCGAGACACCTGGTTCAATGCCTCCCACCTACGCTACGCATGTTGGGTCTAAACCCAATACCAAACTGCAGTTAAGGTTCACGGGGTCTTTCCGTCTAGCTGCGGGTATGTCGCATCTTCACGACAACTACAGTTTCACCGAGTCGCTCGTGGAGACAGTGTTCCAGTCGTTACGCCATTCATGCAGGTCGGAACTTACCCGACAAGGAATTTCGCTACCTTAGGACCGTCATAGTTACGGCCGCCGTTTACTGGAGCTTCGGTTGCGAGCTTTGCCTTACGGCTAACCCTCTTCCTTAACTTACCAGCACCGGGCAGGCGTCAGTCTGTATACTGCGGCTTACGCCTTTGCACAGACCTGTGTTTTTGATAAACAGTCGCTAGAACCTTTTCACTGCGGCCCACCGAAGTGGGCGCTCCTTATCCCGAAGTTACGGAGCCATGTTGCAGAGTTCCTTCACGAGCGTTCTCTCGAGCGCCTTAGAATACTCATCTCACCTACCTGTGTCAGTTTTAGTACGGTTTCCAGTACGGTTTTCTCGGTTGTGATTTTGGTGATATCGGGATCGTAAACGCCCTGAGGCAATCTAATCAGCCTGCACACCTCGATCTCAACGTCCCTTATTGTACTGGGAGCGCAGGAATATTAACCTGCTCCCCATCCGCTACGCCTTTCGGCCTCGCGTTAGGCACCGGCTAACCCTGGGCGGATTTACCTTCCCCAGGAAACCTTAGGTTTACGGCGAACGGGATTCTCACCCGTTTTATCGTCTACTCGTTCCGGCATAGTCACTTGCAGCCGCTCCAAGGATCGTTATCCGTCCCTCTTCGCCGCAACTGCAACGCTCTCCTACCGTAGATTTCTCTACCCACTGCTTCGGTGTCATGCTTAGTCCCGTTCATTATCGGCGCAGGACTCCTCGACCAGTCCGCTATTACGCGTTGTTTAAATGGTGGCTGCTTCTAAGCCAACATCCTGGCTGTCTCAGGAATCCAACTTCCTTTCGCACTGAGCATGACTCTGGGACCTTAGCAGGTGATCTGGGTTGTTCCCCTCTCGACTATGAAGCTTATCCCCCACAGTCTAGCTGCCCGACCTTGGTACGACGGTATTCGGAGTTTGGTTGCGATGGGTAGCCGGGTAGGCCCCCATTCGCATTCAGTCGCTCTACCCCCGCCGCCAACTAGTCGAACGTTAACCCTAAAGTTATTTCGGAGAGAACGAGCTATCTCCACGTTTGGTTAGACTTTCACTCCCCCACACAGCTCATCCCCTAGTTTTTCAACACTAGTGAGTTCGGTCTTCCATGAGGTGTTACCCCCACTTCATCCTGGCCATGCGTAGGTCACGTGGTTTCGCGTCTACCGCCACGAACTTCTCGCCCAGTTAAGACTCGGTTTCCCTTCGGCTCCACTGCAAAGCAGCTTAACCTGGCTCGTGACGATAAGTCGCCGGATCATTATGCAAAAGGCACGCCGTCACCCATTCCCTTGCGGGCATAGGGCTCCGACCGCTTGTAGGCATGTGGTTTCAGGTTCAGTATCCTCCCCTTATCGGGGTTCTTCCCATCTTTCGCTCGCGCTACTCGTGCACTATCGGTCGCTAGAGAGTATTTAGCCTTGGCGGATGGTCCCGCCGGATTCGGACTCACTTTCACGTGTTGAGTCCTACTCAGGAATCCCGCTCGCTGACGCGCTCTGTCGCATACGGGGCTTTCACCCGCTATGGCCGGACATTCCAAACCGTTCTGCTAGATCGCGTCATACTACTGCGGTCCTACTACCCCGGGTGGCTAGGCCACCCGGTTTGGGCTGTTCCGCTTTCGCTCGCCGCTACTCACGGAATCACGGTTGTTTTCTTTTCCACCAGGTAATGAGATGTTTCAGTTCCCTGGGTTGGCTCGGGAATCGCGGGATCGATATTCGTTTGACAACTCCCCCGCGCTTTTCGCAGTCTTCCACGCCCTACAGCCTTCTAGCGCCTAGACATCCCCCACACGCCCTTAGTAGCTTGGCCACATTGCTTCCTTCTTCGATCCGCCTCGCAGCATCACGAAGTCAGAAACAAGTCCTTGCTACGTCTTTTCGACGATGTTCTCTTTGTTTCTAAGGCTCTTTGAGAGTCACTAACATCTTTTTGCGAGCTGCCGGATCGCACGGATCGCTCCGCACTTGTCCTGCCGCTCTCGTAAGATGCGACTTCATACCCCAACCAAGTTGTCAAAGATCAAAGTCGTTTCGGCTTTCGCCGAACCGATTCGAGCCCAGAAGACTTGCGTCTTCCGAACCCATACCGGGGACAGTCACCCCGGCCATATCCACACCCGCTTCTGCGTAAGTCTTGGCTTGGCCAAGCTTTGCGTCAGTCGCGGATCGATATACTAGCTAGCGGTCCCACCCTGTCAACCCGGCCCGCGAGTTTTTTTCTCGCAGTCCTCTTCGGGACTTCTCAGTCCCGAACACGCCCTCTGCCCGGACCGCCATTCGCGTTCGCTTTGGAGACGAGGGGAGTCGAACCCCTGACATCCTGCTTGCAAAGCAGGCGCTCTACCAACTGAGCTACGTCCCCTTTGCTCCCAATGATCTCACCGAATCCAGTCGCCATGGGTGTACTAGGATTCGAACCTAGGACCTCAGCTTTATCAGAGCTGCGCTCTAGCCAACTGAGCTATACACCCGGTGGTTTTCCACGACCTCATGCCCCATAAATGAAAAAGCCAAACCGGTCAGGTTTGGCTCTCGAGTCGAACCGAATTCGCTGGAGAGACCTACCCGTCGGACGGGCTGATGTGGCTCGCATTTCGAATCCGAATCGTCATAGGCGCCCCGAAGTCGTGCGTGAAAATCATAGACAGGACGCCGAGCGTGTCAAGCGAAGCCCGGCGCATTTTTCGTACCAGTCGTTCCGATTGCTACGATGACTCCAACCGACGGGACGACCGGCATGATCCACAACGCATCACCGGGCCTTCGCTTGCGCCGGTCCTGGAACGAATCTCGGCCCCTCTTGCTTCCCGGGGTCTTCTCGCCTTTCGTCGCCAAAATGTCGGAGCGTCTCGGCTTCCGCGCCATCTATTTGTCTGGCGGAGCACTCTCGGCCAGCCTCGGCCTGCCCGATATCGGCCTCGTCTCCGTCGCCGAGTTCGCTGGCGAGATCGCTCGCCTCACGGCGGCTTGCTCGCTGCCGCTTTTGGCCGATGCCGATACAGGCTTCGGCGAAGCCCTGAATACCGAACGGACCGTCAAGCTGTACGAAGCCGCTGGGGCCGCCGGGCTGCACCTCGAAGATCAAGTCATGCCGAAGCGCTGCGGTCACCTCTCCGGCAAGCAGGTGATCCCGGCCGAAGAGATGGCCGCGAAGATCCGCGCAGCCGTCGCAGCCAAGCGCGATCCGGACTTCGTCATCGTGGCCCGGACCGATGCCCGCGGCGTGCTCGGCTTCGACGAAGCCGTGCGCCGGGCCAAGCTCTACCGCGCCGCTGGAGCCGATGCGATCTTTCCCGAAGCACTCGAATCGGCCGAGGAGTTTCGACAGTTTGCCCGCGAAGTCGATGCTTCGCTGCTGGCGAACATGACCGAGTTCGGCAAGTGCGAACTATTCACCGCCGAGCAACTCGGGGGCTGGGGCTACCAGATCGTACTCTTCCCGCTGACGGCGTTCCGCAGTGCGATGAAGGCCGCGGAAGAGACTTTGGCAGCAGTACTGCAGCATGGCACTCAGCGCGATCGCATCGATTCCATGCAAACACGCGCCGAGCTTTACGATCGCCTCGGCTACACCGGCTACGAAGCCCGCGACCGGGCCTACTTCGGCGGCCATTGAATGAAGCGCGATCACTGCGTTCTCTGTGATCATTCGCATCTTCCCGGGAACTGCTCATCATGCGTATCGCCCTGTTCTCCACCATCGCGTGCACAGCGTTGGCCGTCGCGCAGCCATCCGGCAAGCCGCCGAAGTCGCTGGAGCTTTCCGAAAAAGCTCTCGCCATCCACCGCGAGCGGCCCGTGTTCGACGGCCACAACGATCTCCCCTGGGCCCTCCGCGAACAGAAGGCGACCTTCCAAAGCTTCGACCTCACCAAGCCGCAGCCGAAGCTCCACACCGATTTGCCCCGGCTGAAGCAGGGTGGCGTCGGGGCTCAATTCTGGTCGGCCTACGTGCCGGCCGACCTCGGCAAGAAGGGCACGGCCATCAAGGTCACGATCGAGCAGATCGACCTCATCCACCGCCTGATCGAGCAGTATCCGGACGACCTCGAATTCGCGGAAACGACGGCCGACATCGAGCGCATTCGCAAGGCCGGCAAGCTGGCGTCGCTGATCGGCATCGAAGGCGGCCACAGCATCGACAGCAGCGTGCCGACGCTGCGAATGCTCCACAAGCTCGGCGTTCGCTACATGACGCTGACGCATTCGGAATCCCTCGACTGGGCCGACAGTGCGACCGATGCCCCGAAGGCCAACGGCCTCAGCCCGCTGGGCGAAGAGATCGTGCTGGAAATGAATCGCCTCGGCATGCTGGTCGACCTCTCCCACGTGTCGCCGACGACGATGAAGGCCGCACTGAAAGTGTCGAAAGCGCCGGTGATCTTTTCTCACAGTTCCGCGAAGGCGATCGCCGACCATCCTCGCAATGTTCCGGACGACGTGCTGAAGATGCTGAAGGACAATCGCGGCGTGGTGCTGATCAACTTCTTCAGCGGCTTCGTCGTGCCGGAGGGAGCCCGAGCAATGACGAAGATGTTCGACGTCGGCCGGGAATTGCGGACGAAGTACGGCGAAGACACCGCCAAGTTCCGCGAAGCGATGAAGGCCTGGGCGAAGGAAAACGACTATCCGCGCGGCGACGTCCGCACCGTGGTCGATCACATCGAGCACGCCGTCAAGCTGGCCGGGATCGACGGCGTCGGGCTGGGATCGGACTTCGACGGCATCGGCAAGACGCCGGAGTGGCTCAGCGATGTTTCGTACTATCCCTACATCACCCAGGAACTTTTGAACCGGGGCTACAAGAAGGCCGACATCCTGAAAATTCTGGGTGGAAATGCCTTCCGCGTCCTGAAAGAGGCGGAAGAGGTTGCAGCGAAGTTGAAGAAGAAGTAAGAAGTAAAATCGTTGCCAATACGTTGCAAGCCACAAAGAAGGCGACCATGGCCCCGCAGGAACTCCGCGACTCGCTCCAAGAACAACCCTTTCGGCCGTTTCGTATCGTGTTGACGGACGGTGTCGGCTACGACATCCGGCATCCGGATTTGCTGTGGGTCGGCCAGCGAGTCGCCTACGTCGGCTTGACCGGCGAACCTGGGCAGACGTTTTTCGAGCGGTCGGTCAAAGTCGATTTGCTCCACGTCGTTCGCATCGAACCGATCGAAGCCGCGAAGAATGCCTCGGGCGGTCCTTCGAACCAAGCGGCATGATCTCGATAACGTTCATCCTCGAAGTCTGCATCGAAACCGTCGCCGATGCGATCACCGCGGCTGAAGCCGGCGCGGATCGGCTCGAACTATGCGCAGCGCTGGATGACGGCGGATTGACACCGGCCATCGAGACGTTTGCTGCGGTGAAATCGGCCGTCTCGATTCCGGTCGTCGCCATGATTCGATTGCGACCGGGACACTTCCGCATCGATGATCGCGATCTCGCCGAAATGGCGACTTCGATGGACGACCTGAGTCGACATCGGCCCGATGGCTTCATCTTCGGTGCGGCCCGCGGCGATGGCCGGCTTGATCGCGGGGCGATGAAGAGACTCCGCGAAGCCGCGGGCAACTTTCCAAGCAGTTGCCATCGGGCTTTCGACACGGTGCCCGATCCGACAGACGAACTGGAGTGGCTGATCGACGCTGGCTTCGATCGCGTCCTGACCTCGGGCAGGCCGGGGAACGCACTCGATCACCTCGATCTGTTGAAGTCGCTGATGCTGCAAGCGAAGGAACGGATCGCCGTTATGCCGGGTAGCGGCGTTCGCGCCGATGGGATCGAGCGAATCGTCGCTGCGACGGGCTGCCGAGAACTGCACGGTTCATTCCATCGCCGCGATGGCACGCGTCGATGCACAGACCGCAGCGCCGTGCGGCTGGCCCGTCAGGCACTCGATCGTTTGTCGAACGCTTCTGGGTGATGCCGGACGATGTTGCCTTCCACCAAAAACACCACGCCTTCGGCAATGTTCGTGGCGTGGTCGGCAATGCGTTCGAGGTGTCGAACGACGCTGAACATCGAGATGCCCGCATCGATGCGGCTCGGGTCGGCCTTCATGGCCTCGGCAATTTCGTCGATGATGCGCCGGTGGTGCTCGTTGACTTGGAGATCGAGACGGACGACGTCGCGGGCCGCTTCGGCGTCGACCTGCACGAAGGCATCGAGCGCCTGGCGGACCATCGCCGTGACCTGCGCGGCCATCGGTTCGAAGCGATCGCTCAGCGGAAAGTGCGGCGGACGGGAGAGCACGGCGGCACGCTCGGCGAGATCGACGGCGAGATCGCCCATCCGCTCGAGATCGGTGCAGATGAACAGGACGGATGCGATCCGTCGCAGGTCGCTGGCCACGGGGTGGTGCAGCGCAAGGATCGCCAGGGCTTCTTCCTGGATGCGGTTTTCCAGGAGATCGATCTCGGTATCGCCCGCCATGACTTGCTGCGATTCGGCGGGGTTGCGCTCGCGGAGGGCGCGGATGGCGTGGAAGATGGCCCCCTCGACGCACCCGGCCATGTTGAGGACGAGATCGTGGAGGCGATCGAGATCGCGCTGCATATGCTTCGTCATGGCGATACGACGCACCGCTCCGGGGAATCGATGGGAAGCCCGGCCTTCGCCGCGCTGACGGCGGCGATTCGCCGGAGCCGGCTCATCGACGACATCGCGCTCGAAGCCGCACTCGCGGCCTGCGGGTCCGATGAACCGGAATCCCTCCTCCACTATCTTCGCGCATCGCGCGAGCTGACGCAATTTCAAGCCGAGAAACTTTCGGGTGGATTCCACCAAGGCTTTGCGATCGGGCCGTACAGGCTGCTCTGCCCGCTCGGCAAGGGTGGAGTCGGGATCGTTTACCTCGCGCGAGACGGGAGCATTCCCATCGGTGGACGCCGACCGCGCCTGGTCGCGCTCAAGCTCCTGTCGCCGGGCAAAGCGCGGAGCGAACCGCGCCTCATCGAACGCTTCCAGCGCGAAATCGACATCGGGCCGACCATTCCGCCGCATCCGCACCTCGCGCGGACACTGCAGGCCGGCAAGATCGCGGGCATCAATCTCGTGACGATGGAATTCGTCCCCGGGCGGACGGCGAAAGCCGCCGTGAAGGACGATGGCCCCATGGCTCTTCCGGTCGCTGCGAGATTGGCCGCCGATGTCGCCCGCGGCCTGCACGCCGCCCACGCGGCCGGCTTCGTCCATCGCGACACGAAGCCATCGAACATCATGGTGCTGCCGAACGGCCGGGCCAAACTGCTCGACTTCGGATTCGCGCTGCATCGCGGCGAATCGCCGAACGCCGATCCGCGCATCGTCGGCGGTCGCGGCTACACGCTCGGCACCATCGATTACATGCCGCCCGAGCAAGCGGCGAATGCCGTGGCCGTGGGGGCCGAAACCGATCTCTATTCGCTCGGCTGCTCGCTGTACTACCTGCTGTCCGGGCGCGTCCCGTTCCCCACCGGGACGACGCAGCAGAAGATCGTCCAGCATCGCAAGGCGCAGCCGAGGCCACTGGCCGAACTCGCACCGAACGTACCTGGCGATGCAATTCGCCTGATCCGGTGGCTGATGGCGAAGCGGCCGGAGGATCGCCCACAATCGGCCGAATTCGTTGCGGACGAACTGGAACGATACGCCACACCGGCGATCCCGACGGCCGAAATGCTCCGGCACGACGAGGCCTGGGAATGGATGATGATCGAGCGCGCCGAAGCCGCCTGGATGGCGGCCCGAGCGTGAATCCACCGTGCGGGATCACGCGATTTCGAAGCCCTTCCGGTATTCGCGGAAGAGCAGGTCGTTCGCCTTTTGCACATCGCCGCCCGTCGCTTCGGTGAACTTCTCCGTCTTCGGGTCGAACTTGAGCTTCTTGCCGAGAACGAGCGCCGCCTCGCGATCGACGCCGTTGTCCGCGAGGTGAGCCACCATGCGTGCCACGGCGTCGTTGGCTTTGTCGTTTTTCGCGAAGTACAGTTTGGTGTCGGCGAGGATCGTCTTGTCTCCCTGCCGATAGCTGATGTTGCCGAGGTGGCAGATGGCCGCCGAGAAGTGGCCTTCCTCGGCCGGGCAGTTCAGATCGCTCGCCTTGCCGCTGCGGATGGCCTTCACGAAGTTGCGGAAGTGATGGTGATCGCCCCCGCCGTTGAACTTGGCGATTTGCTTTCCATCCGGATCGTAGGCGATGCCGCTGCTGTAATTCGGGCAGACGACGTAGCCCTTGTCGCCGAACCAGATGTTGCCGACCTTCGCGCCCTGGTAGTCCTTCGTCTCCAGCCCGCGGACTTCGAAGAGAATCTGCGATTCGCCGTAGTCGTACAGGCTCAGTTGAGTGTTCGGCGTTTCGCCGTCGTCGACGTAGCCGAAGCGACCGCCCAGGCTGGCTACCGACTTCGGCAGGCCGACGTTGAGCCCCCAGCGGGCCTTGTCGGCCTCGTGCACGCCCTGATTACCGAAGTCGCCGTTGCCGTACTCCCACGTCCAGTGCCAGTCGTAGTGGAGCTGCTTGCGGTTGACCGGCAGCTTGGCGGCCGGCCCGCACCAGAGGTCGTAATCGATCGTCTTCGGCGGTTCCGTCGGGCCGTCGACCTTGCCGATGCTTTTCCGGGACTTGTAGCAGGTACCGTAGGCCAGCGTCACCTTGCCGATCTTGCCGTCGTGGAGGAACTTAATCGCGTCGCGCATTCCCGGGTTGCTGCGGCTCTGAGTGCCGACCTGGCACATGACCTTGGACTTCGCCATCGCCTCGGCCATTAGCCGCCCCTCGTGCACGTTGTGCGTGGCGGGCTTCTCGCAGTAGACGTGCTTGCCGGCCTTCATCGCCCACACGGCCATCGTGGCATGCCAGTGGTTCGGCGTGGCGATGCTGATGATGTCGATCGACTTGTCGTCGAGCAGCTTGCGGAAGTCCTGAACGAAGGCCGGTTCGGCCCCCTGCGTTTCCTGGATCTTCTTCATCGCATTGCCGATGACTCCCGAGTCGGCATCGCACACGGCCACGATCTCGCAGTTGTTGTCCGGGTCGAGGAAGCCACTCGCCTTCCCCTTCTCCGCCGTGCCGATGTGGCTCATGCCCCGGCTGCGGACGCCGACGACGGCGACCTTGAGCCGCTCGTTCGGCGAACCTTTTTTCGCCGTTTCTTCGGCACGTACGGTCGGGAG
>Ga0247836_1008112_pt1 | contig 10779 bp, 11 predicted proteins | sample LaCruzMarch2015__4_FD_187116 | JGI IMG/M metagenome (GOLD analysis project Ga0247836, IMG submission 187116) | Freshwater microbial communities from meromictic Lake La Cruz, Castile-La Mancha, Spain - LaCruzMarch2015_14m | ecosystem: Environmental > Aquatic > Freshwater > Lake | place: Spain...
TATGAAACCTGATCTGGAGGGGGTCTGCAAATACGGATGCCCAAACCTTTTTTGAGCGAGAGAGCCGATGACCTTTTTGAACAAACCCGTCCGCGAAGCTGCCCGCCGCAGCGTGCTGTGCTGGCTGGCCACGGTGGATGCCGATGGACAGCCCAATGTTTCGCCCAAAGAGGTTTGGGCCATTGCGGATGATGCGCATGTGGTGGTGGCGAACATCGCCTCACCCATGTCGGCCCGCAACATCGTGCAGCAGCCGCAGGTGTGTTTGAGCTTTGTGGATGTGTTCGTGCAAAAGGGCTTCAAGCTCAAGGGCTCGGCGCATGAGGTGCTTGCCGATGATTCTGCATTTGCCCGCTGGGCCGCACCGCTGTTGACCATGGTGGGCAAGCGCTTTGTCATCCACAGCGTTCTGGTCATTCGCGTCTCATCGGTTGCCTCAATCGTGGCACCGAGTTACCGCTTTTATCCAGACGAAATCACCGAGGCGACGCAGGTGGCCACGGCCATGAAGGCTTACAAGGTCCATCCAGCACCCCAAGAGAAACCATGAGTTCAATCACTATCCGTCAAGCTGTGCTGGCTGACCTCGATGCGGTGGCCATCTTGTTTGATGCTTATCGCCAGTTTTATGGTCAGACCAGCGATGAAGCTGCGGCCAAGACTTTTCTGCAAGCACGCTTTGAGCACGGGCAATCGGTGGTGCTGTTGGCCGAGTCACAAGGGCAGGCCGTGGGTTTCACGCAGCTGTACCCGAGCTTTTCTTCGGTGTCGATGGCGCGGGTGTTTGTGCTCAACGATCTCTTCGTGGCACCCACGGCCAGGCGACTGGGCGTGGGCGAGGCCTTGTTGGCAGCTGCTGCGGCCTATGCTCGCCAACTGGGCGCTGTGCGCTTGTCCTTGAACACGGATGTGCAGAACTTGCCTGCACAAGCCTTGTACGAGTCCATGGGCTGGGCGCGCGATCAAAAGTTCTATGCCTACCACTTGAGCCTGAATTCGTAAGGGTCAGGTGATCTGAGAATATGTTTCTCAGCACGCGATGCCATGCCTGCAAGGGAGATGGACCCCCGGTCTTCGCCCGGGGTGACAGGTAGAGAACTCACACGTGGTGACAAAAAGAGAAATCGCCTGGGGGGACAGACAAAGTCTTCGCCAGGGGTGAAGTACAAAGGCTTTGCCCGGGTTGTGATTCAAGGGTCACTTGGCCTTAGGATGCACATGATTGTTCAAATGAATTCAGCCAAGTTCCCAGGAGATGCCCATGACAACGCAAGGTTTTGTGGTGACCCACGCCAAAGATGCGCAGTTCGAGCGCGGTCTGCGCTCGTTTTTTGAGTACCGTGATTTGGGGCTCAATCAGGCCACGCAAGGGCGTGTCACGGCCAGTGTGATCCGCGCCGCCGGGGGGCATGACTTTTCCAGTCAACCTCACATGCACCACACCGAGTTGCAGCTGGTCTATGTGCTCAAGGGCTGGATCGAGTTTGAATACGAAGGGCAGGGCGCGGTTCGGCTGGAAGCGGGTTCGTGTGTGCACCAGCCGCCGGGCATCCGCCACCGGGAACTGGGGCACAGCGAAGATCTGGAATTGCTCGAAGTCGTGCTGCCCGCCGACTTCAAGACCGAGACGGTCGACAGCGTCAACCCCTGAATGCCAAGCTGGTCGGCGTCACATTCGGGTTCAGGGTGACTCAGGGCTTGAAAAAGAAGTCTCCCAAGGATTGGTCGTACAAGGCCGGTGTTTGCTCATGCCCAACAGAACGCGCCAATCGCGCAACTTCGGTGCGGACTGTGCGCAAAACGCGATCTACAGACACACCCGGTTTTTCCATTTCGCGCAAAAAAAGGCGAGTAAACAAGCCATTGGGCTCCTTGTCATCGGCGCCCAACTTGTCCAAGGCTTGTTGCCCCGTGCCGGCAGAAAAAATGACCATCTGTCCGGTCGCGGCCGTTGTGGGAGCCAGCCCGCGTCCACCCAGGGTGCGGCCTGCAACTTTGAAGGGGTTGTCACGGCAGGCATCCACAATCATCAGCAAAAAACCTGTCCGCCGCTCTTGCATGTCATCCAGTATGCGCTGCATCTGAATGGCTTCGTCTCGGACTTGTTCTTCGTTTTGTCCTGCAATGTCAACAGGCAACAGGTAATTGGTGGTGCCGATTTGCACGCCGTGTCCAGCGTAAAAAACCACCACCTCATCCCCTCCCTCCACGCTGGATTTGAAGTTTCGCAGCGTCTCTTTCAAGCCGCGCTCGGTTTGGTCCAGGGCCAGCGTCACATTGAAGCCCAGGGTTTGCAAAGACTGGCTCATGGCGCGGGCGTCTGCACGCGCATTGTCCAGCCGGGTCACGTGTCGGTACAGGTCATTGCCAATGACCAGTGCCTTGCGTTTGCCAGTGGGGGGCGCAGGTTCGATGCGCTGAGGGCGCTGAAGTTCTTGTGACCGTTGCTGAGCCAGGGTTTGCTGCTGCAACAAGTCAGCTTGCCGCTTTTGCTCGGCCACACTGATTTCGGCCAAGCGCTGTGCATCTTGCAAGCGTTGCGTTTCTGCCTGAGCCAGTTGTTGACGCAATTGTGTCAACTCCTGTGCTCTTTGATCGGCCAAAGCTTGTAGCCTTTGCGCTTCAAGATTGACGACCACCGGGGCAGAAAGAACTGCTGTAACAGCAGGCGATGGTATTGGTGTAAGTGTTGGTGTTGGTATTGACGCGGCTGCCATTGTTTCAGGCGGGGCAGACGGGCTGACCGAGACAGGCGGTGGTGATGTCGCAGACAAGGGTGAATCAGCAGAAGCTATAGCGGGGGTCGCGCTGCCGCTCAAAATGGCCATGACTTCGTCGGTGCTGATGAGGTCGGCGGCCACAAAGCTGGACCTCAAGGCGCCATAACCCCTGTTGGCTTTTTTTCCAATCACCTGGGTCACCACGCCCTTGGAAGATAAGTCCATGACGTCTTTGTTGACAGTTTTGAAGAAGGTCCCTGTCGTGACTTCTAAAGAGACAAGGCCAAGGCCGACTTCAAAAAGAAACAAGGCTGGAAAACTGATTTGGCGTGGGAGTTCACGCTGATCCACGGCGATTGAAAATTCATCGCGCGAGCCTTCAACCTTGAAAGTCACCAAGCCAATGTTGGCAAGAAATCGGGTGTTGATGGCTTTCTGTGAGCGCAGTTGACGGACAAGCTCAACCCCTTCTTTGGAGTCGATCGGTTGCGCAGAGTAAAAAACGTCCCAAGTGAGAACTGACGGACCAACAGTCGATACGGCACTGGATAAAAATTGGCCCTTTTCTATTTTTGAACCCGGCTCTGGGCTGGTGCGCAAATTCCAGTTCATTACAGAACTCAGCAGCGAATAAAGCCCATGGCCATGGTCGATCACAAAACCCGACTCCAATCGACTCAAAATGCCCCGGTACAACAAAACGCCGTCCGCGGGTGCCCGTATAGGCTCCAGCCCTGAAACTTCGAATGCGGTGGTTGGGGTATTGGAATAATTCGACGGAGTGCGTATCAGGTCAGTGTTGATGTTGACGGGTGAGCTCCAGCGCTCGGGCAGCAGGGGGTCGGGTACCAGCGGGATGGGGACCAGTGGGTCGGGTACCCGTGGGGAACTGCGCTCGGCGTCCACGGCCAACAGCGTGTTCGTGACTGGACTGCCTGCGCTTGTTTGTGCGGAGGCGGCCTGGACAGCCAAACAGGCGCACAGAAAGAATGCACACCACTGCAGCAAACGGCCCAAGTTCAGCATCGAAATCCTTTTTTGCAGCGGTGCGCCATCAGTTCACATCGAACTCGACCGTTCGATTGCCTTTGCGACCCGCGCTGTCTTCCACCACCATCGTGAGTTTGTGTCGACCTTTCGGCAAGCTGGCTTCTTGAACAAAAACGCCCAGCTCTGAGACTTTGGCCACGCTCAGCAAACGCTTGGTGATGTCCAGGCCAAAAGCGCCATACAACACCCGAAAACTTTCCGGTTTGACGGTGCTGGGTGCTTTGGGCTGAAACCTCAACTCGATGCTGGTGGGGCTACTGACCGGCGTGGACAGCTTGGGCGCGGTCAACTCAATCGTGGGGGCATCTTGTACGGCTACGGATTTGCTGGTGAATTGAGGTGGGGCATTGTGGGATGCCAGCATCTCTTCCGCCGTGACCAAAAAGGGCCCAGCCCAGGCGCTCAGGCTGAAAGAACTGAAAAGGATTGCAAGGATATTTTTCATGGGAGCGCAGTGATTTTGACGCGGCGATTTTCCGCCGCGTTGGGTTTTTGGGGCAACAGAAGTTCAGAAAAACCTTTGCCCTCGACGCCCAATCGCTGTGGGTCAATGCCTTGGGCAGAAAGGTAAGTCGCCACCGATTGAGCGCGACTTTGGCTCAAGCGCAGGTTGTAAGCTTGCGAGCCTTGTGCGTCTGTGTGGCCTTCGATCTTGAAGTTGAATTGGCTCAACCTGTCGCTTTTCATGGCCGTGATCAAGTTGTCCAGCAGCGGCTTGCTGGGCTCTTGCAGTTTTGCAGAGTCCAGCTCAAAGCGGATCACGAGGTCAACACTTTTGGCCTGGGGCACCAGATTGCGCCCACCCAGGCTGCGGGTCATGGGTTGGTTGGTGGGCGCCAACTTTTCCAATAATTCTGCGGCGGTGGCGTTGTGCAAAGGCGCGGTCGATTGACTGAACGCCGAAGAACCGATCAACAACAAAACAAGCAACGATTTCATTTGACTTCCTTGACCGAAATGAGTTTGGCGCCAAAGCTTTCAGAGCCACCGTTCTGTGTTTCGCGTGTCAAAAACTGGATCAACTCTGAGCGCCCCCCCAAGTTGTTCAAGGCGTATGTGAATGGCTCGTTGGCGGTGGGCTCGGACAGGGTCAAGCCACTGAGCCGTCTTGGACTGTCTGCCACCATGACCAGCAAGTGGTTGGTCCCCACGGGCCCAGCGGCTTTGACTTCCCAGTGTGGTTTGGGAATGCGCAAGGTTTGCCCTGCCTTGATGGCGTTGTCTTTGTCCAAACCGTTGGGGTAAAGGACATAAAAGCTTTTGGCATCGCTGCCCAACAAGATCAAGTAAACATGGCCATCGTGGCTGGACTTGATATCCAGCCCCAAACTGTCGCGGCCGATTTTTAAACTCGGTTTTTGAAGGCTGACAGTGACCACCCGCCTTGGGTTTCTCTGCTGTTCAATGTCTTTGAGCGTGGCCAAAGACGCCATGGCAGCTTCCGTTGAGGGCGGGGCGCTGGGCACCGGTGTGGACGACAACGGGGCAGGCGTGATGGACACGGCTGCCGCTGGTGGCGGGCTTTGAACAATAACAGGAACAGGAACAGGAACAGGAGGTGTGGGCTGAACGGCCACCGATGGCGCTGCTGGTGTGGTTGTGGCCGGTGGTGGGCTGGGGTTGGCAGCGGGCATGGCTGGCGATGCGGCTGGCGCAGGGATACTGGCTTGCGCCACAACAGCGGTCTGCGGGGCAGGCCTTTGGACAGAAGGCCTGATCACAGGAATCAAATTGCGGTTGCCCGAGACAGTGACGTGGTGGGGCGAAAAGTGAGTATTGCCTTTCAACGTGGCGTTGATCTGACTTTGGGCGCACTGCTGAATCTCATCCATCGAGACGGCGCCCGAACTGTTCAGGTCCTTGGCTTTGCCCAGCAAGCAGTCACGCATCGCCTGGGTGGCTAAACCACCCTTGTCGGGCTGGTCCAAGCTGACCTCATCCGGGCGCGATGAAGTGATTTGGACAAAATTTTCCTGGATGCCACCGATTCGCGTGACTTCATTGAGCAGAGATCGTGTCTTCATGTTGGACACGACTTCGCAAGAATTGGCGGGTCGATCGGATTTGCTGAAAAATTTCGGGGTCAATTGATTTTGGAGCAAACGCCGCGACAAGGCTTGAGGCGGCACAACGCCCTCTGAATGGCAGGCATCGATCAGGGTCACGAACTTGTCGGCAGAGGTGGCCAGTTTTTTGGTGGCATTGGCAAACTCTTGGTGGCTGATGGTTCCGCCCTCATAGGTCAACAGACCCTCAACACAGTCAGAGCCAATTTGTTGGCGCGTTCCGTGCCCTGAAAAATAGACAAAAGCCCGTGAACCCTCCCCGGTCTTTTCGCCCAATTTCTTCAGAGCCGCCAAAATATTCGCCTTGGTGGCCTCGGCATCTCTGAGGTAAACAATGTTGGCGCTGGGGATGTCCATGGCGGTCGCTATTTTTGACGCGCTCACCATGTCGTGTTTCACGCCCAGCAGACTCGAGGGGCCTGTGTACCCATACTCTCCCACCCCGATGATCAAGGCGGTTCGGTTGGACGTGGCTTGGGCGCAAGCCATTTGTGCCGACATGAGGACGGCCAAAAGCCAAAAATTTTTCATGAATTTAGGGAGCACGTTGAATGAACTGGATGTTGCTGATCAAGACTTCGCCTTTGGGGTTTCGCTCCAGGACAATGACCACGTTTTTACCTTTGGCTGCGCTGTAAATTTGTTCGGATTTGAACTGGGCGAAGGACTTCAGGCTGGAGATCAAAGAGCCAAGCAAGCCGATGGCCGCCAATGGGCTTCTTGCGACCAATTCGTTGGCTGGGGGCTCAACCAAAACTTTCCCGCCCTCAGCTTCGACCACGGAAATCCATTTTTGCAAACGTTCCGGAACTTGGTTGGGGCTGACCTTCTCGTAAAACGCAATTTGAACCGGTGTTTTTTGGGCAACAAGCGATGCTGACAAATCCCGGTCAAATTTTCCGATGTCCACAAAATTGATTTTTGATTGGGCGCTGGTGGGCGCAACGGGTTCGGTCAAGGGCACACGGGGTGCGCAGCCCAGCAGGACTGTGGTCAAGACAATGACCGTGATTTTTTTCAGCATGGTGGCTTTCGAGGGTGGATGGTTTGCCGTGGAGGACGAGGAGGCTGCAAATCTCAGCGCTTTAAAAAATACTCACCCACGACTTGGTCATAGATGGCCGGAACTTGGTCATGTCCCACGGTCTTGGCCAAATTGACCACTTCGGTTCGGACGTTGCGCAAAATTCGGTCGACGCTGATCCCGGATTTTTGCATTTCCTTGAGAAAAACGCGGGTAAACAAACCATTTTTCTCGGGGTCGTTGGGGCCCAATTTGTCCAGAGCTTGCTGTCCAGTCCCCGCCGAGAAAATCACCATTTGTCCTGTGGCTGCGTTCGTTGGCGCCAGACCTCTGGAACCCAATGAACGACCTGAACCTTTGAAGGGGTTGTCTCGGCAGGCATCCAGCATGGCCAAGGTGAACTTGGCTCTCTTTTCGGTCATGTCATCCAGGATGCGCTGCAACTGGATGGATTCATCGCGGATTTGTTCTTCGTTTTCACCCGTGATGTCCACCGGCAGCAGGTAATTGGTGCCTGCCAATTGCACGCCATGGCCAGCGAAAAAAATGATCACCTCGTCGCCACCCTCAACGCGTGATTTGAATTGCCGCAAAGCGGCCCGCATGTTGCGTTCACGCAGGTCCAATTCCAGTTGCACCTGAAAACCCATGTCGCTCAGGCTGCGTGCCATGGCCTGCGCATCTTCCCGGGCGTTGAGCAACCTGGGCACGCTTTGGTAGTTGTCGTTGCCGATCACCAATGCCCGACGTGTCGGCACCGTGGGCGCCAGTGGTGGGTTCACGATGGGGGTGGGTTTTTGTGCTTGAGTCAGTTGTTCCAGCATCAGGCGTTGACGGGCCACTTCTTCTCTGAGCGCTTGTGCTTCAGCTTGCGCTTTTTGGATGCGATCGTCTTCTGGTGGCGGGGCCGATGGCAGAGTGACTTGTGGTGGTGCCAATGGCTGAGCAACTTGAGGTGGGGCCAATAGCTGAGTGACTTGAGCTGGTGGTGTCGGCGTGACGACATCGGCGCTGGGTTTTAAAGGCGCGGGGGTGGGGTCCTGAGAACTGTTGGTTGATGCGGACACTTCAATGGGCTGCGCAGCAACAGGCGCGCGGGCCAAGCTGTTCACCGCCGAGGTGGTCACGTCATGTTTTCCAAATACAAAATCACCATTGGGGAGTTTTTTCACATAGTGTGTGATTGCATCCCCCGTCGAAACGAAGGTTTTGATTTGGCGCTCAGTTTTGAAAAAATTCCCAGAGGTAATTTTGAAGCCGTACTCACCGGCGGGCATCAGGTAGGCGTACTCCCAACTGATGGGTGACGAGGTCGAGTTTTGGAGGCGTTGAACGGTGAAGGCGTTGACGTCTTTTTTCAACTCAAAATCCTTGCCCAGTTCAAATGAGCCCACTTCAAGTGCCCTTTTGATGTCGATTTGTTTTCTCGTTTGCAACCACTTGATCGTCTCGGAAATGTGCTCCGTTTTCGAATTGTTCAACTGGGCATGGCTGAGTTTTTTCTGCAATTCTAAAAATTCGTCTGCTTGCAGTTGATAAACATCCCAATTCAAAAGTCGTTTAAATTGGGCCGGCCCACCTGCACGCATCGTTGACAAGAGTTTTCCTTTTTTGACGGGTTGGCCAACCTCAATGTTGGCGGTGCCTTCCCATTCAAACGTGCTGTAGAGAAGTGAAATCAGCCCATCCGCGTGCTGCAGCATGAAACCAGTTTGAAAGAAGCCAAACCCGCCCTTGTAGATCAAGGTTCCGTCAGCAGGTGGCGTGACGAGATCGTATGCATTTAGGGCCAATTGAAGGCCTGCTTGATCCCCGGTGCCTTTGAGCGTGGTCACCATCCCATTCGCATCGACCGTTGTGGGCAGTCCCCAACCTTGTGCTTTCAAATCCGCAGCAAAAACGGGCTGGGTCCAAATCAACATCAAACCTGCGACAAGGCGGATAAAAAAACGATGCAAAAAGAAGGCAGACATAGGGGAAGCGAACCTTTTTTATGGGTGTTCAAAATTTAATTTTGAGAACATAACGGCTGTTGGGCATTGGAACAGGGCTCCGCGTGTTGATGATGCGCGTTTGGGCGTTGATTTTTCCATGGCGCTCGCTCTTTGACCATATCAGGCTATTTGCTTCAATTATCGTATCAATAGCAATTTTGGCGAATCCTTTCGCGCATGTTCGCCGGGCGCTGCAAAGACGCTAAGCTCAGGCCCCTTGGAATCTTGAAAAGTTTTCAAGGGATGGCTTTTTGTAGGAGCCCACGCTGTGGGCGATGGGCGTGGAACACGCCCTGCAAACCATCGCCCACAGGGGTGGGCTCCCACAAAGGCAACAATAGCCGCATGGCCGCCACCCACATGGGCCATTCAAACTTCATCGGGCCGGATCCATAAGCTCAGGCCCTTGGAGTCTTGAAAAGTATTCAAGGGATGGCTTTTTGTAGGAGCCCACCCTGTGGGCGATGGGCGTGGAACACGCCCTGCAAACCATCGCCCACAGGGGTGGGCTCCCACAAAGACAACAATAGCCGCATGGCCGCCACCCACATGGGCCATTCAAACTTCATTGGGCCGGATCCATAAGCTCAGGCCTTCCAAATAAAGGTGCTCCTCGATGTTCCGCAGTTTTTTTCTCTCTCGCCGCTGGGCCTTGTGGGCCTGGGGTGGTTTGTTGGTATTGGTGGCGCTGGTGTTCATCACCGTGCAGCAGACCGTCAAACTCAACGCCTGGTACGGCGAGTTTTATGACCTGTTGCAAAAGCCCGAGCAGGCCGGGGGGCTGGAGAAGTTCTGGGGTTTCATGTGGCAGTTTGCATGGATCGCCTTTCCTTTCATGTTGCTGCGCAGCCTCGAGACGTATCTGGCTTCCCACTTCGCTTTTCGATGGCGTCAGGCTTTGACCGAAGATTACTTGCCGCGCTGGCAGGGCACCCAGACCAGCGTAGAGGGTGCGTCGCAGCGCATTCAGGAAGACTGCATGCGCTTTGCCCGCCAGACCGAAAATTTGGGGCTGGGCTTGGTTCGGGCGGTGCTCACTTTGCTGTCGTTCATCCCGATTCTGTGGGCGCTGTCCACGGGCATGGCCATTGTCTGGTTGCAGTTTGAAGGTTCGCTGTTTTGGGTGGCGCTGGTCACGGCTTTGGGCGGCACCGCCATTTCGTGGTTTGTGGGCATTCGCCTGCCCGGGCTGGAATACAACAACCAGCGCACCGAGGCGGCGTTGCGCAAGGACCTGGTGTACGCCGAAGACGAGCGCGGCCGCATGCATCTGCCCACGGTGCTCGAGTTGTTCACGGGGGTTCGGCTGAACAATTTCCGGCTGTTCAACCACTACGCTTACTTTCACCTGTGGAGCAATTTTTACAGCCAGACGATGGTGATTTTCCCGTACCTGTTGATGGGACCGTCCTTGTTCACCGGTGTGATCACCTTGGGTGTGATCCAGCAGGTGGGCAATGCATTTGGCAAGGTGAACGACGCTTTTTCCTACCTGATCGAGCGCTGGACCGACATCACCGAGCTGCGCTCGATCTACAAGCGCTTGTCAGAATTCGAAAAGGCGTTGGCTTAGTCCGATGCCCTGCAATCATTTTTAGATTCTTTTGTTTTCAAATTAAAAGTCCGTGGGTACACTTAAAGACCGTCTCAACCTTCAAGGCAGGTCTCAATGCAATCCGCTTCACGTTTTTTTCGCAATACACCCCTGGTTCAGCGTCTGCAGCAAGCCACGCTGATCTGCGCCATGGGCTGTGTGCTGGCCTGGGTCACGCCTGTTTGGGCGCAAACCGGGTGGCGCTCCGTCTCCAATGCGCCTTCTGGCCCCGCTGTGATGGTGACACCGATTCCCGAGGCCGCCGCCCCCCAGCCCAAAGCGAAGGCCGAAGGCGGATTGCAAATGTTTGGCGTGACCTTGAGTACGGCCA
>Ga0247836_1008126_pt1 | contig 10764 bp, 10 predicted proteins | sample LaCruzMarch2015__4_FD_187116 | JGI IMG/M metagenome (GOLD analysis project Ga0247836, IMG submission 187116) | Freshwater microbial communities from meromictic Lake La Cruz, Castile-La Mancha, Spain - LaCruzMarch2015_14m | ecosystem: Environmental > Aquatic > Freshwater > Lake | place: Spain...
CGTGAAACCAGGCAGCGCCTCGTTACTGCAACAGTTTCAATTCCAAACGGTACGATTACAGGTATTGCTTGCATTCACGTTAAGGATCGTATTTTCTAGTTTCAATTCCAAACGGTACGATTACAGGAAGTCGTCTGGCGTAATACTCCCCTTTTTATCGAGGTTTCAATTCCAAACGGTACGATTACAGGCTGCCAACCACGATTGGCGGCTCTCTTGACCTTAGGTTTCAATTCCAAACGGTACGATTACAGGGGTAGATCGTCGGGCGAAATATCAAAGCCCGAATAAAGTTTCAATTCCAAACGGTACGATTACAGGTAGTTGGCGAACCATAAGAAAGGATTGTTTTGAAAAGTTTCAATTCCAAACGGTACGATTACAGGAAACATTACCCTAACAACCACAGGAACGGGATTAGAGTTTCAATTCCAAACGGTACGATTACAGGGGCGCTTGTCGATGTGGGCGGCATTACGGTACAAACGTTTCAATTCCAAACGGTACGATTACAGGCGATCACACAAAAGCATGGGATAAGGTAGATGAAAAGTTTCAATTCCAAACGGTACGATTACAGGTGGATTGAATGTTTTTGGCCATATCGTTTTAGTTAAGTTTCAATTCCAAACGGTACGATTACAGGTTTGGATACTGAAATATACAAAAAGTACCAAAACGGTTTCAATTCCAAACGGTACGATTACAGGTAAGTGTGCATTTTTGGTTTTTTGGCCGTAAATTTGGTTTCAATTCCAAACGGTACGATTACAGGAGAGATTCTTTAGTCAATCTAAGCCCGTGCAAAACAGTTTCAATTCCAAACGGTACGATTACAGGACTGCCAACCACGATGGGCGGCTCGCTTGACCTTAGGTTTCAATTCCAAACGGTACGATTACAGGTGTGTTTCATCTTACACACTGTAAATACACAATCGAGTTTCAATTCCAAACGGTACGATTACAGGGCATATTGACCATTCAAGTAGGTGGATAGGATATTAGTTTCAATTCCAAACGGTACGATTACAGGACACGGATTTTTCAAAAGCGAGTGAAACGGAAATGGTTTCAATTCCAAACGGTACGATTACAGGGCGTATTTTTCGAGGTAAGCCGCATCGAATACACGAGTTTCAATTCCAAACGGTACGATTACAGGAAAACGCAAGCGTACACATCGCACGGCCTTGTAAGGTTTCAATTCCAAACGGTACGATTACAGGGCATCGAAGCGATGGACAGAAAAAAGCAGATCAAAGGTTTCAATTCCAAACGGTACGATTACAGGACACAGTGACCGAAAAAGTGCCTGCCGATGGATTCAGTTTCAATTCCAAACGGTACGATTACAGGCCTTAACCTTTATCCAGTGTTCGGGTGCTGATTTTGGTTTCAATTCCAAACGGTACGATTACAGGCCGGTTGGTTCGATCAACTTTTGGGGTTCCACCCACGTTTCAATTCCAAACGGTACGATTACAGGTACGCAAATCCAGTCGTAACAGCATCTACTAATATTGTTTCAATTCCAAACGGTACGATTACAGGATTTTTTGTCTTATAAAAAGCCGCGCACCAAATGCAGTTTCAATTCCAAACGGTACGATTACAGGTCGATCAATAAATATGTGTATTTTATTGATTTTCAATAATTTGAGATGGTTAAAGAGTCAATAAAAATGCAAAAAAGTCGTCGACCATCAATTGTGCAAAAATAGTGGGATATCGACGACTTTTTATAAAAAATGATCCAGATCATTTTTTTCCTTTCCAATTACTTTTTTCTCTAATCGGAAAGCATCCCAACAGCGAAAGATAATCAAGCTATCTTCTTTAATTTGCATCAGTTCCCGAGCTTCTTTTTCTAACTCCCGAAGCTGAACCTCTGTTAGCTCACCTTCAAAAACGGAGTTCTGTATCCAATTTAAGTAACGCCTACATAATTTAAGCATTTTGCCGACACGTTTTTCCCCGATATCATATACTAAAATAACATACATGCTTTACCACCAAATTTTGAACGGTTTGTATTCAGGCTCCATGCGAAGAATGTATTTTGCCAACTTATAACACTCTAACCGCAGCAAATATTTATACGATACTTTTTTGTTTAGAATTCGGTGATGAATAGTTTCTTGTAGTCGCTCATCGAGAGCCCGAAGAAAAATTTGTTTACCCGCGTTATTTAGAAAACAACCATTTATTCCATTCTCAAAATGTCGAGATTGTATCTCTTTTTTGTTCACTAAAGCAAAAATAGTTCTATCTATCAGAATAGGCTTAAATACCTCGGCGATATCCAACGCTAATGAATAGCGACGTACACCCGGTTCGTGAAGGAAACTAATGGTGGGGTTGAGTTGAGTATGATATATAGTATCAAGGATTTGGGAATAACAAACCATGTTGCCGAAGGAAATAAGTGCGTTTAGTTCATTCCCCGGTGGCTGCTTCATACGGCTTTCAAAGATGAATTCCTTAAGAATGACATCAAATGCTTGATAGTAAGTCTGTCTGCAGTTGCCTTCTAAACCCATGAGTGCCGGTATATCTCGCACGGCTGCAAATGCCAACCGATACTGCTCTAACGATTGCAAATGGGCATCTAGGTTGCGCCCGCGCCCGCTGTAATACCGGAGATTTCGGACCATATTTGCCGTTGCGCCATCAACGAATCCAGTTGCAAGATGCAACCTACGGGTTGGATCGAGATAAACCCGAGTTTGCTCTACCTGCATTTTTCCAGCAAGAAGGTATTCCTTAGGCTGGAAAGAACCAGTGTAGTGTTCATGGTAATCAAAAAAATGAACGCTAACGCGGTGTTTGCCTAAGTAATTGTAAAGGGCACTGTTGGCGTCAAGACTGCCGAATACGAAAAGCGTTTCTAGGCCTTCAATAGGAATGAATTTAGGCGGCTGAGCGATACCTTTTTCATCCACAGGCGTAAAACGAAGTGTATTGTCTTGCCGGGAGAGCCGCCCGGGGTTAAAAAGATAATAGGTATCCTTCATGGTTCGGTAATATAACAAAGGTCATGAAAAGCACACTGACGACAATAGGGCTTCTTGTCAACCACAGGGCAATCAGGGAGCGCAATAATCTGCTTCACTTCTACTTCCCAGTTCGATATGATACAAAGCATGTCTTCATCTAGCGGTAATACTTTTTGGGTTTTGCGTAGATCAGGATATTCAATCAGTCCAGATGCCCCAGTAATGCCATGTTGATGTAATTTGTATAGGTAATATTGTACCTGAGCAATATGAGCCGACTCAATGGCGCGCCCGCGTTTGGTTTCGTGTACAACACGGGCGCGCGCATCAAAAAAGTCAATTTTAATACCGTCTAATTGAACCTCAACATACTCTTGCGATCGACGCGGGTAAGCATATTGATGGATTAACCTTCCTTCAAGTACTTGATCAGAAAAATGTTCCATTTCCATGCCTTTAGCATAAAGCCACAGTTTACGCTTGCAAATGAGCAAGTAAGTTATGTGGGAGGCAGTTATTCTAACGGCATTTTCCATGTCTTAACCTCAAAGATCTATTGTAAATGCTTCAATTTGACTGATTAGGTGTTGAGCGGCGCGATCAAGGGCATCTACAGAACCACCTGCTCCAACTATATAACCGTTGCATGCTGGCGTAATAAATAATTGGGCGCGAGCGGTTTCATCGAGTTTAGCAACTGCTTCTTGACGATCGCCGCTATCTTCTTTTAAATCCGCCCGAATGGCATAGGCTATTTGATTAGCGTTGTCGCTTATGGCAATGGCCAGGGTTTCCATTAAGCTAAAAGTGCGAGATTGGTTGCTGGTAATGCGCCAGTTAAGCAAAGCCTGCGCCAATGCAGGGATGATTTTGGTTCGTTCTTCGAGTGGACAAATGAGGCAGGCTCCAAAGGCATTTCGACCTTCACTCCAACCAGTTTGTCGGAGTTTGGTTTCCATATCGAGGTGCAACTCAGGTTCAAGGCGATTTAGTGATACACAGAAAAGAGTTCGGAGATCAATGGCAACATCAAATACAAAAAGGCCTGAAGCACGCGTGTGTTCTGGTATCCACTTCCTGTTAGGCAATGTCCGCTTATTGGAAGTGAGCCACTCTTGAAGTGCTTCTGAAGACATTTCTTCTCGTTTATTATTGACAAGCCTGCTTACCTTTACAAGGTGTTCCTCCGGATGCGAGGTGCGATCGAATGTAAGGTTTTCCTTAATACTTTCAAGTCCACCTAACTTGGGATGAAGGGGGCGCATAGCAGAGATAGATAAAGGGCTTCGACGTTTGATCGTGAAATCACCAGCTTCAGCCTTCATATACCCTCCAAGTAATTGGTCTGGGAAAGAAGGGTCGCAAGGGGAGTGGGGTTCCTTTTGTTCCGCTTCACCTTTATTGTTAATTTCCCAATTGAACGTAATGGGGGCATGTGGTACACCAAGCAAGGTTGTGAGCGCTTCCATAATGCTTCGCTTTACTTGTTGCCCGCTTGAATAAGCCATTCGGGTACCAAATTGTGGATCATAATAAAACTTTTGACCATCTTGGACGCCAAAAACGGTGTGGTCGGCATGACGCAGTACGCGCAGGTAAATGAAAGGTGAATTTGTATTTTGCATATCAAATTGTTTTATAAGGTGAAGAATTAAGACCGGTTTTGAGCTTCTTGAAAACTATACTCGAAACGAATTAGTGTAACAAAGAGCGGAAATTGATCAGAAGGCATTTTAACCAAACTTTCAATTTGGGTATGGAGTTCAGGTGTTGCAGCACCAGGATAATGCCCGATTAGCTCAGCTAATTTGTCCAAAAAAATGCGTAGGTTAGTGGCGTTACGTACCTCGGAAGAAAATTGCTTCGCAGTTGATTTGCCGCGGTCGGCCGAGGATGTTTCGTAATTACGCAGTAGGGTCGCTATTTGTCCCGATAGCTGAAGTAGTTCTGACTTGTTTAACATAGCGTAAATCCAGAGTTTATAAAGGTGAAATTGTTTATTTGATTGTTCATCGTTGATTTTGAAATCTTTTGCTTTTTTTGGATCACGCTGAGGTGCATAATCACGAAGTTTAGATGGCTCAAGTGCACGTAATCCTAAGGCCCCCATTTCGCACGCTCGATAAAATTTGAAATGTGCTTCCAGCAAAACAATTTGGTTGTCTGATAAAACTGAGTTTTTCTGATCTATAAAATATTTATCGCGAGCCTCAAAAAGGGTACGTATTTCATGGATCTTCACGTTGATAAAACCGAGCGTGGTATTGGTTGAGGATAAGTTGTATACATACATAGTCATGTCTTGGCTAGAATAACTTTTAGACAGTGCAAGAACTAACCGCGACCAGCTTATCCCTGGAATTGCATGAATTTTTCCTTTTTTGGGATCATTTCGCTCCTCTGTTTCCGGGTTGAAGTCTAATACATCACCACCATTTAAGCGGTGATTAAGCCATTGACCATTCCATGTTTCAATCTGGCGGTCTTTTACCTTTGGTGTTTGTGTTAAAAATGTGCGGTAAATGCTCCAACCATCAAAACACTGGAATAGGATACTAGTATCATCAAAAAGTAAATAAAAACCACCACCAACGCCACAAGCCAAAGATTCGCCAATCCAGGATGCATACATATCATCCTCTGAAATTTCTCCAGGCATATTGGTTAATTGACCAGAAGTAGTTGCTGTAGATTCCTCGGCCCCATATCCAACGTAAATAGAGGCGTTTGGCTTTTTATTTTTAATATTATTGTGTAAGTTCGCTCTACGAATTTCAGGTTCAGGAACCCCAGACTCAATGTCTTTTGCAGACAAACTTTGGAAGAATGGAGAATTACTCACATGGAGTAAATGTTTCTCAGAATTAAAAAACACTGGAAACATAATCTCGTCAAAAAAAGTCCGGGCTGTCAGGTTACGACCTTCGCGACTATTCCAGGCATCCAAAAACTTTTTTCCAATATAACTTGTGTACATGGTTTATAAATATTTATTTGGTTCGTGAAGAATCAGGCCAAGTTCAATGTGTTCTAATTCGGACTGAGGTATAACAAAAGGCCAGGAGCCTACCTGTAGTTGAACGTATTTAGAAGCCTTGCGCTTAATAGAAGAATAAGCAACCGGAATGTCAACCTCCTGCCGAGTTTCCCAATTGCCTGCTTCATAAGCGGCCCGGTCGGACGCTAGAATACAAGTGGCCGACTCAATTTCGAGGGCTTCTACGATGATTGACTTACCTCGGTGTGTTAGCTCTTTTATAATGAATTGGCCATCTTTGAAAATCAAATGCATGTCTATTTCTTTGGTTTCAATTTCGGGGTACACAGTATCAATACGGGCCTGAACAGTTCGCTCTTCAAGTAGAGCACCATCGGGTAGCTGCCGGTAACTTTCGCGTAAGATTGGCGCTTTGTAAGGCAAGGCATTATCATTTGGCGCTAGAACATGCACTGGTTTGTACCGACCTATAGTTGCATTGTTTCGCGCACGATTGACACGTCCGAAACGCTGAATAAGGGCATCAAGTGGCGCACATTCTGTAATCATTCGGTCGAAACTTATATCAAGGCTTACTTCAACAACCTGAGTGGACACTACTAAACAGGGGCCATATTCAGGTTTGGAACGGTTATCAAAATCTTCTTTAAGAGCAGTTTCTAACCGGATGCGATCTTTTCGGCGGAAACGGCTATGAATTAGCATAATCGGAATGCTTGGAAAACGATCTTTCCATCGAGCATAACTTTCTTGTGCGGCCTGTACAGTGTTATGTACCAACAACACCCGTTCTTGGGCGTCTACAGCCTTAACCAAGATTGCCTCAAATCGTAAAGGGTCGTTTGGTTCCTTATATATAAGGTGTCGATTGAAAGAATCCAATTGTACATCTGGCAGTTTTACTTCATAAACAGATTCCGGGCCGCCAAGTAATACTAGTATCTGTTTGTAAAGCACTGAAGGAATTGTGGCGGTGCCAATATGAATACGACACTTTAAACGTAGGAGTGCACGTACAATTTCCCGCACCATCGCACCAGACCAATCTGAATAGGTATGTATTTCATCTAAAATTACATCAGTGCCTTGTAAATCAAGCATTACAGTTTCATAGCCCGAGGTACCGAAAATAATAGAAGCTATTTGATGCGGTGTTAACACCTTTACTGATGCGCCGATTAGTGGCTGAAGGGTTTGTTCTACATAGTTGTGACCTGCTTTTAGTCGGGAAGTGGCATGGAGTAGCCTTATATCCGCTTCCGGTATAGCACTTTTAAACCGTTCAAACATGGCATTAATGGATGCCTGGAACGGTAGGGTATAAAATATTCTTCCTCTACAACGCCGCATGAGAAAATCGGTTTTTCCTGCACCAGTTGGGGCAACTACAAGCGTGTGCGAACGCTCATCGTCGGTATTAATTTGAGAAAGTGGATAAAGGGGGCTTTTTCGACTTTCTGCATGAAACCATTGAAGGTTTGGCTTGTGGAATGTGCGTTCGAGAAGTGATTTAGTTTGATGCGTAAACGCCGATCCAAAGTGATCTGCACCACGCAACAACCCTTTGAGAGGAGACCAACCCTTAGGCTTTCTTTCACAATATACAATGGCGTACTCAAATGCAGCCCTGGCTTCTTCTGGAACAATGGTGCGTGTAGGCAATCCAAAACGAGCAACGATTTCTATTGCTGGACCCGACCATAGTTCCCAATTTTGCAAATGAAAATCAATGAAAGCCCTGTCATTGTTTTTGAGGTCTAAAATGCCGCGTTCTTTAGAATCTTTTTCGATCGACTTGTGATGCGCTACAACTAAATCAATAAGTCCATCCCAGTCCTCTTTAGGAAAAAGCGGCAGAAAGCCTAAAGAAGAAAGTTCATGGCGGTGTGCCTGTTGGCGCTCTCGTTCATAGTCTGTTTGAGGTGTGTTAATATTCCGAATTTTATGTTGAAAATGTGGATGTGCTTTACCCAAATCGTGCAGGATAGCACCCTTGCGTGCAAGCGCAATGTCTTGCCCCAGTGCGCGAGCAAAATGTTCGATTGCCTCAACAACATGCGATGTATGTTCATAAAGTGTAAGGCCACCGTTTTCGGTACTTTTAGCCAATAATTCTGAGTTTCCCATACCTACAAGTTTGGCGTTTCCCGAATAGGTTGACCATAAATCCGCAATTCACCGAACATTGACGTACCCTGAGAAAAACGATTATGTCCAACTTTGAATCCTTGTCCTTCTGGACGGAATATCAATTCAAATCCTGGAATAATATCAGATTCAAATTCATCCATAGAAATTTGTCGAATATCAGCCTCTGGAAGTAATAAATCTTCATTCCGGCAAAGGCAAATCGATTGCATAGAGGCTCTAACTGCATCTGCTTCGTTTTCAAAAGCCAAGTGTAATCTTGGTTCCAATAATATTCCTCGCAGAATAATGGAGCGTTCAGGTAACCTATACTTCTTTTTGTCTTTGGTTTTTTGAACCCATCCTTTTGACCAGGTGCGTTCTTGCTGGCTGCTTATGCCCCGATAACTAATTCGATGACGACATATTTTGCGGATTATACCTCCATTATCATCTAAAAGTTCGGGGAAAAGTTTTTTCTCCATTCCTTCAATAATAGAGGGGGTTAAAAATTGTTGACTAAAGGTTTCCGAATCGCGTACTGCTGTCCAAGGCTTAATAAAACCAAAGGGGCCGTTGTATTCAACGATATAAATCATGATGAGATAGTTTAAATAAGTGAACCGAATCCAATACCAGTAGACTGACCAACACCTACATTCCAAGCAAAACCAAGTTGTTCGGGAGATCCAGTAATGATGACTGGACAGTAATTGACTTTGTTTCGAATAGCTCTGTAGGTAGCAACTTTTGTTTTGGCTCTTTGACTTTGACGATCAAAGTGCACACTAACTCCATCTGATGAAAGATTAGCCTGAGACAACTTTTGACAAAGCGTTTTCGTAAGCAGGGTATCAGCCTCAGTCTCATGGAAAGTAAAATGGTGTTGCTTTCCCTCCGTATCGAACTTAACCAAAACCGGACTACCCAGCAGAAAGCGGGTTTCGCCTTCAAAATGAGGAGTTTCGCTCAAGGAAATATCCTGTACTTTCATTCCATAGGCTACGGAAGGATCATCAAGTATTCCACTGACAATCTGTTTGATAAAATCAGTATTGTGAGCGCTGATGAACCATTCCGCTCCATACTGGAAATTAAGTCCCACTTCGGCCGCAGATTTGCCGCCACTCAACCATGACATGGAGTACAGGGCGCGTTTTTGCCCGTGTAGTTGATTGGGACCCAGCCATTTGTGTAAGGCCCCTACTAATTTGACTTGGTAATTAAAGTCAACCAGCGTCCGGTTAGCAGATAATTTTAAGTAAATTCGCATGATATTGTTCGTTATTTTAAAGAGATCAATGATGCTTAAAATGGTGCATGTTTTGCACTAAAGTACCTTAACTCAGGTGTTAAATTCATTGAACGCCACAAAGGTCTACCCCCACCTACCGAAGCCACTTCAATACCCCCCCCTTAATAAGCCAATTATTTTTAAAATTTCATGTTGTCAACTTCCGATTGCAAGTGTATGCGCAGTTCTTCAGGTGCTAAAACCTCAATTTGCAAATGATAAAACCCTAAAATAAAGTTACTTAACCCGTAAAAATGGTGATTCACCATACACTGGAAATCGAAAAAATTGGAGTCTCCCGTTTCTTCTATATAGGACCGAGTAGTGGGATAGCGCTCAACCATTTCATTAAAGGCTCCAACGCTCAGCCGCAAATGCACATTTACCTGATTATTATCTACAATGCGGAATGGATCGGTACGCAAGATATTATGTGAGCCTTCAAATTGCCAGGGCGTATCAAGCACTTGTACACGCGCGATGCGGGAAATCCGAAAATGTCGGGGAATACGTTTGTCTACATCAAAACTTTGCAGCGTATCTTCTGCCGGATTGATATGAAAAGGTTCCACTTTCCGATCTGTCACTGTATTGCTGTTCGAAGAGCGATAATCCTTTAAAATGACCTGTTTTTTCTCTTTTTGCGCCTGCTCAAGTAGATCAACCTTATTCAAATAAGGTTTGCGCAGGTTGGTTAAGCCCAACTTACTGTAATCATACAGGGCATGTAGTTTTTGTTTCAGGCGCAACTGCTTTTCGGGTGTGGCTTGCAGATTATCGATGGCTGCATGTAAAAGTGTGCGTTCTTCTTCAGAGAAATAAAGCAATCGCTGCACTTTTTGCATAGGCCTGTCTACAATAAAGGCGTAGCGGTCTTTTTCATCCCGATCTAGTTCAAAGCCTGCGGTCCGGAAAACATCAAAGTCGTTGGAGATGGTATCTTTGTGTACAGCATATTGGCTCGCCAATTGTTGTTTGGTATATCCAAACGGACGTTCTACAATGGCTCGAAAAATCCGAATCAGGCGATGTTTGTGTCCATATTCTTTTTCGTTAGTCATATCTTACTCTATATAATTTAATGCTGGACGAATGTAAGTACAATTGTAAACAAATAAAAAATATTATTCAACGCATTTAAAAAACACGCGCGAACCCTCATTCCCCCCCAAATATTTTACATTTGTAACCTATATCCATCAACCAAATCAAGCCTTTCCATGAACATCTACCAACTAAAAATATCCCTAAACGACGCCAAGCCGCCCATCTGGAGAAGATTTTTGGTCGAAAGCACCGTTTTGATGCCAGATTTGCACAAAATCATCCAAACCACCATGGGTTGGA
>Ga0247836_1008135_pt1 | contig 10755 bp, 8 predicted proteins | sample LaCruzMarch2015__4_FD_187116 | JGI IMG/M metagenome (GOLD analysis project Ga0247836, IMG submission 187116) | Freshwater microbial communities from meromictic Lake La Cruz, Castile-La Mancha, Spain - LaCruzMarch2015_14m | ecosystem: Environmental > Aquatic > Freshwater > Lake | place: Spain...
CAACACCCGCGCGAAAGCGCAAGAATTCCGGAAACAATGCAGAGCCTCACGCCTGCAACGGACGCAAAGCGCCGGCCAGGCTTTCCAAGGAGGGGAAGGAGGCAAAGGGATGCAGAGGATAAAATTGTGGAGCTGATGCCGCTGTGCATCCATGGAGACCGTGGCCCGGTCTTTGTTCTGCCTCATTTGCGCAGCAAAATTTTCTAATCCGGCGGCGACGGCTGCAACGGATGCGCCGTAGCGGATGCGCAGCAACGACCGGGCATGCTACCAACGGCCAGGCTTTCAACTTGTTTCTCACCGGGTCCCCTCACCCTCTCCCTTGGCACCGGCTCCGCCGGATTAGGAATTCAAGGAATCTAGCCTGTTTTGAGAACTTTGATGAAGGCTTCCTGCGGGATATTTACCGAGCCGATCGCCTTCATCCGCTTCTTGCCCTCCTTTTGTTTCTCGAGGAGCTTGCGTTTGCGGCTGATGTCCCCGCCGTAACACTTCGCGGTCACGTTTTTGCGCATGGCGCTCACATTTTCACGGGCGACGATCTTGCCTCCGATGGCCGCCTGAATCGAAACCTGGTAGAGCTGGGTCGGGATGACTTCCTTGAGCTTCGCCGCGAGCGCGCGTCCGCGTGAATCCGCCTTTTCGCGGTGAACGATGGACGAAAAAGCGTCCACGGGCTCCCCATTGACCAACATCTCCAGCTTGACGAGGTCAGCGACACGGTAGCCGCCGGGCTCGTAGTCCATGGATCCATAGCCGCGAGTGAGGGTCTTTATTTTGTCGTGAAAATCCACGAGAATTTCGTTGAGCGGCAGGATCGCGGAGATCATGACGCGCCGGGAGTCCAGCGACTCGGTGTGATCGACGATACCGCGTTTCTCCAGCACGAGTTGCATCATGTCCCCGATGTTTTCGTTGGGGATCATCACGAAGCAATTCACGACGGGCTCGCGAATTTCCTCGATGACGCTCATATCGGGCAGATTCGCGGGGTTATCGACCTCCAGTTTCTCCCCGTTGGTGCGGATCACCTCGTAAATGACACTGGGATACGTCGCGATGATATCCATGTTGTATTCCCGCCGGAGGCGCTCCTGGATGATTTCCATGTGAAGCAGACCGAGGAATCCGCAACGGAACCCGAAGCCGAGCGCCACCGAGCTCTCGGGCTGAAAAACGAAAGCCGAGTCGTTGAGCTGGAGCTTGCCCATTGCCATCTTGAGGTGCTCGAAGTCGGCCGTGTTGATGGGGTAAATGCCACTGAAGACCATGGGATGGACTTCCTGAAAGCCGGGAAGCTGTTCCTTGGCCGGCCGTTTCGCATCGGTGAGCGTATCGCCGATTTTGATTTCGGCGGTGCTCTTGATGTTGGCAATGAAGTAGCCGACGTCCCCGGCGTTCAGTTTCTTCTGCGTGAACATCTTCGGCGTGAACACCCCGACCTCCTTGATTTCGTAGTTCCGGTTGGTGGACATCAGCTTCACCGCCTCGCCGGGAGTCACGCTTCCGCTCATCACGCGGATGTAGCTCACAACGCCCCGGTAGCCATCGAAGACCGAATCAAAAACCAACCCGCGAAGCGTGTCGTCCTGGGCTTTCGGTGCCGGGACGCGGGCAACAATTGCCTCGAGAATCTCATGAATGCCGATCCCGGACTTCGCGCTCGCCATGACCGCCTCCTCCGCCGGGATCGCGAGAATGTCCTCCAGTTGGCGTTTCACCGTGGGAATGTCGGCGTTGGGCAGATCAATCTTGTTGATGACCGGGATGATGGTCAGGCCCTGCTTGAGTGCGAGGTGCACGTTGGCAACGGTCTGTGCTTCGACCCCCTGTGCCGCATCCACAACCAGGATGGCCCCCTCGCAGGCCGCAAGGCTGCGGGAAACCTCATACGCAAAATCCACATGGCCGGGCGTATCGAGCAGGTTCAGCCGGTAATCCCTGCCGTCATCCGCCCGGTAGCGCATGGCAACCGGATGGGCCTTGATGGTGATCCCGCGTTCGCGCTCGAGATCCATCGAATCAAGCAACTGGTCCTGCTTGTCGCGTTCGGCAATAGTTCCCGTGCTATCGAGCAGGCGGTCCGAGAGAGTCGTCTTGCCATGATCAATATGCGCGATAATGCAGAAGTTGCGCGTGAGTTCGATTGCCATCGGGAAAAGCAGAGGAGTATCCTTCAGGTCCCTTCGGGGGTCAACTGTGCAAAACTCTCCTTTTCGAATTACTCCTCAAGTCGCGCAATTCGTGATGTTGACACTTCTTGCCCTGGCACTGCCGATCGGGCTGGTTGTGTGGAACTTCATGCCGAAAAAGTCCCCGCCGGTGGAAGCACAGGCTGAAGCGCCGCCGGAGTTGCGAACCGCTCTTGAAACGATCGTGGACAAGGGACTTGCCCCGGCGACGCTCGAGGGAGGCACGCTTGAAGTGGGAATCCAGGCCGTTGACCCCGCCAAGTCCGCCCGGCTGATCGAGACGGCGGTCAGCGAACTCGGAGGGACCACCCTCACCAGTGAGAGCGACGCCAGGGAAATCCGGTTGGTCATTTCCGTGCCCGGGGACCGGCGCGGCGAATTTGCCCGGCGGGTGGAACTCATCACAGGCAGCCCCTTGCCGGAAGCTGCCAAGACCGCCGGAGGGGAACCTCTCATCGCAATTACTCTCTCGCCCGCCGCACCGCGGTGATTGCTGTCGTCTTTGCCCTGGCATTCGAGGCGGCCGGGTTCCGCGAATCGCGGCCCGGGGTCCACACTCTCATTCTCGGCCGCGCGGGATCCATGGCCGTCGGAATCCTGGAACAATCGATGGCCCGCCATGGCAAGCCGGAGGCCGTGATCCTAGCGGGACTCGCCGGCGGGCTGGATCCCTCGCTTCAGGTGGGTGACCAAATCCTGTTTGTGCCCGGCGACGGAGGGAAACCCGGTGATGCAGCCCGGGCGATCCGGGTTCCCCCATGGCGGGAAGGCGCGATCATCACCATCCCCCGGATCGCAGGCCGTGCGTCGGAGAAGCAAGCACTGCACAAAAAAACCGGCGGTGCCGCCTGCGACATGGAAACAGCCTCGGTCTCGGCATTCTGTGATGGAATGGGGATCCCATTCCTCACCCTCCGCGCCATCAGCGACACCGCAGATCGCGACCTCCCGGTTTCCTCCCTGATCAACCCCCGCACAGGGAAGCCCGATGTCGCGGGTCTTGTCTTCGAACTGGCTCGCCATCCCAAAAAAATTCCCGCCTTTGCCGGTATGCTCGCAGACGCAAAGACCGCCCGCGACAACCTTGCATCAGGATTGCGGGTTTTGCTCGATGCCCTGGCAACCACCTGACGCGGTTCCAAGCGCAGCATCCAGCCCGTGGCCGTTCAGGGCGGGAAGCCATCAATTTCCCAGATCGAAGCCCCGCCGGACCCGCCTTTTCATGTTGCTGGCAGAACCCGCAATCAGGGTCAGAAGGGTGCTTGACCCCCTGACTCCGATATGACAGCTTCCGCCCTTGGAAAAACCTGCTTCCGGCTTCATCCTACGGGGCAAGGCTTCAAAGGGCCGAATGCAATTTCCCAGCACCCACAAACATGTCATGAAAGACGGAGGAATTTTAGCGAAGTTGAAAGGGAGGGAGCCTTGGTTGGTGCTCCGGCGGCCCGCTGTTGCGGCGATCTTTTTCATTGCATCATCCGCGCTGGCTGTTGATCTGACGATCAGTGGCAGCGGGGTCACCGAGAACTTTTCCTCCGGCACCACAAATTTTGGATCCATAAGTATCGGTGAGACGTCTGATTCCACTTCAAACACTGTCAATATCCTCGGGGCGACGACTGCAGTGAATGCGGCGACCAATGTTTGGGTCGGCAACAATGGCCCGTCCAATGCCCTCATGATTTCTTCGGGGGGCCTGCTTGCCGATTCGATTGGTTACCTTGGAGTCGCCACGACCTCAGCCAACAATACCGTGACGGTTACCGGGAGCAACTCCACCTGGTCAAACGAAGGGATCTACGTTGGATATGCCGGCTCTCACAACAGCCTGACCATCGCCGCTGGTGGCACCGTAACTGGAACCAACGGCAACACCGCGCTGGGACAGTTTGCATCCTCCGGAAACAATCAGGCCTCTGTAACCGGAACAAACTCCCTCTGGGATGTTTCAGGCGCCCTGATCACCGGCTACTCCGGATCGACCAACACCGTGGTTGTTTCAAACGGCGGGCGGATTCAAGTCGCGGCAAACAATTTGATCGGCTTCTTGAGCGGTGCCATTGGGAATTCTGTTCTTGTTACCGGATCCAATTCCACAATGACCACTGCGGGCACCACATTTGCAGGCTACCAAGGATCCGGAACATTGACAGTGGAAGACAGTGCCCAGGTTTCCGGCAACTTCGTTGTGGGCTATGAAACCGGAAGTTCGGGAACAATCACCGTCAACGGCACCTCGGGGAGCAGGGGTATTCTCAGTGCAGGGACCGTCACACGGGGCAACGGCACCGGAGCTTTCGTTCTTGACGGGGGAATCCTGCAGGCCACCGGCAATTCCACAGCTTTTGTCGCGGGTTTTGGCTCCGGCAATTTCACCCTGGGAAGCAGGGATGGATACGTGGACTCCAATGGCAAAAATGTTACGATCGGGAACGTGATCAGCGGGGCTGGCGGGTTGATCAAACAAGGTGCCGGCACATTGACCCTTGGCACAGCCGGGTCCCCGCTCACCCAGGCTTACACGGGCACCACAACCGTAAGCGGGGGCACGCTCATCATCAATGGCACGAGCAACGTGCCCACGACTGTGCAATCCGGCGCGATTCTGGGTGGCAATGCAACCGTCGGCAACCTCACGATCACCGGGGGAACACTCTCACCGGGCAACAGCCCCGGAATTATCAACAGCGATTCCCTCTCGCTCGATTCCATTTCAACGCTCCATGTGGAACTATCAGGAAATACCGCATCCCCGGTTGCCGGAACCAACTATGATCAGGCGAATGTCAGCGGGTCGGTTTCCCTTGGATCTGCATCCCTCACGCTCGTTGAGTTGGGAGATTATTCCTTCGTGGAGAACAGTCTTTTCTTTATCGTAGGTAATGATGGGTCCGACAGCATTCTCGGCACATTCGCGGGGCTCGGTCAGAATTCCGTCTTTTATGTTGGTGGGAATGCTTACCAGATCAGTTACGCTGGAAACTTGGCAACCTTAAGTTTCAGCGGCGGTAATGATGTCGTGTTGATGGCCATCCCGGAACCTTCGACCTGCCTGCTGCTCGTTTCGGCTGTGGGGTTCCTGTTCTCATTTCGCGCCAAATCCCCCCGCTGCACGCCGCTTGATTAAATTTCAACCGTTTCCAGATCCCATGCTGGAAACCTGGGGTGGATCCCGCTTGCGTGAAAAACTGGAACGCAAAATCCACCAATGCACCTCACAAGAGGGGCCGGAATAGCAATTGCCACAATGCGGGCCACAACTGTTTTTACTTCGACCCGGAATCTGACCGGAAGGGGCCCCTCATCGCCAGGACGACGACCACAAGGAGAGCCGGGGCCAGGGCGGCGAGGAGCATGCCGGCGCGCAAGCCAGCCTGAACCGGATCGAGAGACCCGGGGAAGAGTGCGGGAAGGAAAGGGACTCCCGCCTGCCGGGCCTTTTCGCCGGCATCGGCGGTGAGGCCGACGAGCCATGGCATGAGGCCGGCTCCGGTATCTCCGAATGCAGCAAGCAACGCAAAGAGCGAGATGCCTGCACGGGGGAAGGCAGAGGCAGACAGGGAGACCATTCCCGGCCAGAGCATACTGACCGAGAAGCCCGCAAAAACACAGGCCGCAAGGGAGACCCATGGCCACGGACTCAGGCCGACGACAGCATAGCAGAGCGCCGAAAGCAGCCCGCCAACGATCAACGACCCTCTCAAGCCAACCTGCCCACCATGCAGACAGAACCAAAGGCGACCGATGACCATCGTCACCCCGAAAAGCCCGAAACCAATCGCGTCCCCAACGAATTGGGACATCCCAAGAGCCGCCTGCGCAAAGGCGGAGGTCCACTGGGCAAAGGTGACCTCCGCTGCGCCCGCAAGAAAGATCCCGGCAAGAGCCAGCCAAAAAAAGCCGGTGCGCGCCATCGTCCGCGTTTTCTCGCGCTGCGATTCGTGAACGAAGGGAGGTAATTTTACCGCTAGGAAACCGAAGAGATTGACAAGAGGCACGATCGACCACGCGAGGGCAATCCCACTCCATGACTCATGACCAAACACCGCAAGAGCGAGCGCTGTCACTCCAATCACCGCAACTTTCCCGATGGGGTAAAAAGAGTGCAGCAGCGCCATGTCGGACTCCTTTCGCCCGGAGGGAACCGCATTGATGATCGGACTCACGAGCACTTCGAGCAGGCCACAGCCCATCGAAAAGACGATGGTTCCCAAAACGAGGCCATTGTAGGGATTCTTCGGAAAGAGCACTGCGGCCCCCGCGAAAAGCCATAAGCCAGCGGCAGCAAGCGCCTGGGCTGCCACGGTGAGCGCTTTGACCGCCCTGATGCGGTCCACCGCGACGGTGCACGCCACATCCATCAACATCTGCGTGACAAAGTTGATCAGCACGAGGCGACCGAGTTGCTCGAAACTCAAACCGAATTGCTCCCTCAGCGGGATGAAAAACAGCGGGGTGAGATTGATCACCATCGCCTGAATGAACATGCCGAGGTGACAACACCTCCGGACCATCCGGTAGGGAAGAGCGGCGTCCGTCGGGTTCACACTCCTTGCCCGGGACGGGCGGGGGGATCAGCGGATGTAGGGCTGGGCGCGCTTGCGGAAGGCAACAAACTCGTCCCAAGTCACGTATCCGCTGCCGTTGACATCGGCCTCATCGAAGGGGACGACCATGGTGTCCCGGATGAGCTTGCTGGCCTTGGCCTCCTGCAAGGTGATCCTGCCTGTGCCCGAGATGTTGATTTTGCGGAAATTTTCCGGAGAACCTCCTCCTGCGACATACTCTGCCTCATCAACAAACCCGTCTCCGTTGCGGTCGTAACGCGTGAAAACATCCTCGATCATGAAATCCATGAACTCATCGCGGGAAACTTTGCCGTCGCTGTCGGCATCCGCACGCCGGAACCGCTCCTCGAGGGTTGCCGGTTTCTTTGGCGCCTTGGGCTGGGTGGCACAGCCGGCAAGAAAGGACACAACAACCGCGCAGATGAGTGAGAATGCAATTCGCATGAAGCCAACCATGGACCCTCCACGCCCCGCCCGTCAATTCATTACCTCCTTGGATCCTGCAAACAAGGGAGTTGCTTCGTTCCAGGTCGACAGGCTGCCATCGATGCCCTGCTTCGGACCCACACCCGCGCGGTTGCAACGGATGCCGCAGCTACGGCCAGCCTTGCAACCACAACCGTCCATTGCGCAACTTGACATTGCCAAAGATTGGCTTTGGAGCTAGAGCTGATTAATGGCACTAGCCATCCGGTGGCTGATGGTGGCACTTGCGGTCAACCTTTGGTGCTGGCCGGGGTTGCAAAAACGCGCCGATGCGGCATTCCCGCAGGAAATTGTTCTGACTGCTGTCTGCGGATGTTGTGATTGTGCCGGCGATTGCTGCCTCAGGCAATCGGGCCCGGAACCTGAACCCGTCGGTCCGGCAGTGGTGGCAGCACATTTTTTCGCTGAGGTTCCTCCCTGCCCTTCTCCGCTTGGCGTGAGGCACACCTATTCGGTCGTGAGCAATCGAGAACCGAGTGTCCAATCCGACCACGGTCAACCGCTCTATCTGCTCCAGCTCCGATTTCTCATCTGATTTCCGGTTCGTCCTCCTCTTTCCGGAGATATCTCCGGTCCCTTGCACCTGCCCCCGGATTCCGGGGCTAACCTCAAAACGACGACCCTATGAAATTTCTCAAATACATGATTCTGGCCGCACTCCTCTCCGGATGCGGAAAACCCGACGGCAAAACAGGCGCGAAAGTGCTTTTCTATCAAAGCCCCATGCACCCTTGGATCAAGTCCGATGAGCCGGGGAATTGTACCATCTGCGGTATGGCCTTGGTTCCGGTGCGCGAGGGCGAAGAGGGCTTCGATGCGTCCGATGCCGCGCTGAAGCTTCCCAATTCGACGATTCAGGTCCTGAATGTCGCGACAGCTCCGGTCGTCCAAGGCGAGCTGACCCGCACAATCCGCTTGGCGGGTCTGATCGACGATGATGCGGGGCAGCACCGTGTCGTTGCCGCCTACTTTGAAGGGCGTGTGGACAAACCTTTCATCGAGCAGGTCGGTGAGGAGGTACGCAAGGGACAGCCCCTGGCCGAAATCTACAGTCCCGAATTGTTGTATGCCGTGCGCGAGTTTCAGCGGGCCCGGGCCTCCAAAGATCGGGGGGTTTACGAAGTGTCGGCACGGCGTTTGATCCAGTTCGGACTCACGCCCGACCAGTTGGAGGGCATCGCCGTGCAGTCTCCCGACCGCTATGGCATTGACATCCTCTCGCCGATCACCGGCACGATCATCAAGCGGTATGTCAATGCCGGGCAGTATGTTCAAACCGGAGACCCTCTTTTCGAACTCGGAGATTTTGCGAAGATGTGGTTCCACGCCACGGTCTATGAAAGTGACCTTCCGTGGGTCCATCTCGGGCAGGAAGCCTTGATCACGACGCCCGCTGCTCCCGGCGAAACGTTCAAGGGAGTTGTAACCCTCGTGGATCCCAACTTCGATCCTGCGACCCGCAGCACGACCATCCGGATCGAAGTCCCCAACCCGATGATCCGCACACCCCATGGCGAGCGCCGGGCACTCCCGCACCGCGCTTACGCGGAAGCAGTGCTTGAAGCGGTCATCGGGGAGGGGCTGCTTGTCCCCCGCTCGTCGGTCCTGGACACGGGCCGTCGTGCCATTGCCTACGTGGATCTCAGCGAAGGTCGCTTCGAGCGCCGCGAGGTGCGCGTTGCAGCACGTGGCGACAAAGATCTGCTTGTGGCTTCGGGACTCGCCGGGGGCGAACGCGTCGTCACTCAAGGCAATCTTCTCATGGATGCCGAATCCCAAATGAAAGATTCCGGAGGGGAGTCCGCTGTTCACAACCATTCCGTCGAAGCTCCGGCTGAGTCGCCCGCTTCCAAGCCCGCGCACCCGCTCGATACACTTCTTGCCGCAGTGGCAAACCTCAGCTCCGCTCTCGCTGCGGACGATCTGTCGGCATTTGAGAAGGGAACTGCGGGTCTCCATGCACCATTTCCAGAATTGCCGGCAGACTCCACCGCGGAAATTCGCACGGCAACAGTCGCTTTCGACAAGGCCCGGCACCTGCCTGGCAAGTTTGATTCGCTGGCAACCGCACGTGCAGCATTCCTTCCGCTCTCGGAAGCGGCTGCCGACCTGGTCCTCACCCTGAAATCCACCGGCACCGGAGCAACTTCATCCATCGTCTTTGCGTGCCCGATGACCGACAATGCCTTTCCCGGAGCACCCTCCAAGGCGCGGTGGATCCAGTCTGGCAAGCCGCTTCGAAATCCGTGGTTCGGTGCATCTATGGCTGAGTGCGGGGCAGAGATCCAACCCCCGGCAAGGCCATGATCGCCGGTATCATCGGATGGTCGCTTAAGAACCGGTTTCTGGTGCTAAGCGGGTTTGTGATCCTGTTGGCGATGGGCGTGCGTGCGCTGCGGGAAAGTCCGGTGGACGCAATCCCCGATCTCAGCGAAAATCAGGTGATTGTGTTTGCCGACTGGCAGGGCCGCTCGCCACAGGAGGTCGAGGATCAGGTCACCTATCCGCTGAGTTCGAATCTTCAGGGCCTCGCAGGAGTGAAAACGGTGCGCGCGCTCTCGATGTTCGGATTTTCCATTCTGACCGTAATCTTCGAAGACCGGGTGGACAATTACTTCGCACGGACGCGCATCCTCGAGCGCTTGAATTACCTCGGCGACGTGTTGCCAGCGGGTGTCACTCCCCGGATCGGACCCGACGCCACGGGCCTCGGATGGATTTATCAGTACTACCTCGAAGTGGACCCCGCGAAGGCTCCGGACGGCGGCTATGATCTCGGACGCCTCCGCGCAATTCAGGATTACTTCGTGCGTTTCCAACTCAATGCGGTGCCAGGCGTGGCAGAAGTTGCATCTCTCGGGGGTTTTGTGCGCCAGTACCAGGTGGCGGTTTCATCAGGAAAGATGCGGGCTGCGGGGGTTTCCCTCCAGCAAGTGATGGAGGCACTGGGTAAAAGCAATCTCAACGTTGGCGGCAAAGTCATCGAAGAAAACGGCATGGAGTTTGTGCTGCGGGGCATCGGCCTCGTCGAGTCGCTCGAGGATCTTGAAACCGTCGTGGTGTCAGGCGGTGGGGACGCGGCTCCCGTGCTTCTCCGGGATATTGCCACACTGGGCATCGGCGGCGATTTCCGGCGCGGTGCTTTGGATGTCAATGGACACGAAGTGGTCGGCGGGATCGTGGTAATGCGGACCGGCGAGAATGCCAAGGCGGTGATTGAAGGAGTGAAAAACCGGATCGCGGAAATCAGCCGCAGCCTGCCTCCGGGGATCACGATCCGCTCATTCTATGACCGCAGCGACCTTATCGACCGGACAATTGGAATGCTTCGGCATGCGCTGATCGAAGAGATCGCGCTCGTGACGCTCGCGCACATTCTTTTTCTCTGGCACTTCCGGAGCATTCTCATCGTCACCATTCCGCTTCCGGCTGCGATCCTGGTTTCGTTTATCCTCATGAAGGAGTTCGGGATAACCTCGAACATCATGTCGCTTTCGGGCATTGCGCTC
>Ga0247836_1008141_pt1 | contig 10751 bp, 7 predicted proteins | sample LaCruzMarch2015__4_FD_187116 | JGI IMG/M metagenome (GOLD analysis project Ga0247836, IMG submission 187116) | Freshwater microbial communities from meromictic Lake La Cruz, Castile-La Mancha, Spain - LaCruzMarch2015_14m | ecosystem: Environmental > Aquatic > Freshwater > Lake | place: Spain...
TCCCAGTTTAATTACAGCAGATTTCTTCAGAATATATATGCTTTATTGCGAAGTTTAAGCAGTAAAATAAATTGAAAAGACTGTGGAAATTTGCAAAGCTCAAAAAAATCTTCCTGAATACTTTATCGATTATTTAGTAAAATCAAAGAAATTATCATAAGCAATTTTATGGAGTCAGCCAAAAAAGGTAAAATTATAAACAATTTAAAATGAATCATTGTATAAATAAAAGATGAAATAATTTAAGCAAACCCGCTGCTGTTTAAAGGAGAAATAAAAATTACTGATTGAAGCTTTAATTTTACTTGATCGAAGTCCTTCAGCAGAAAAGATTGATAAAATAAAGTAAAAAAATATAATTAACTCTTTTCTTGGCAGAATTAAATTACAATAACTTATTATTTAAAGTTATCATTATAGAGTAAGTAAAAAGACCATTTGGAATCGCCTATTATCCTCTATTTTTGAGGATAAATAATAAAACTAATATCAACATGATATCATGGATAGATTAAATACCTGTATTCTTTAGATATAATTTTTAGACCAAATGATAATAAGTCTCGAGGATCCTCTACTTAAAGTCATGCATGCATACTATTTTAACCCATTTACATTCGAATAACAGTTTTTTATCATGGCAAAACAAATATTCTAAGAAAAAAAATCTAATTTCATCGACTTAAATAATACTTACAAGGAAGAGCTCTATTTCATCCTCTGTAAAGCGAGACTTGCTTTTTCTTTTGAGTAAATTATGATCATCGTCGATTCCTTTTTGGAATTACTTTCAGGATCTCTATAAATATAAATCATACTCAAATAGAATAAGAATATTCTCAACAAATAACACTTTTGGTATCTCACTTTTTGCGCAGAATTCGGGCTGGATAGAGAACAAGTTTTTTTATGGGGATTCAAAAAAATAACTGAGCTTGATATTGGTTCAAAAAAGAGATCACTTCTATAACTTTCATTGTGCTATCTTGCCATAGACATCATCCCATAAAAAGTAAACACCCTAAAAAATCATTTTTTGGAAAGCAAATCAACTTTATCCCAAAAAATATGCACTATTTTGCTTTAATGATACTATTTTCTTATTTTATTTACTATTGTTACTCTTATATTGAAAATAAATAGGATATCATGCTGTTATAAGTAAATATTAATGATTCCCTTTTACAAAGCATTTTCGCTAATCCTTCGAGTTCTCTCAAGACCAATCCTTAACCATACCAAGAAAGTTCATTCGAGTGGATAAGCTCAATCAATGCGTGTACGAAAGATGTTTATCTTTCTAGGTAACCTATATCATCGATACGATTCAGCAATCAATCGACGTTTCCTCCGCATTGAAAGTAACTTCGCTCATAAATCTCTAAGCGATGAACTTGCACTTGAGAAAGGAATTTAGTTTTTTTACGAGATTTTATTCTACTGCATCGTGATAGGACTCCCTCTCTATGAAATATGGAGAGCAAATGAATAATCAGCATAAAAATCGGCTTAAATAGATAAAAGATTATCAAAACTCGAAGAAACTAGTACTTAAGTCTTGCAGAAATTGGATAAAGCAATGAAGGAACTTCTTGGAGACAGAAGAATTGATCTTCTTTGATATTGATATTAACTTCTTATTTATTTGAAAGGAATATTTATTGAAGCGTGTAAAGAAATAGAATAATGAAGAGTAGATGGAAAAATTATCATAAGATAGTAAATAAATCATTGAAGTAAAGGTTTTAGAAGTAAATTTTGACTTCTTGCAACAAGCTAACCCCAATCTATTTCTTTTGCTGTTTGCGAAATCTGAGTATTAGAGAAAGCGAGCATCAACTGATGATCAGAAAGCCCAAGAAGATGAGCCTTGAGATAGATAAGCATAGTCAAAATCACTTGATTAATTCCTTAGAATTGTTGCTTTAGAAATCGATCAATAACAAGATGCATACTTTCCAAGGGGACAAATGCCCCTAATAAAGAAAAATACCAACCAGTTATAAATAATTCTACTTGTACTCCTTCGTAATTCTAAATTAATAAAGATATACTAAATGTTCCCAAAGATCATAGGATAAACGCTTAAGTTCGTAACTACACCCACGAGCCAATTCATGACTAAGGAGTAAATCTTTCAAAAGGAGTTGCCTAAAATTACATCTGATCATAAGAAATGTCATAATTTGTAGAGCTTAAAACCCCGATCTGGCATGATAAACAAGCCCAGCAGCAATAAAATTCATACCTTGAACATATCCAACTTCAGGATCTATTCTTGCATACCCTAATAATACCTCTCTTAATGAATCTTGATATTCCTGCATTTGAAAAGTTTGATGGTAAGGCTGAGTACGTGGAATATCTTTCTCTACTTGTCTTACAACAGATTACCACTCTTATCCAACTGATCTTCCTCCTATATCAGTATCGCTCGTAATACTAAGCCATTTATCGATCCAGAAACATTTGGGTTGACAGTTACAGCCCGCTTTTGCAGCTCTTTGATTGCTACAAATTAATCTTCCTCCATTTCTCTATAATTTGCTTTATTGTGGCTACTTAAGATCTGTATAGTTTAGGCAAATAAGTAGCTACTGTCTTTGAGGTTTTTTATTTACATGTTTAAGAGATATTTTGCCTTTACGGTCCTTTTCTGAGCCTGTTTCACCATAATCGGGATAATAGTGTACTGTACTTAATGGCTGAGAATTTATTTCGGTCTGAAGCCTGCCGTTTGAATGCAGCTTTTAACTGTTATTACTGTTTTTATGGCTTAAAGAAGTTTTGTATGATTTTTAGTTGCTAGGGTGTAGGTCCTTCTTACTAAAGACCATAGATTTTTTCGTCATTAACTTCCTCCCTTCCTCTTCGACACTCCTTCCTTCTTTATTTGTTCTATTATGATACGCAAACGGGTTTTCAAACGAAGGAGTAGTCGAAAGAGTCTTCGTATGATTTTTAACCTGCACAGAGGTGACTTGGTTGAAATCCAAGATTCGTTGAGCAGACTCAATACAGTTGAAACTAAAGCTTTACTGTGAAAGCTGTGTTATTGGGTTCCATGATAACTACTAAATACGTATATCTTATGATGCTTGCTGTGTTGATAGATTATTTTAACGAAATGCTCGAGATTTGTTTGGTAGCTGTAAAGGATTCTGAAAACGCTTTCGAAGGGAATACTTCTTTGAATGTTGGCTACTCTAAGATGGCAATTATATCGGATCTGTGAAAGGATCAAAGTAATTCATTATCAGCTATTTTTACTTTAAATTTTGTTAACTCATAAAATTCTTCTCAGTTGATAGATAGAAAGACTCAATTAAGTGTTATTAAAACCTTAAATATTGCTTTGATAAAGCAGTTTATTGATAAATTTATATCCTTCAAACTTTAACCCATCATATATTTAATAAGGTTATAAAGATATTTGTATCAGTAGGAATCCTTCATTGTTATGTCTATTTTATTTTCTTCTTTTGCTTATAATTCAATATTTTTGCCATTTTGGAGAGATCATTTGAACTCGTATTGAAAGTTTATGTAAATACTTCATATTTAATTTGAAAAGAATGGTCTTACCAAGCACCTTCACAAGCATTCAAAACCTTCACTATTACCAAGGAGTTCTACTAGCAGAAGTATTCCTTACCCTCTTCCTCTACACCCTCCTTAAGATAATCCACTATATCAAATGGGGACAAGATGACTAAGCAAATACAGCCGAAAAAGGTTAGACGAAAGCAGAAGAAGTTGAATAGAGCAAGGTAGAATAAAGTCTATTTAGAAATGGGATCAAAAAGCTTGGGATGTTTACTTCCCTATTATCTTCACCAATCATATCGGAGCTATCGCTATGATTTTGATCTATATCCCATACGTCTACTCAGTCGTTATGGGGTTCATTCATTTCATATGCTTCGTAGCACTCATTATCCTCAATATCTGCATCAAAGACGCCTAACCTGGAAATGGAAGTAGAACCAAGGGTTCACGCGTTGTTTGGGGAAGTAAATCAATATCTATTTAGTCATGTGCGTAATAAATATTATGCTCCTTATAGGAGGTCTTTCCGGAGTTGGCAAGGTTTATCTTTGATTTCACAGCATTATTTTGATATTCCAACATTATCGAAGGCAATCAATAGAACAATTGATAAAGGGGTTTATAGTATTTTTAGATGAATTGAGTAGGGATTTTAAATAGGTTTGTATCATTTCTTGGATTTCTTGGCAACGACTCTTCTCTTCTTGATCTCTACTTTTTCAACGTCTTTGCCGAGTCCGCTCTCGATTGCTTGGATGACGTTAGGCTTATCAGCCTTGAAGGTGAAGAAGTATCTTCCTCTTCTGATTTTGAACTTTGTGACCTTGGCGTTCTTCTTGATGAAGACGGCTACATAACGATCAAAGTACTCTTTTTGGTGGGCTTCTTGGACTTATCAGCTTTTCCGTCTTTCAGGAGGCTGAGGAATTCCTTAGGGTTCTTAATCTCTTTAGGCTGAATACCTTCATGCGTACCATTGCTTGTGGTGAAATGAAATGAAGTAATATATTTAATCAATATTTATTCGCTTAAGTAGCTCTCACCCTCCCGGCTTACGGCTCGAAGGAAATCTACTATTGCTCGAGGATTTTATATTGTGAAAGGTATGATCCCCAGCATTTTCAGTTGTTACTCGCTTTTTCCTTTTTGAACCTTTACTACCCTTTGACTAAAGCTTAAAAGGGATGCTTTAGACTTAGAGAAGTACTCTTTACAGATTTTATTCACTCCAAAGCTTCTCAGTTTTTATCTTCTCTTTGCCCATTAGCATCCCTGTTATTTTCTTTTCCATTTTTCCTTATTCCAAAGTAGCCTTCTTTATCATTGCCGAAAGACTATCAATTTACTCGATAGATGATAGTTTGGATGCATCCTATTCCAAAGTGCTTTCTCGAAGCCACTGAATTCTCTGCTTGATTTCTTCATCATAATTACGATGTTCTTGAAGATACTTCTGAAATTATTGATCATAATATTGAATGATTTGTAATTTCTTCTTAGCTAGCATTTCACAAACATACTAAAAATGACTTTCGATATTTTCGATAAGTCTTAATACTTTTTTCTCTAAAAATTGCTGCCTTTCTTTTGACTGTCCAAGTTTTGCTTACATTTCTTCGATCCTAGGCACTACTTAAAGCTTTAGAAGTTCTTATCTCAAAGAAAAAACTGCTTACTGTTCAGTCCTTACAACGTGTTGCTGGCAATACGTCAGTGCACAACGAAGACAGATAGTTTTACGGCAATTAAGGCAGACATGTGAATGTTAGCTAAAATGAAGAGGACATTGTCGAGGAAATAGCCTAACCGAAGGTTTTTCACATTTACCAGGGGTGATTAGACAGGTTGTCGATAACCTTTGTGGCTGGTTTGTGGTTTTTTCTGGAGAACGATATGATTTGCGTGGTTCGTTCCACATCTTCCTGAATTATAATAACTTCCGTTGAGCCAGTCTTCTGCTCCTTATTATAATTCAAATGGAAACACAAGAATTGCATAGGTACGAACTTGTAGAAAGCTTCCTTGCATCTATCAGAAATGCACAATCGAAACAGGAGTTTCTTAGTAGAGTTCAAGATTTCGATTCGAGGTAAAATTAGCATCATAAAGGTTCACGGAGGAGCATCAAACAGTCTTATCTGCACCATAAAAGCAAAAATCACAATAAAAATTACCGCCTTTGCCTCAATAACGACCCAGAAATCCATTTAAAACTAGTCAAGAAGAATTCCACCCTTCTGCGACACGCCAAAGTCCGTTCCAGCCAACTCAAAATTCGCCTTTCCAACAACAAGGAAGACCCAATTACCCAAGAACATAGCAAAATTTTTATAAAAATCAACAACCACAGAGGGTTGAGCCTCCACAACTAAATAATACTTTCGGGTATGGAGGTAGTCAAACTCAGTTATCATATCAATATGGTCAACCACCTGTACTTAACTACAACTCTGTTGGCCAAAAAGAGTATTAAGATCTACGGCAATAATTTTTTAGAGCTCCTCCCCCGAGGCAAGATCATTACTCTCGCATCCAATAGAATTACGGAGGGCAATATCGCCAAGGCCAAAATGAGCAAATGTTTAACTTTGGCCAAATGGGCTTAAGTTCCAGTACTGAGCTTTTGACATAACCTAATAGACCAAGTGCTCGTGGCAACCCATTTCAGCGTCAGTGATAGTTATTTCTTATTTGATTGTATAAAATGAAAGAAAAAGGACCTCTCAAAAAAGTAGTACAAGGATTAATAAGAAGAAGACTATAGCACTAATCGAGAATAAATAAGCTACTTGATCCAAAATATCTAGAAGAGCAGACTAATAGTTCTTTGAGGCAGCCGCATGGATAACTTTCGGAAGTGTTAAGGAATTTAGATAACTAATAACCTCAACAGCAATAATCTATAGGAAACCTTGGAAATCATGTCAATTTACTAGCAACAGTAAGCCTAAAGACTTAATATTTTCTTGCCGAAAAACAACTTATGCCAGAACCAGGATATCTGTATACTTCCTTAGCTTCTAAGTTCCCTCATTCAGATTTTACTCTCTCTTTTGGCAGTAAAGTACCCTTAGTTTATTTTGAAATTCAAAGACTTGTGGAATACTTACAAGATTAAGAACTAGTTTAAGGTCTGTTTTCATTCAGACAAAGCGGTAACTGTAAAGAATACTTTGGAACTTGTTTTATAAATGGAAAACATTAGGAAATACATCTATCAAAAGAAGCCCTTTTTCCTAAATAGGAACATTTAATTGTTGATTCCAAATAAAAAGTAAAAGCAATTGGATGGCTTCTTTTAACACGTTTATTATTAAAAGATCCTAGTTAGGAAATCACTTTTCCCGTTGCTCTTCAAAAACTATTTTCTTTTCCTCATAAAACCTTTAAAGTAGGATAAAGCCTTTAATTGATTCGTTTCAATGAGTTCTACACAAACTCTCCAATGCAACAAAAAGAATCAGGATTAACTTTTACTTTTTTTGGATAAAATTAGGAAGGAAAAACTCTAATACTCAATATACCTCAAGGACGCAATATGAGAATATACTCAACAATAATTAGATAATTCCCAATTATTCATGCTTTAGTCGAATCTGACCTACCTGTTAAAAGCCTACCATTATCTTGCCTAAAAAATCATTTTGTCGTTATTACTATTTCATCTAAAACACCTGATTATTATTTTTTTGCAGTGAGCGGAGAAACAGGAAAATAAAGATATAGAGCTTGCCTTTTAGATTTTGAAGGCAACATAATAAAACATGAAATAATCAGAAGTGGATAATTTATCTTTTGTAAATTAGCTGATTAGTAATATGAGCTATATGTAAGTCCTTAATCTATCGAAAAAGCATAAGAAAATGCATAATAATCGTTTGAGCTTGTCAAAGAAAGCCAAATTAACTTTCACTTCTGGGTTCAAGGGAAAAGCGTAATTTCAAGAAATGGAAATTTATAGCTGTAGATACGTCTTAAAGAGCAGTATAATCGATATACCTCAAAGATAGCAAAACATTACCTAAAATCGATAAAATAATAATCTCACCAACCCTCTTCATAAGAAAAAGTTCACATTGAACGCTATCACATATAAGTCATGAATCTTGTCATAGATAAATTTAGTTTTTCCTTCCATCCCGAACTACAAATAAAATATAAAGAATCATGCCTCTGTGATGAGTATTTTCAAGATCAAGCTATCATTGTCCGTCCGAATGATTATGCTACTCATTATTGTAAAAATGAAATAGAAGCTATAATTTCGATCGAAAAGGGGCAAGATAATATACAATTCACCATTACTTCTCATTTTTTATGAATTATCAATGAACAAATCCTTTAAAATTATAATTTCCAATATTTTCGAAATCGAATAATGCTAAAAAACAACCTTAAAGTAGCGCCCACTTCCACAAGAGCATCAAGAAAAGGGTTACAGACTCATCAACTACCTTCTATTCATAAAGAAAACACCCTTCAAATAATGAATCCTAATAATCAACGATTTCCTGAACCTGCCTTTAAGCCAACTCTCCTTCCACTCAATCTTCCAGATCCATCTGATTTTCTTGCAGCGTCTAGCTTGAGATCTCCATTATCGAAACGTTCAGTCTTAAGACCTTGGGCTTCTCGGAATCTTGATCCTAGTCTAGCAGGTACCAGCCACCTTAGAGTATCATCGCTGATAGGTTGCAAAGAGCTAGAAATTGGTGGTTCAACATTAAGAGAGAGTGGTACCTTGCATTTAGGGAAGACGAGCAGTATGCGAGATAGATCATCGTCATTAAGATAAAAAGGTGGATGCCTTATAGCAGTTCGTAAAGGCCCTTTTCCTATGACCCAAAAGCAATATTAACAAACGAAGCTGGTTCAGTTTTTTGAAAATGATGATCGCTTGAGTACAATTAATAAGAGAAATGAAGGTGAAAATTCATAGTCTTTCATTTCTCTTGGAAGTTTCACTTAGCTAGTCTTTTGATATTTACTACTTTATTTAACCCTTCAATAATCTAAAATGGAACATATGTTAATCTTCTTATTTCATAAAATGAAGAATTTTTTTTTAATTGCCATAAATAACCGAAAAAATAAATGCTTTATATAGTAATGAATGCAACAATTCAATCTTCAACAAGTTATTTTTGGCCTATTAAAATTAATTTTTGACTATGTGTCCAAGAGTTTTTACTCTCCTTGTGTAGTATCTTACGATATGAGCGGCATCACTGGAAGAAGATTACTGCGTCATAAGTATATATGCTATTTTCGATTCGAGAAGAAGGTTATGGAAGGTTTGTTTTTTGGCTATAAACTAATAATAATGGGCGAGGAGCTATTAATTAGAGACGCTGTCCTCTTTTTATAGGAGGAAATATAGTTTCGGCATTCACTCTCTCTTAAACTATGCCATCAGAAACAAATCTTTAAGTTCCATGATTTTTAGTGGACTCAAAAGTGCAGGCGATGGTAACTAAACAAGCACATTTCAATTCCACGACCAACATAAGGATCATTATAACTATAAGTCTACTATTAATCAGAAGAGCATATTCCCATCGTAATTGGTGAAGGAATAGTCCACCTTGAAAATATAGTCTCCCATCTTGGAAAATAAATGAAAATAGTAATTACTCCTAGATATAGATATTGATGTATGATGGCATTTTAGTCGGTAATCTATATTGTAAATTTGCTGCCACTTTGGAATAAGATAATAATCACGCAAAAACCTTTCTTTATCTTCATAAAATAGATATAACTATGTTAGAAGACTATGAAAATATTTTCAGCATTAACTTAACCCAAAATGGATCGAGTATTTTTCGGAAGGAATTTCACCTTCAACAAAGAAATAAAGCATTATTTCCGAATCTAAAAGTACCTGTTCTCATGTCAGATGTAATAGCAATTACTTTTGCCCATCAATCATTACAAATCAGGCAAATTCACTTTCAAATAGATACGATAAAAAGAGGAAAAACATCCTTCTATTAAGTTTGGTTGCGTAATCGCGAGAAAAAGAAAGTTGGAGATTTAAGACTGTAATATTTCATGGAGAATCTTTATCTTTAGAACTAAAGACAGGTCTTTACTCGAAATGGTATTTATGTAGGAAGCTTTAGAAATCCAAGTGGACTACTCGCTTTAAATGAAATTGAAAAAGACAAACTAAGGAAATCAGTTATAATCAGACAAATCGTTTAGGCAGATAGGCGAATACTTAAGATTAATCGTAGTGTAAGGAGACTCATTAAAAATATTGATGTCGAGGATCGAAAATCATCCTTTTGTTAATAACCTTAACCTAAAGCAAATAATTCTAAATTGCTAGGTTGATTGTTTTTATTTATTAATTGTTACTGTAGTGATACTTATCATTGAAACTCAGGTCTCCTAACGAGAGTCCTCCAAATTTTCGAACATCAAAAATGTCAGAGTGTTAGCGATAGGTTTCTTGAAAAGCCTTGGCGCAAGTCCTTTTCCCCATCCTCCTGATTGAGACATTTTCTTAAATTATTGCAGAATAGGATGTTCCGAAGTTACTTGCTGCTGCGATATCAAGCCCTGAGTTTGTAATCTTGCCCTTACGATTTCAAAAGGATGAGTAAGAGCCGTTGCTATCATTCCTGACACTATACCCGAAGGCAACTTGTGATATCCAAGTGCCTTAAACTATTCATAGAACATGTAATGAAATCCTCCAAAGGTACCTTATTTTATACAGCTTGAGAGTCCTCCACTGAAAAATCCTTTTAAACCTTCACGCTATAAAATGTCTTTTCAGCTGCACTGACAGATGAATATCCATGAAAGTAAGCTAATTCGAATCGAGTTTCGATGATGTTAAGTGGATTCGTTAAAAAAGTACTAACAATACGCGAGACCGAAGATGCTGTAAAATTGCGTGAAGCTGAATTATGCTCCTCTTCGAACGCTCTAAGCCCAGCGAAATATATGTAACAACCAAGCGCAGCTTTCAACGTAGCAGCGACCATTCCTTTATAGAACCCTTTAACTCCATCAGTATCGTAGATGTATTTGCAAGAAGATTTGGTGTTTTCAAATACTCCTCCTTGCTGATGCCGGGCCTTAAGCTAGCGCGGAGGAATCATGAGAGCCATCTTGATATTCTAAAAGGGTTGTAGGAGTCCAGTTGTTATTATGCCACTCAGCATTCCATAAAGGCCCTTTTCGCTCAG
>Ga0247836_1008144_pt1 | contig 10749 bp, 10 predicted proteins | sample LaCruzMarch2015__4_FD_187116 | JGI IMG/M metagenome (GOLD analysis project Ga0247836, IMG submission 187116) | Freshwater microbial communities from meromictic Lake La Cruz, Castile-La Mancha, Spain - LaCruzMarch2015_14m | ecosystem: Environmental > Aquatic > Freshwater > Lake | place: Spain...
TCTCAAATGGGCGCCGTGGCGACCCGATGTCGTCGGTGCGCGCCAGGAAATGCCTGTGCGTCAGCCCGTCTGGCGCCGACCCCGGTCCGGGCGCGTCCGCGAAAAACGCCGCAGCGCAAATGTCTCAACGTAGGGGCGGGTTTCAAACCCGCCCCTACACGAAGGTCTGTCTGGATATCAGGTACGAAGGCTCTATCACAGGATGTAGCGCGACAGGTCCTCATCCGCGGCCAGTTGGGACAGGTTCTGGTCCACGTAGGCGGCGTTGACGGTGACGGTGACCCGATCCAGGTCCGAGGCGTTGTAGGAGACATCTTCCAGCAGGCGCTCAAGGACCGTGTGCAGGCGCCGCGCGCCGATGTTCTCGGTGCGTTCGTTGACCTGCCAGGCGATCTCGGCGAGTCGGCGGATGCCGTCCTCGGTGAACTCCAGGTTCACCCCCTCGGTGGCGAGCAGCGCCCGGTACTGATCAGTCAGCGAGGCGTCCGGCTCGGTCAGAATGCGCACGAAGTCCTCCGTGGTCAGCGCCTTCAGTTCCACCCGGATCGGCAGGCGGCCCTGCAGCTCGGGGATCAGGTCCGATGGGCGGGCCAGATGGAAGGCGCCGGACGCGATGAACAGGATATGGTCGGTACGCACCGATCCGTGCTTGGTGGAGACGGTGCTGCCCTCGACCAGGGGCAGCAGGTCGCGCTGCACGCCCTCGCGGGAGACATCGGCCCCGGACATCCCCTCGGCGCGGCGGGTGACTTTATCGATCTCGTCCAGGAAGACGATGCCGTTCTGTTCCACGTTCTCGATGGCGCGCAGCTTCAGTTCTTCTTCGTTGACCCGCTTGATCGCCTCTTCATCGGTGAGCAGCTTGCGGGCATCCTTGATCCGCAGCTTGCGCCGCTTGGTGCGGCCCTGGCCCAGGTTCTGAAAGAGTCCCTGGAGTTGATTGGTCATCTCCTCCATGCCGGGCGGGGCCATGATCTCGACACCCAAGGGGGCGGCGGAGACTTGCAGTTCCACTTCGCGCTCATCCAGTTCGCCTGCCCGCAGCTTGGTCCGGAATTTCTCGCGGGTCGCCGTGCTGGTGCTGCTGCGGGTTTCTTCCTCGAAGTTGGCCGGGGGTGGGAGCAGGGCGTCTAGGATGCGCTCCTCGGCCGCGGCCGCGGCCAGGTCGCCGAGTTTCTCCATTTCCTGTTCGCGCGAAAGTTTTACGCCGATGTCGGCCAGATCGCGGATGATCGACTCCACATCGCGCCCGACATAGCCGACCTCGGTGAACTTGGTGGCCTCGATCTTGATGAAGGGGGCGTTGGCCAGGCGCGCCAGCCGACGGGCGATCTCGGTCTTACCGACCCCGGTGGGGCCGATCATCAGGATGTTCTTGGGTGTGATCTCCGAGCGCAGCGGCTCGGCGATCTGCATCCGCCGCCAGCGGTTACGCAGCGCGATGGCGACCGCGCGCTTGGCCTCGTCCTGGCCGACGATGTGCTTGTCCAGTTCGGCGACAATCTCTTGGGGGGTGATTTCCGGCATGGGTGTACGCGTTTGCAGGTTGGCCGCCCGCAGGGACGGCACGGCGTAAGCGGTGAAATGTGCGGGTCAGGCCGGGATTCCGCAAGGGTAACCCGGTTATCCCCACGGCTGCTCAGGACGGGGCGTCCAGCTCCTCGATCACCAGCTGATGGTTGGTATAGACGCAGATATCCGCGGCGATGTGCAGCGCGCGCTCCACGATCTCGCGCGCCGTGAGTTCGGTGTTTTCCAGCAGTGCCCGCGCGGCGGCCTGGGCAAAGGCGCCGCCGGAGCCGATCGCCATCAGGTCGTGCTCCGGCTCGATGACATCGCCGGTGCCGGAGATGATCAGCGACGACTGGTTGTCGGCGATACACAGCAAGGCTTCCAGGCGGCGCAACATCCGGTCCGTGCGCCAATCTTTGGCGAGTTCCACGGCCGAGCGGACCAGGTGACCCTGATGCTTCTCCAGTTTGCCCTCGAAGCGCTCGAACAGGGTGAAGGCGTCCGCGGTCGCCCCGGCGAACCCGGCGATGACGCGGTCTTTGTAGAGCCGACGCACCTTGCGGGCATTGCCCTTCATCACCGTCTGGCCGAGCGACACCTGGCCGTCGCCGCCGACGACGACCCGGCCGGCGCGGCGCACCGAGAGGATGGTGGTACCGTGAAAGGTCTCCATGGGATAAGGCTCCGATCGTTGGGATGGCGCATTCTACGCCAGGGACGGGCCGGGTGGCGGGGTGTCGTGTTACGCGGCTGTCGCCCCCAGTTCCCTGACGACCGACCTCACCAACGGAGCCTGCCATGGACCCCATTCGCGCCTTTGAGGGAAAGGTCCCAGCCATCGACCCTACCGCTTGGGTGGATGCCACCGCCGTCGTCATCGGCGACGTCACCCTTGGCGCCGGTGCGTCCATCTGGCCGCTGTGCGTCGTGCGCGGTGACATCCACCGGATCAGCATCGGCGCCGCCACCAACATCCAGGACGGCAGCATCCTGCACGTCTCCCACGACAGCCGTTTCATGCCCGGCGGCGCCCCGCTGATCGTCCATGAACAGGTGACGGTCGGACACCAGGTCGTGCTGCATGGCTGTGAGATCGGTGACCACTGTCTGATCGGCATCGGCTCACGGGTGCTCGACCGGGCGGTCATCGAACCCCGGACACTGCTCGGTGCCGGGTCGCTGGTCACGCCGGGCCAGGTCTTGACCGGCGGTTATTTGTGGGTCGGAGCCCCCGCCAAGAGGGTGCGTGTCCTGACGGATCGCGAGCTGGAGTATTTTGAGTATTCAGCCGCCAACTATGTCCGACTGGCGCAGCGGCATCGTGCGGCGCCGACAAGCGTCAGGGAAACAGGGGTATCACCGCGGTGATCTGATGCAGGGCCGCACTGGATTCATCGCCGATCGCGCCCACCGGCGGTGTGCCCGGCCCGACGGGTTCGGCCAGGACCCAGTCGCGTCCGTGGTGGCGGATCAGCCGATCGCCGGGGGCCGGGTCGAGCCCCAAGGCGAGGAAAGCGTGATTCGGTACCAGGACCAGAGCGCTGGGGATACGGGGGTAGAGCAAGTGGACCAGGGCGGCGAAGGCGACCGACTTGGTATCACAGTCGCCCCGATTGTCGGCCAGCATCACGACCGGCGGCAGGAAGCCGGCATCGTTCGCGCGATCCAGCAGCCGGTCATAAGGGATGGTCTGGATGAAGGCGAGTGCGGTGTTCAGCGCGGCGCGGCTGGACAGGCCCTGCACTTGAGCGCCCATGGCCTGCGCCAGAGGGGTCAGCGCGGGCAGGGCGCGCTCGCCGATGCGCGCGTAGTCCGGGAAGAGGACGCCGGACTCATCAAGCCGATAGAGCCGCTCGCGGAAATAGGCCAGTTTGAAGGTGTCCATGCGCTGCTGGACCGCGGCGAATTCACTGCGCAGGTCTTGATCGAGCCGTTCCGAGCGGCGTTCGATCTGTGTCTGAACCTGATCGGCGTAACCAGCGACTGCGTGATTGGCCGCGCGCTGGGCGTCCGCGAGGCGCTGCTCGATGGCCGCGAGGTCTTTTCGTGACCCGGCCTTGAGGTCCAGCGCGCCGTCTTCGCCGCGGCTGATACGCGCTCGGGGGTAGTCGGCCCGGATCGCCGCGATGGCCTGGTCCATGTGCGTTCTGAACAGCTCTTGTTGGCGGGTTGCGAAGTCGGCCGGCGGTTTGGTTCGCCACTGGATCGACCCGTTTGGCTTCAGTTCGAGTTCGATCCCCGGATGCGCCCGCTCCAGGTCGGCGACGGCACGGGTCGCCTGCCGGTCGCGTTCGGCGTCGGCGGCTTCCTCCAGATCCGCCCGGCGATAGGCGCGAAAGCCGCGGCGGGCGGCGACGATGGCCTCGGCGTCCAGCCGGAAGCGCAGGGTGTGGGCGCCTGACTGATCGATCCAGCCGTAGTCGAACCGCCACTGCGCACCTTCCTGATGCGCACTGAAGTGCGTTTGGCCGGGTGTTGCGGACCAGACCGTGCCGGCCGGCAGCAGGAGGCAGGCGAGGGCGGCGAAACAGGGTAGGATGCGTCTACGCATAAACTAGATAGAGTCGTGGGAGCGGCGTCCCGCCGCGAGGGGGCGCCTGGGTGTTCGGGAGGCATCGCGGCCGCAGGCCGCTCCCACGGGATCGTGGGGTCGTCGGCGATCTCCAGGGGCTCGCCGCAGCCGATTCTCAATGTCTTGAATCTGGACCATCCGCCCCCCTTTCGTTACCCTAAGACGTATGTCCAAGAAACTCTACATTCAAACCTTCGGCTGCCAGATGAACGAGTACGACTCCGCGCGCCTGGCGGACGTGCTGCGTGAGTCCCATGGCATGGAACTGACCCCGCATCCGGAGGATGCGGACGTGCTGCTGCTCAACACCTGCTCCATCCGCGAGAAAGCCCAGGAAAAGGTCTTCTCCCAACTCGGCCGGTGGCGTCCGTGGAAGATCCAGCGCCCGGATCTGGTGATCGGCGTCGGCGGCTGCGTGGCGAGTCAGGAGGGCGAGGCGATTCGCGAGCGGGCGCCCTATGTGGACCTGGTGTTCGGCCCCCAGACGCTGCACCGCCTGCCGCAGATGTTGCGCGACCTCAAGGCCGGCCGTCAGCCGCAGGTGGATGTCTCCTTTCCCGAGATCGAGAAGTTCGACTGTCTGCCGGCCCCGCGCGCGGATGGTCCAAGCGCTTTCGTCTCGGTGATGGAGGGCTGTTCCAAATACTGCACCTACTGCGTGGTCCCCTACACCCGCGGCGAAGAAGTCAGCCGGCCGTTCGACGACGTGATCGCGGAGGTCGCCGGCCTGGCCGAGCAGGGCGTGCGCGAGGTGAACCTGCTGGGCCAGAACGTCAACGCCTATCGCGGGCGCATGGATGATGGCGGTGTAGCGGACCTGGCGCTGCTGATCCGCTATGTGGCGGCCGTCGACGGGATCGACCGCATCCGGTTCACCACCAGCCATCCGGTGGAGTTTTCCGACAGCCTGATCGCGGTCTACGCGGAGGTCCCGGAGCTGGTGAGCTTCGTGCATCTGCCGGTCCAGTCGGGTTCCGACCGCATCCTGGCGGCGATGAAGCGCGGTCACACCGTGCTGGAGTACCGATCCAAGATCAAAGCGCTGCAACAGGTCCGTCCGGATATCCTGATCTCTTCGGACTTTATCATCGGCTTCCCCGGTGAGACCGAGGCCGACTTCGCCGCCACTCTGGATCTGGTGGATGCCGTCGGCTTCGACCAGAGCTACAGCTTCGTCTACAGTCGTCGACCCGGTACGCCGGCGGCCGACTACCCGGACGACTGCCCGCTGGATGTCAAGAAAGAACGCCTGGCGCGCCTGCAGCAGCGCATCGAGACCAATGCCCAGCGCTATAGCCGGCAGTTGGTCGGTACGGTGCAGCGTATCCTGGTCGAGCGGCCGTCGCGCAAGGACGGGGCTGAATTGGCGGGTCGTACCGAGAATAATCGGGTGGTCAACTTCGCCGGGGACCCCTCCCTGATCGGTCAGTTCGTCGATCTGACCATTACGGCGGCGCTTCCGAACTCACTGCGCGGGGTGATCAAAGCGCCGGGTGCCACCGCGTCTCCACGCGCTATTTATTAGGATGAATGTCATGCTGCATGTTCTTGCCGGGTGCTGAACCGCTTGTCTACCCAACCCCAATCACTCGACCTGGAACTGAGCCCCGCGGACAACGCGCGGCTCGCCAATCTCTGCGGCCCCTTCGAGCAGCACCTGCGGCAGATCGAGCGTCGGCTCGGCATCGAGATCAGCAACCGCGGGGTGTCCTTTCGCCTGATCGGCGACGGGGCGGCGGTGCGGCTGGGCGATCAACTGCTGCGTGACCTCTATGCCGATACGGCGGCCGAGGTTCTGAGCCCCGAGTCCATTCACCTGTCACTGCGCGAACTCGGTGCGGACGACCTGATCGTTGCCGTGGCCGATCGTTTGCCCGAACTGCTCATCAAGACCAAACGCGGTCTGGTCAAGGCGCGCGGGCCGAATCAGCAGGAATACCTGCACGCCATCCAGCGCCACGATATCAACTTCGGGGTCGGGCCCGCGGGCACCGGCAAGACCTACCTGGCGGTCGCCTGTGCGGTGGAGGCACTGGAGACCGATCGCGTCAGGCGCCTGTTGCTGGTGCGCCCGGCGGTGGAAGCGGGAGAGCGGCTGGGGTTTCTGCCCGGTGACCTGGCGCAAAAGATCGACCCCTATCTGCGTCCGCTCTATGACGCGCTGTTCGAGATGCTGGGCTTTGAGAAGGTCAACAAGCTCCTGGAGCGCAACGTGATCGAGGTCGCGCCGTTGGCCTACATGCGCGGGCGTACCTTAAACGATGCCTTCATCATCCTGGACGAGGCACAGAACACCACGCCCGAACAGATGAAGATGTTCCTGACCCGTATCGGTTTCGGCTCGACCGCGGTGATCACAGGCGACGTGACTCAGGTCGATCTGCCGCGCGGCCAGCCGTCCGGGCTGCGTCAGGCGGTGGAGGTGCTGAAGGACGTGGACGGCATCAGCTTCACCTTTTTCAACGCCCGCGACGTGGTGCGTCATGCGCTGGTGCAGCGCATCGTCCATGCGTATGAGGCCTTCGACCGGCCGGAACCGCTGAGTCGCCCGCGCAAATTCGGGACGCAAACCCCGCAGCCCGCGGCAGGCGCGCACGCCCCGGCGGCTGCGGAGCAAGCGGTCAGTGATGAGGCGTCGGCGCAATCATGAGCGCGGCGGACGATCAGTCATTGACAGTCGATCTCGATTTGGATCTTCAGGTGGCCGTGGAGGCCACCGACCTGCCGGGTGAGCCGGACTTTGCCCGGTGGACGGCGGCGGCCCTGGAGGGTCGCCGGGAGCGGGCGGCGCTGACGATCCGCATCGTCGATGCGCAGGAGGGGCATGCACTCAACCTGCGTTTTCGGGGTCGCGACCAGCCGACCAATGTGCTTTCGTTCCCCTTCGCTGCACCGCCGGGAGTATGCGGGGTCGATGATATGGACGCGCTGTTGGGCGATCTGGTGATCTGCGCCGACCTGGTGCGGCGTGAGGCCCGTGAGCAGGGTAAGCCGGCGTGCGCGCACTGGGCCCATCTGGTGGTCCACGGTGTGCTGCATCTATTGGATTACGATCACGTGACGGAACCCGATGCGGTCGTGATGGAAGGACTGGAAACCGCCATCCTGGTCAAGTTAGGATTTCCGCCACCCTACGAGGAGACCCCCTGACAGCCCATGACGAGTGATCGACCGACCGAGGACACACACCCCCGCAACTGGTTCGACCGACTGACCGCCTTATTCGGGAGTGAGCCGCAAAACCGCGAGCAGTTGATCGAACTGCTGAAAGATGCCAAGCAGCGCGCCCTGCTCGACACGGAAGCCCTGAGCATGATCGAGGGCGTTCTCCAGGTCTCGGAGTTGCGGGTGCGTGACATCATGATCCCGCGGGCGGAGATGGTATTCGTCCGCCGCGACGACAGTTTGGATCGTATTCTGGAGGTCGCGGTCAAGTCCGCGCATTCCCGTTTCCCGGTCACCGGGGATGACAAGGGCGAGGTCGTGGGCGTCATGCTCGCCAAGGATCTGCTCACCTTCTGCGTCGAGAGCGGCCGACGCCCTTTCAATATTCGTGACCTGCTGCGCCCCACCGTCTTCGTTCCCGAGAGCAAGCGGCTCAACGTGCTGCTCAAGGAGTTTCGGGCCAGCCGCAATCATATGGCCATCGTCGTCGACGAATACGGCAGTGCGGCCGGTCTGGTCACCATTGAGGACGTGCTGGAGCAGATCGTCGGTGAGATCAAGGACGAGCACGACTACGACGAGGGCGCCGAGATTTTTCGGCGCGGTCAGAATGAATACAGCGCCAAGGCGCGCACTCCCATCGACGACTTCAACGGTTACTTCGGCAGCACGCTGCCGGACAACGAGTTCGACACCATCGGCGGCCTGGTACTCAATGCCTTGGGCCACCTGCCCAAGCGGGGTGAGTCGGTGGAAGTTGGTCCCTTCCGCTTCACGGTCATGCGCGCCGACAGTCGCCGGGTGCATTTGCTCAGTGTCGAGCGGTTGGATTTCCAGCCGGAGGAGGGTGCCGAGCACGGGCATTGAGTGCGCGGTACGGAGCATGGTGGCTCCGTAGGCGATTTTTTTCATTTGGAGTCCAAGGCTTCAGCCTTGTCAGGAGAAAGCCAACGCTGAAGCCTTGGACTCCCGGCACGAGACAGCCGCTGCGCCCGTCGGTAATGGACGCAGCGGCCAAGCTCCGGCGTCAGAACTCGCCGAAGCTGTCGAAGTCGCCGCCGTCGTCCGCCATGAAGTCTTCCTGTTCGGCTGCCGGCTCCTCGGCCGGAGGCTCTTCAGCCGGCGTTTCAGCCGGCGTTTCAGCCGCTTCGGCTGGCCCGCCGAACATGCTGCCCACCGCGTTGGCGAGCAGCATACCGCCGGCCACACCGACCGCGGTCGTCATCGCCGTTGCCAGGAAGCCCCCGCCGCCGCCGCCGGGCTGGGCCGGACCGCTGCCCCAGCCGCGGCCGGGCGCGGCTTGGTTGCCGAATTGGTTGCCGTACTGGCTGCCCGGAGGCATGACCGGGGTGCGGTCCGGCCGGATGGTGGTGGTGGACTGTCCCGCCCCGCCGCCAAAGAGCCCGCCCAGGAAGCCGCCGCCACCGCTGGCGGGACGCTCGGCCAGTTCCTGTTCCAGCTTCTGGACCCGCTCGCTGAGTGCCGCGACGGCCTGCTCCTGGACCAGAATGACCTGTGACATGTAGTAGGGCGCGGCCGGCTGACTGCTCAGGGCGTCGCTGATCAGTTTCTCGGCACCCGGGTCACGCGGGCCGGACTGCTGCTCCGCCTGCTTGAGCTTATTGAAAAGCCCGCTGATCAGGTCTTGTTCGTTCTGTTGCATGAGTTCACCTCTGGTTGGTTGGAGAGTCCGCGGTTGGATGCCAGGTGGGTGCGGAAGTTCCCGCAGACCAGGGCAACCGCGGCGGCGGGTCTTGTGCGGTATCGGGGTACGGTGTCCAAGGCGTCGATCGCTGTTCCGGTGCCCGCTGTCGCGTCTCGCGGACTCCGGCCACCCAAGCACACGAACCACATGGACATCGCGGCCTCCGGTTGGCCGCTGACCCGTGCAAATCGCTTGGCAGGTCCTACATAAAGCATAAAATAACCGATTGACCCAATAAATGTGCCGCCAGACCCCTTGGCGGCGGCGGTAGGGTAAGCGCCTCCCGTTACACCAGAGTGACCACCAGTCCGTTAGGAGCCATCGAGATGTTAGAAGCCTATCGCCAGCACGCGGCCGAACGCGCCGCGCTCGGCATTCCGCCGCTGCCCCTGTCCGCGCAGCAGACCGCCGAGCTGATCGAGCTGATCAAGCAGCCGCCGGCCGGTGAGGACGCCTTCCTGCTGGATCTGCTGACCCACCGGGTGCCGCCGGGGGTGGATAACGCGGCCCAAGTCAAAGCCAGCTTCCTGGCCGCGGTGGCGCACGGTGACCTCACCGTTGGACTGATCAGCAAGGCCAAGGCCACCGAACTGCTCGGCACCATGGTGGGGGGCTACAACGTGCACCCGCTGATCGAACTGCTGGACGACCCCGAGGTGGCTGCTGTTGCCGCCGCCGGCCTGAAAAAAACCCTGCTGATGTTCGACTTCTTCAACGACGTCGCCGAGAAGGCCAAGGCCGGTAACGCTCAGGCCAAGGACGTCATGCAAAGTTGGGCCGACGCCGAGTGGTTCACCAGCCGCCCCGAGGTGCCCAAATCCATCACCGTCACCGTCTTCAAGGTGCCCGGCGAGACCAACACCGACGACCTGTCGCCCGCGCCCGACGCCTGGAGCCGTCCGGACATCCCGCTGCATTACCTGGCGATGCTGAAGAACACCCGTCCGGATGCGGCCTTCAAGCCTGAGGAGGACGGCAAGCGCGGACCCATGCAGTTCATCGAGGAGCTGAAAAAGAAGGGCCATCTGGTCGCCTACGTCGGCGACGTGGTGGGTACCGGCTCCAGCCGCAAGAGCGCGACCAACAGTGTGGTCTGGGCTACCGGACAGGATATCCCCTTCGTGCCGAACAAGCGCTTCGGCGGCGTGACCCTGGGCGGCAAGATCGCGCCCATCTTCTTCAATACCCAGGAAGACTCGGGCTCACTGCCGATCGAACTCGACGTGTCCAAGCTGGACATGGGCGATGTCGTCGACATCCTGCCCTATGACGGCAAGATCTTGAAGCACGGCAGTCAGGCGGTGCTCTCCGAGTTCGCGCTCAAGAGCGAGGTGATCTTCGATGAGGTGCGGGCCGGCGGCCGGATCAACCTGATCATCGGCCGCAGCCTGACCGCCAGGGCGCGCGATTTCCTGGGGCTGCCCGCGTCCACCAGCTTCCGCCTGCCCGCGATCCCGGCGGACACCGGCAAGGGCTTCACCCTGGCGCAGAAGATGGTCGGCCGCGCCTGCGGCCTGCCCGAGGGCACCGGCATGCGCCCCGGCACCTATTGTGAGCCGCGGATGACCACCGTCGGCAGCCAGGACACCACCGGCCCGATGACGCGGGACGAGTTGAAGGACCTGGCCTGCCTGGGCTTCAGCGCCGATCTGGTGATGCAGTCCTTCTGCCACACCGCCGCCTATCCGAAACCGGTCGATGTGAAGACCCATCGCGACCTGCCGGCCTTCATGAGCAACCGCGGCGGCGTGGCGCTGCGCCCCGGCGACGGCGTCATCCACAGTTGGCTGAACCG
>Ga0247836_1008157_pt1 | contig 10741 bp, 8 predicted proteins | sample LaCruzMarch2015__4_FD_187116 | JGI IMG/M metagenome (GOLD analysis project Ga0247836, IMG submission 187116) | Freshwater microbial communities from meromictic Lake La Cruz, Castile-La Mancha, Spain - LaCruzMarch2015_14m | ecosystem: Environmental > Aquatic > Freshwater > Lake | place: Spain...
CCAACTCTTTGAGGGAATTAGAAGTAGTTAAAGGTTAGAGTAGGGACTGGAACCGCGTTCAATACCACAAACAATCCATAAACTTTTAAAACCTACCGGCGGAGGGGGAGGAGCGCAGGGTGGTGAAGGTAGGAAATCTTTTTAGTAATGAAACGTACCCTGATTCATTGGCGTAGTTCGATCATCTGGTGGCACGAGAACGCGGGCAGGCGAAGAGTCGTATGGCGACCGGACTTGTCGATTGCGACTACCTCCCCCTGAGGCACAAGCTGAGCCGACTTGAAGGGCATTCGCATCGTGACCTCAATCTGATGCAAGGCTGGTAGATCCTCGATGACCTCGACCGTTTTGCCGCCGGAGCTATTACCACCGGAAAGCTGCATCACGCCACCTCGGCTAATGGTCGGGGCGTAGAGTAGGTGGAGGATGTGCCGATTTTCCTTGGGCTGCCTCGTGAGGGAAAGGCGCGCCGTCGAAGGTAGGTCGGTGGAAAGAGTCAGAGTGTCTCCTAAGAAAGCACGGATGGCCTTCACCATGAACTCACGGTAGGCCACCGCACCGTAAGCGCGATAATTTCGAAAAACCGGGTGGGCGAAGTAGAGGATCGAGCCGTGCCGCACGCCGCAGTCAAAGCCCGAGGGTTGCTTCTGATTGGGAGCGTGCTGATGGCTGCAGAAATGCTCCCAGGTGCGGTTGAAATAGGGATCAAAGATCTGCCCAAGGGATTCGCCGTCCGTCACGCGGATCCGGTGTGAGCGCTCATACATGATCAGTGGCATGTTGACGAAGGAGGCACGGAGTTCAGGCACGGGCAGCATGTAGTCGTGTCCGCGAACCGGCTCGCTATCTGGAGGATAATACGGGCTGAGCCCCTCGTAGGCGGCACCTAGATTGAGGGCGAACTCCGGGCGATCCTTCCAAAGGCCGCTCTCGCCGGAGAGAATCAACTTGCCGCCTTGGGCAAGGTAGGCATCGAGTTTGGCTTTGAGCTCTGCATCAATCCGGATGTCGTCGGGAAGGAGGAGTGCCTTGTAGCGGGCAAAGTCCATCGTCCGGTCGATGAGGCCGAAAAGAAAATGGCTTTCGAGTAATACACGGCAAGCGCCTTCGTCGGAAAGGGCTTCGCGGTGGGTGCGGCTTTCGGCTTCGCTCGAGAGTATGGCTAGATCGAAGACCTGTTCCGCGCCGTGGCACCATGGTTCCTTATCGCGCACTTCACGGTAGGCACTGCCGATGATCTGGTAAGTCGAGGGGTCGAGGGCACCGCTCGGGTGGAGTTGATCCCCAACGCTGCATCGGGCGCCAAAGGCAAGCATTGCCGCGCACTCATAGCGAAGGGCATGGGGGTGTTTGTAGCCGCCGAATTCACCCCATGTCGTATGAAATTTCCCAGTCATGCCAAGGAACTCAAACGGCAAATTGCAGGCATACTTGGCGGACAGGGGGAAGTGATCGTAACCCCAGCCACCCGTTGGAAGTGACTCGAGCTCAAGGTGGCTGAAATACGGGAGAATATCATGTCGGCCGCGCGGGATGTGGCCGGCGTTGTGAAAAACGGGCATGCCGGAGCGCTCGGATTTTGCCGCCTCGGTTGTGAGCCGGTAGTATTTTTCTAGAGCCAACCGGGCTGATTCCTTGCGGTCTTCGTGATTCTCCGGATTCAGCCCGTTCGCCTTCATGAACTCAAGGCTCCAGCGCCCGCAAGATTGATTTTGGCTGATAATATCGAGAAAAACACCGTCGCAATCGGGAAACAACCGGACCGCCTCACGGATCTGCCCGCAGAGGTAGTCTAGATAAGGACTGTGAAAATCCATCAGGTGGAATCCCGCCTGCAACGGGCTCTGCGCCCAGCCCGTGTAAGTACCATTCTGGTTGACCTCCCGCCACTCGGGATGCTCAGAGGAAGCCAAATTGTCAACCCCAGCAGAAAGATAAATGGGTGCGTTGAGACCAACCTCTTTGGTCGCGTCGTACTGTGCACGCAAGAGATCAAAGCCAAGATGGGGATGGATTTTGCCTACCTTTGTCGGATGGTAGCTCCACCCATGATGGCACTTGGAGAAAAGTGTAATTGAATTGACGGCGGCTTCTTTAAGGGTTTCCTGCCACTGTTTTTTTTCAAAATCTTTACCGATTCCGGAAATGTGGGGCGAGGTATGGAAATCAAGGTGGATTTGGCGAAATCGGAGCGGATGCCCTATCGGGCTTGGTGAATTTTCATGGTTTCTCATCGTTTCAATCCTTGCTGGGTTCGGCACGTAGGCAAGTCATCGAGGGATGTTGCTTGAGGATGGGGCATAGACTGTGGGGAGGGCGGCAAACAACGACCCGACGAATGAGATAGTCCGAGCACTAATTGTGGCGAGTGGCATCGTGCGAGACAGCTTCATCCGTCGGGCTTCGGTCGGGGTGATGAGAATCACTCTTTCGCTGGAGTTATTTTCAAGTCAGGCTTGATACTGATTTCCCCACCTTTCGGAACACTACCCACCCTCAGGATGAGGTATCCATGAAGCAGTGACTCCCCAACGATTAAGGGAAGATCCGCCTCCTGCCAATCGCCAGTCAACTTGAAACTCTTGAACTCGCCGATTTTGATGGGCTGGCCGCCGTCCCCATCGGCTTTTCTTTTGGCATTCATGTGAACCGTGACGGAGGTCGCGGGATCTTGGCCCTTGATCTGAAATTTCAAGTTGTATTTACCCGGTTGGAGCGCGTAAACCTCACAATACAACTGAATCGCTTTTTGGTTGTTATCCGGAGATGGATCACCACCAAAGACAAACTTAAAGTCCTCCGGCGTTTCCGAGGCGACAATTTCGTTCGGCTTGAGAGCCCCTCCATACATACTCACTGTTTTAAAGGGCACGCGATAGGTGACATCCTGGGCATAGGCCCCGGTTCCCCATGCGAAGGCGATTACGACTGTGACGGTTTGAATCATTATGTTTTTCATATTTTGACTCCTTTCGTTGGTTGTTTTCGTGGTTTGTTTTTCTCTGTCTGAAGGATTGGTGTCATCAACGAGTGATCGTCAATGGCTTGCCCTCCTCCAGTTGTATTTTCTGCCAATTCTCCGGCAAAGACGAATCGGGGGCAGGCGGATTCACCATGGCCGCAGGATCGATTTCTATCTCCAGATCGACCGTGGACATGAGCGTGATCGTTTGAGTGTCCCAGCGTGCCATGAGGACTTTGGTCTCGGTATTTTTCGAGCGGATCGATCGGTTGGCCAAAGTCTCGCCGCCATAGATCCAAGCGGTTTCGGCACGATATTCGAATCCCGTACGCACTTGATTTTTGGATTCAAACAAAGTCAGTTTACCGGGCGGCGGGTTGGATTGCAGATAATCGGCAAAAAACAATGTGCACCAAGCAATGGGCTTGGGGGATCCGCCCGGTGTGCCATCAAAAGAAAAGAAACCGAATTGCTCTTCGTAGGCGAGGGTCTTGGGGTCTGTCCACCACTTGGCGTAGCGGGCAATGTAGGGTGTGGTCCAGTCGTTATCCATCCACTTCATGCTACCGCTGAAGCCATGGGCGAAGGGATAGAGGTAGTGCAGAATTTCCCAGAGGGCTTGCGCCTGGTAATTGACCGTGGACCCACTGATCTGCAATCCATTGCTTAAACCAAACTCACCCATGGTGATCGGTTTGGAGGGGTACATTTTATGGAGGCGGTCAAACGTCGTGAGGCTGATCTCCGTATCCTTAAAGCTATAAGGCTTCTGGTAAATGTGATTGCTAATGAAATCCAGTTTTTCGTTGATAGGGAGCGCGATCAGAGCGGTGTTGTAGCCGATGGTGATGAGGGCTTCCGGGTCTTCGCGGCGAATGGCTGGGATGACGGCCTCCATCCACTGACTGAACGTCTCATTCAAAGCAGTTAGAAAAGGGGCGTATTTACCCGAGTTCTCGATATCGATCTTGCGATTTAAACCAGCGAAAGTGCTATCCGTTCCTCGCTGTTCTTTGAGATAACCAATCCAAATGCTAACGGAGGCCAGCAGTTCGCGCTTGGTATTGGCCGAAATGTTCTTTGGCAGATTGAGCCACCCATCCGTCTGCTGCATTTGCCGTTCTACCCAGGCGGTATTCATGTTTTGGTTTAGGAGGTCGACCATGGTTTCGTAGGGGCGGAGTCTCACCAGCGGGCTGGGCTCGCCATGGAATGTCATCGCGCCGACTTCGGTGAGGTAAGGTTCATTGGCTAGGTCATAGCCCAGCACCATCGGATCGCCCCGATAAGCACGGGCAACTGCGGCGGCATGCTTGGCGTTGTCGGTAATATCCAATGGACCTGCCAAAACCGCCTTGAGCCCGATTTCCGGCATGAGATAGATGCCATGACGCTGGGCACAGTCGCGGATGACCTTGATGCGATCTCCGGGAGCCTCGAGCGTTCCCATGCGACCGAAGGAAAAAGATCGCAACGCGTTGACGCCGATTTTGCGAAACTTTTCAAATTCGGCATCCAGCGCATCAGCGGAAAATGAATCTTTCGAGAAAAACTCCTCAAGTTTTGCATCAAAAAGTCCACAATAATTCGCGCCTATGACAAAAAGGGGGGATCCATCGGGCTTCTCCAATTGACCAGATTTGTTGATCGTGATACGGCCGGTGCAGGATGTGAGGGGCGGCAAGGACGTGGCAGCCTTTGCGACGGGCGGCGTGTAAGAGCGAACGGTCTGTAACATCCAAGCCAACAAGGTGGGTGATTGGTAAAAAGCGGGTTGTTCCACTCCGGCCAAAAGCCAGTGGCCGCCTTTGAATTCGCCGCCGGTATGTTGCAGGAGGGAGACGGCCCAGGCATGGCGGCGTCCTTTTCCATCGACCAATTCGACCAACGGGAAAAAACGGGATTTATTTGGAAAGGCAAATCCCAAAGCCGAGAAACCGGAGAGGGCGGTTTGATTTGCGGGCAGAGCTTCAGGCGGCAACTTCACGTTGGCTTCACTCCAAGGTTGAGCGGTGTAATCTCCTTGGAATTGGAAACGTGGCTGGGGATCAAAAACCAGATCGGTGAACGGCTTCTGACCCGCAGGCAACTGCGAAAAAGCCCGCCCACCGGCCAAGATGAGGTCGCCCCCGCCCTCGGCGAACTTTTCGAGCACCGGTTGAAGCGTGGCCGGCACGTGCGGACTATCGGGAAGCACCAAGCAATCTAGCGCCGAGACCGCGTCGTGGGTGGCATTGGCATAGGCGATCTCGGTCAGCTCCAATCCGCCCTGGCTGGCTTGCGCCGCCGCCTTCCACCCCGCCGTAGAAGCAGGGTCTGTCTCATAAAGCACGCCGACCTTGTAGGGAGGTGGGTTGGCGTCCGCCCCTTGGGTATCCTTTTCAGGAACACTTTGTCCCAATGAAGCGGAAACCGTGAGCACACTCCAAGAGAGAGCCAGAAAAACAGGTGGGAGAAGAGTCCTCGGATGCATTTTCATTAGAAGAAGTTGGCTTTGATTTGAGGCTCCACTTCGTCATTCGCACGGAGGCAGAAGTCGACCAGTTTTGGCACTGTGGTTTGAGCCAAGCACATTCGGGTATCCGCGCCGGCATAGTAAATATTGAAGGTGCCGTCGGGCATGACGAGACCTCCCGAGGTGAATACCACATTCGGCACCTGGCCCATGCATTCGTAGTCTTTTTCGGCGGCAAGGATGAAGTCTTTGGGAGCGGCGATCACTTTTGAGGGATCGTTCAGGTCAAGAAGCGCCGCACCGAGGTAGTAGTTCTCGGTCGATGCGGTCATGGCCGTAGCATGATAAACGATGAGCCAACCTTGTGGCGTTTTCACCGGGATACAACCCGCGCCGGCTTTGTGCTTGGCCCACATGGTGACAGGCAGGTTGAGCGGCATGGCCTGACCCCAGAACACCATGTCTGGGGAGTAGTTCACCCAGATGCGGCCGGTGCCGTCCACATTCTGCGGACGGTCGAGTCGGGCATACAGGCCATTGATTTTCTGGGGGAAGAGAACGCCATTCCGGTTCGATGGCTCGGAGAGATAGGGCAAGGTCTCGAAGGTCTTAAAATCTTTGGTGGTGGAAATCGTCAGCACGCTTCCGTAGCTACCGATCCAAGACGCGTAGAGGAGATAGTAGGTGCCGTCGATTTCGGTGACACGGATATCGAAGCGCAGCCCGCGTCCATAGCGCTCCTCGGTCTTGCTCAAGGGTAAGTGGATGGGTTCTTTTTCAATTTCGAAATGGATTCCGTCCTGGCTACGAGCGAGATGGAAGACGACTTCGCGGCGCAGGTTTTCCACGCGCAGCAGAAGCAGGACATGGCCATCGAACCAGGTCGCACCCGCGTTAAAAACGGCCGAGCACGGCACGGGCATCTGATCCGGCGTGATGATGGGGTTCGCAGGATGGCGCGTGAGCGGTTGGGGAGGGGTTATTTTTTTTGGTGTTCTCATAGATTATGTGGTTAGGGCACGGGCGCGGCGCCATTCGAGGATGCGGCGCAGCCGGTGCATGGTGTGTTTCGAGAGCGGGTAGAAGGCGAGCAGGGCGCAGGCGATCAGTACGAAGAATGCGGGGATCGTGGCGTCGAGCGCGCGCATCGCGGTCAGCGTGGTGGCGGACTGCGCCGTCTCCAGCTTGGCATCGAACCCGGTCAGGTTGAGCACGACCCCGGAGAGCAGGAGCGCCAGCGAGACGGCCAGCTTGTTCGCCCAGTTCTGGACTGCGCTGAACATCCCCTCGCGCCGGGTTCCGTTCACGAACTCGTCATAGTCGCAGACATCGGCGACCATGGAGAATGCCACGGCCCAGACGGCCCCCAACCCGGGGGCGGTGAGCAAGGCGGGAATCAGTTGGAGCCACGGATGCGCGGGCGAGTAGCAAAACCATTTGCTCAGTCCAGCCAGCGCCGCCACCCCAAGGATCGCGATTAGCACATTTTTCTTTCCGAGCCGGTTAGCCAGCCCGCAGATGAGCGGCATGGCGACCAGCGTGCCCAGGTTGAACACCGTTCCCACCAGCCCGAACATGGCCGAGGCCTCCTTCTTGTCGCCGTGGTAGATGTAGTAGATGTTGATGTAGAGGGCCATTTGCATGACCAGCAGGATTCCGCAAAGCACGCTGACGATCGTCAGGATAACCAGCACGAAAGGGCGGCACTTCAGCGTCTCTTGGAAGCTCTGGATGACAGAGATCTTCGGCGCATGGCTCGAGCTCACATTGCGCTCCTTGCAGAACAAAACCGTCATGAGCACGCATCCGAGTAGGATCAACGAGGATCCTCCCGCCACCCACTGCATGCCGTTCAAGGTGTCGGAAAAACAATCCCGCTGGGTCAGCCAGTAGAGCCAGTTGATGGCAAAACCACTCAGGAACCCGAACATCCCGCGGTAGGTCTGGATGACTGTGCGCTCCTCGTAGTCTGGACTCATCTCCATGCCAAGCGCGATATAGGGCACGCCAAAAATCGTGAAGCAGGTGTAAAAAATCAGCGACGCCGTCAGGAAAAATGCGAAATACCCGGTCTCGCCCATCCCCCGCGGGATCTGCCACATCAGGAAGAAAAACAGCGCACTGAGCAGCCCGCCCACGAGAATAAACGGCTTGCGACGCCCGTATTTGGATCCGAACCGATCGCTGATCCCTCCCATGATCGGGTCGGCGAACGCATCATAAATTCGGGGAATTGCCAGCAGAAGCCCCACCATCGCTGGGTTCACGCCTAGGGTGACGTTCAGCACGGGATTGGCCATGCTGTTCACCGTGTTGTTCATGTTGTGCTCGGCGAAGCCGCCGAGCCCGTAGGCCAGCTTCGAGGCCATCGGCAACTTGCCGGTGGTGCCGGCAGCGTCGGGATTCGACCCAGGCAAGGAGGCAACGCACGCTGTTCTTTTGGGGATGTCAGACATTTGGCGGAAGAGGTGTTATGGCGATTTGGCTTTGGCCGCTTGCTGTGCCTTGATAAATTCAGCCTTCATTTGCGCCAGAAGCGCAGCAAACTCGGGTTCGTTCACAAGGTTGCGGGTTTCATGCGGGTCATTTTTCAAGTCGAAAAGTTCCGTCCACTCCTCGTGACCCGGGTAGATGATGAGCTTGGCGGTCGGCGTGCGCAAAGCTTGGCAGGGCGTCTCTTTCGGGAACTTCGTATCGAGGAAATATTCGTAGTAGAACGACTCCCGCCAACGGGTCTCCGCACCGCTCAGCAGCGGTTTCCAACTGCGTCCCTGCATGCCGGCATCCGCGGGCAATCCCGCAAAATCTAGCGCGGTCTGCGCGAAATCCAGATTCAGTACCACATCGTCCATGACTTTGCCTTTCAGCCCCAGCTTCGGGTAGCGCAGCAACATGGGAATACGCAGGCTTTCATCATACGCGTAGCGCTTGTCGCCCAGGGCGTGCTCGCCCAGGAAATAACCGTTGTCCGAAGTGTAGATGACCATGGTGTTCTCGCTCAGATGAAGCGCGTCCAGTGTGTCCAGCAGGCGGCCCAGATTGTAATCCGCGCCATTCAGCGTCTGGAAATATTGCCGGTCGTAAGGCTGCAACGGCACTTGCTTTCCGGGGATTTTTCCGGGATTGGCCTGTTCCGGCTTGAATGGCGGGACGCAATTCGCGCTGACGGGCACGGCGGTCGTCACCTCGGGATAGGCGGCCGCATCTTCCGGGCGAGGCTCGCGGTGGTCGTGTGGCGTCTTGAAGCCGACCATGGCGAAGAACGGCTTGCCCGCGTTCTGCTTCAGGAAGTCGATGGCGAAGTCCGTGACCACCGTGTCCACCCAGCCAGTGGTTTCGCGGCGAACGCCGTCGACCTCAAACGGGCAGTTGAAATATTTGCCATGTCCCACAAAACTCGCCGAGGTGGTAAAGCCCGGACGCTGGCCGCGCTGCTCGCCCATGTGCCACTTGCCGAAATATCCCGTGACATAGCCCGCCGCGGTCAGCAAAGAGGCGCAGGTGATATGGTTCACCGGAAAATCCTCGGCATTACCAAGCACGCCGTGGCGGTAGGCATACTGGCCCGTCAGAAAGGTCGCGCGACTCGGCGAGCAGAGCGAGTTTACGACAAAGGCATTCCGGAACCTGACGCCGTCCGCCGCCAGCCGGTCCATATTGGGGGTCTGCAGCCAGGGGAAGCGCGCCGCTGCGCCCTGCTCCTTTTGGACAACGCCCATGGCGTCCCAGCGCTGGTCGTCGGTCAGGATGAAGAGGATGTTCGGACGAGTATCGCTGCCATGATCTGCGCTGCCGACATCCGCGCAAAGCGCAGCGATGACAAACCAACCGGCATACCAGGCGAACTTTTTGTTCAAGAGCCTTTCCTTATGGCAGGGCAATTGAACGGGGCAAAATCCACGGCAAGGTGGTGAGGCCAACCGATGTTTTGGTGGTGCCTGTCATGGAGTCCATGAGCTTGGGCGGCGGTTCGGCGTATTTCATTCGAAATAGTTCGGTCAAAAGTCCGACTTGATTCATGGGTCAATCCAAGGCCGGCAAGTTGCTCCTGATGCCGGTCTCGCCGAGCCGCTGGACTCGGGGGAAAGCGGAGATGCGCGTAGGGTGGGTTTTTTCGCGAGGGGAACTCATCCATGGCAAATAAAGTAATCGCACTTCTATTCCATCACAGGGGAATTGTCATTCTAACATTAGAATTTCACCCCACACGTTTTTCCCTCAACGTGGCACCAGATTTCCAGGCTCCCGGCACTTGCAGGTAAATATTGCTTTGGGGCAGCCCGACCTCCCAACGATTGATCATGGCCACGACCAAGTCGGCGGCTTTTCCGCCGATATCTTGGTGCTGGGTGCGCACCCCCGCGTAGGGTTCATTCTCACGCACCATATGGTAATGGACCACCGCAGTCTTTTTTGGAACCCCCACCGAACGCGCGCTCATCAGGCAGTCCGCTAAGTCGCGGTGGCTGCAGAGGACGGCATCGGGTTGGTGCTGCGCATGCCAAGCGAGTAGCTCCGCGGGCACCAGTCTCTCGGGTGAAAAAACCGGGATGCGATTGTCTAGGTCGAAGTGGGCCAGCGCACCCAAATAACTTCCAGTCTCCGCCCGATGTTGCCGTTTTTCGCGATCCGCAAACGTGGCCATTCCAATTCGGCGACAACCCGCTGTAAAACACCGCTCGATACCCAGCACCACATTTCTGGATCGGTGATTCATCACGCGATGAATGGATGCGGGCTGAACAATGCAGTCCTCGATCGCCACGACACTGAACCGCTCGAAGGGAAAGGTATCCGGGATTTTCATATCGGGATCGGGACCCGCCGCGAAAATAATCCCCTTGATCCCGCGGTGATAAAGAATATCGCCGATCCGCTTCCAGCTCATCGCCTTTGGATTGGCCGGAAAAAACTCAACCTCATAACCCTGCTGCTTGGCCGCTTGGCGGATTCCCGGCATGACCAGTTCGAATCCCCAGTCGGCCAAAGTTTCCCGCGGCCCTAGCCCGATGCAGGCCAGCGTATTTCCCGACGCGGTTTTTTTGATTTCCGTGCGGTAGGCCGCCAAGGCGGAAAGCATCGGGTCGGGCACATATCCCATTTGCTTGGCCGCTTGATGAATCACTCGGATTGTCTTTCGGTTAAAGTTCGGTTTTCCACGAAGAACGCCTGAGACCGTCGTCACGTGGAATCCGGTTTTCTCGGCCAGAACTTTTAATGTGACGCGCTTTTTCATCAGGACACGCGGAAGCACCTTTTCCCTGCGGTCATTCGGCAATCCGATGCGAGCCATTCCCATGGGAAGGGGTTCATGGGTTGATTAT
>Ga0247836_1008163_pt1 | contig 10730 bp, 8 predicted proteins | sample LaCruzMarch2015__4_FD_187116 | JGI IMG/M metagenome (GOLD analysis project Ga0247836, IMG submission 187116) | Freshwater microbial communities from meromictic Lake La Cruz, Castile-La Mancha, Spain - LaCruzMarch2015_14m | ecosystem: Environmental > Aquatic > Freshwater > Lake | place: Spain...
TGCTCCTTCCGCTTTTCTTCACTTACTCGGGGCTCAATACAAAAATCGGACTCCTCAACACGGCTTTTCTCTGGCTGATGTGCGGAGCTGTGCTCCTTGCGGCCATCCTTGGCAAAGGTGTGGCCTGCTGGCTCGCTGCACGCGCTTCGGGCCTCCCAAACAGAGAAGCACTCGGAATCGGCACACTCATGAATGCACGAGGCCTCATGGAACTAATCATTATCAACATCGGCCTCCAGCGGGGAATCATCTCCGAGGGCCTCTTCGCCACCCTTGTTATTATGGCGGTCGTTACGACTTTAATGGCTTCCCCGCTGTTTGAGCGGTTGGTCAGGCCGGGAAGCGACCCCCTCTAACCCGGCGGGAGCCGGTGCCAGAGGCGCGAGTGAGGGCATGGGCACCCGGTGAGAAAAAGCCGCCGTCGCCGCCGGATTAGAATATTTTGCTGCGCAAAATGGCATGGAAAAAAGACGGAGCCTTGGTTTCTATTGCGCTATCGGCGGCGAAGCCTTCTCCAATCCAATGCCTCCGACCTCCCGCTGAAGCGGGAGTTCAGCAGCTTGTCGTGGGCGTGCGCACCTCACCGCCCCCGATTCGGCCCCTTCATGCAGGCCTGGTTCGCACACCCGACAAGCTGCTAGCGCTGGAGCTGGCTGTCGAGCATTCGGATGATGTGACGGGTCTTTTCGTCCTCTTCCATCCGCCGCTTCACAAGTTTCACCGCATGAATCACCGTGCCGTGGTCCTTGCCACCGAAGGCGTCGCCGATATCGCTGAGCGAAGTGTTGGTGAGATCCCGTGCCAGATACATCGCGATTTGCCGCGGGAAGGCAATGTTGGCAGGGCGCCGCTTGCTTGTCATGTCGGCCAGACGGACGTCGAATTGCTCGGCGACCTTGCGCTGGATCTGGTCGATCGTCACCGCACGCTTCGCCTGTTCCTGGAAGATGTCGCGAAGGAGATTTTCAATCACCTCACGCGTGAGTTCCCTGTCACTCAGCGAGTGATAGGAGGCCACGCGCATCAGCGCCCCTTCAAGCCGACGCACGTTGTTGCGAATACGGTCGGCGAGAAATTCAATCACCCATGGCTCGAGGGAGATGCTCATGCCCTCGGCTTTTTTGCGGAGAATCGCCATGCGGGTCTCCATGTCCGGGGGCTGCAACTCCGCAGTCATTCCCCACTCGAAGCGGGAAACCAGACGTTGCTCGAGCTTTTCGATCTCACTTGCCGGACGGTCGCTCGAAAGAACGATCTGCTTGTGGCCGTCGTGAAGCGTATTGAACGTATGGAAAAATTCCTCCTGCGAGCGCTCCTTGCCAGCAAGGAACTGAATATCGTCGATCATCAACACGTCGGCGTGGCGGTATTTTTTGCGGAACTTCACCAACGTGCCATTGCGGATCGCATCGATAAACTCGTTGGTGAACTGCTCGCTGGAGAGATAAACGACCCTTGCCGATTTCTGGTGCGCCAGCACGTAGTGGCCGATGGCCTGAAGCAAATGGGTCTTCCCCAGCCCGCTTCCGCCGTAGACAAAAAACGGATTGTAAGTACGGGCCGGTGCCTTGGCGACCGCCATCGCCGCGCTGTGCGCGAACTGGTTGTTGGATCCCACAACAAATGTCTCGAAGGTGTTCCGGGCGTTGAGCCCCGCGCCGGCAGCTCCGGCGGTGGACTTCTCACGTGATACACTCTTGCTGGCAGCAACCGGTGCCGGCACGGCCTCCCCCTGATCCACCTGGCGCGCAACAAAAGAAATGTTACGCGGGGAGCCCGCCGCCTGCGAAATCGCATCGGCCACCAGTGGCAGGTAATTGCTCTCAATGAAAAATTGATGGATCGGATTCGGTACGCTCAAAACCAGCGCCTGACCGTCGTCGGAAACCATCTCAACCCCCTCAAACCAACGGTCAAATCCGTCACTGCTGATCCTCAAGCGGATCTCCCGTGCCGCCTGCTCCCAAATGTCGCTGCAAGTCGATGTCATAGAGACTTATACACGGCTCAAACGAGCCGGTTTCGTTGGGGTTCCGCTGGCAGAAACAAGCTCCGCATGCCGATGGAATCGGCTTAAGTGACAATTTCGTTGCAGAAAATCGAGGAACGCAGAGTCCCTCAAGACAACATTAACACGTTCAACATCAAACATATATATCTTAAGTATCCGCCCCGGAAGCATTGGAGAAACGATTTCCTTCGGAACGGACAGGATAAGCGCCGACAATTGACGACAGAGAGGGCATGGTGGAATTTTTCACAAGTTGTTCACAGGGCGGATTTCATCGCCTCGCGCATTGCGGCTACGCTAGGAATCTTTTGACAAGGGCTCAAGAAAAAAACCGGAAATTTGTGGCGGAAAATTTTCTTCCGCGCAAAGGAAAAATCTTGACCCCATCTGATGCTTAACGAGGCGAAGTATTTTCTGCGGGGCGCACGCGTCCGAAAAGAACTCCGCAGCCAAGGGTGAGCAGGCAGGTCACAGGATAGAGCCAGGCAAAGCTGAGTTTCGGCCGCAACGACGCGGCGGTTTCCGGAGTAAGGAGCCCGAAGGAAGAAAGGAGGTTGTAGACATCGGGGCGGATCCAGAGGGTGAGGAGGATGGAGAGAACAGCACCGATCCAGATTCCGCGCACATCCCGGCGGAGGGGGCTGATGGCGAGAAGAAATGCTCCGAGCAGCGGTCCGTAGGTGTAGGTGACCATTCCAAAGGCCAGAGAAATGAGGTCCATCCCCGACCGGATCAACTGGAGCCCGATGGCCGTTGCAACAAGGGCCAGGCCCCAGCAAACCACCGCGATGCGTGACTGCCGGACGAGAAGAAGCTGGTCCACGCTGTCGAACCCCTTGCGGCCATGGATCAGCGAAAGCGAAGTTTGGGAAAGGGCCGCGAGGGCCGAGTCGAGGCTTGAGATGGCGGCTGCGAAAGCCCCGGCGAGGATCAGGCCCGTAAGGCCCGGCGGAATGACCGTGGTGATCCAAACGGGAAAAACCGTGTCGGGATCCTTGCCGAAGATGGCGGCTTCGGCAGGAGTCGGCGGGTGCTGGGTGTAATAAACATAGAGCCCCGCCCCAACGAAGAGCATGAGCACCGTGATCAACAAACTCGCACTGCTCGCAATAATCGCCTTCGAAGCATCGCCTGGCGATCGACAACAAAACATCCGCTGGGCGTTGAGCTGGTCGGTCGCGAATGCCGCCAGATTTTGGAAAGGCATCGCAAGCAGACCGACCCAAAGGGTGAATTGAACATCGGGCTGCATGGACAAATCGATCACGCGCAGTTTGCCCGCCTCCCCGGCCACCTTGAGAAATTCGGGAAGCCCGCCGGAAATGGTGGCAACGAGTATTCCCGCGGCAAGAAGGCCGCTGCCGACAAAAACAAAAAACTGAATCACATCGGTCCAGATCACCGTGGTCATTCCTCCCATCAGGGTCCACACCACCGCAAAAATGCCGATTATCCCGACGCAAAGCTCGAAGGGCAGCCCGGTGACCACCCGCAAGATGAGGGCGGTGACGAGAAGCCGCACGCTCTGGCCAAGAATCGAGCCGACGAAGAAGAGGCAGGTGGTAAGAACCCTCGTGCCGCGGCCCAGCCGGGATTCCATGTAGTCGTACGGGCTGAAGATTCCCCGCTCGTAGAAGACTTTTACGAAATAGATTCCGACGATGAAGCGGGCGATGATCGAGCCGATCCCCCATTGCAGATAGGTGAAGTCGCCTTTTGCGGCAAAGACGAGCCCGGGCACCCCGACAAAGGTCAGGGCACTGATCTCAGTGGCAACGATCGATCCTGCAACCGCCGGCCAGGGAAGGGAACGCCCCGCGAGAAAAAAATCGCTGATCGTGGCCTGCTGCCCCCGGAGCCGGTGGCCGATCCAAGTGGTGAGCGCAAGGTAGGCGGCAAGCACCGCCCAGTCGATGGCGAGGAAGTGGGTGTGAACGCCGTTCACCGGAAAGTCTTCACGACGCGAGATTCTTCGCCAAGACCCGCGAGTTGCGCCCGCTGGCTTCCCAGCGCGCTCTGCGGTGCGATGGCAGGACCTCGCCTCCGACTTCGCGGTAGCCGCCTTTTTGCTGGAGAAAATTCACGGCCTGCGTCGACAGCGCAATCAACTGCTTGAGCCCTTTTTCGCGGGCAAGATTTTCCACAAAGCCCATCAACTTGCGGCCATAACCCTGATTCTCATGGGCCTTGCTGACGTAGAGGCAGGCAAGTTCGCCGGTTGAGGTTTCCTGATCCACGTGCAGGGCGACGCAGGCAATCGGGGTGCGGTCCACCTCCAGCAGCCAATAGTCTTCCAAGTGCTCGAGGATCTCACTGCGGGTCCGCCGCACGAGTTCCTCGCTTTTCACGGACTGCCGGATCAACGCCATCACCGCGCGCACGTCTTTTTTGAAGATGCGCCGGATTTGCTGGTACTCGTTGGAATAGACCATCGTGCCGAACCCCTCATGACTGAAGATCTCGGTAAGAAGCGCTTCGTTGATCCCGCCATCGAGGAGGTGCACCCGCGGGACCCCCTGCACGCAGGCCCGTGCGGCTTCATCAAGCTTCGATGCCGTCGAACGCGGCAGGCGGGAGCGTTCCTTCTTGAGGAGTTCCTGCGTCTCGGACACCGATATCTGGCGAGGGAGACCAGGAGAAAGTCCCTCGGAATTCGTGAGGTAGATGATTTTGGACGCCGAGAGTTCGCTTGCGATTTCCACTGCGGCCGCATCGGAATTCACCCGGTAAGTACGCCCCTCTCCGTCAAATCCAAGCGGCGGGATCACAGGCACGATCCCTTCGTCGAGCAGCAATCGCAAGGCCTTGGAGTCCACCCGCTCCACCCGCCCGGTGAATTGAAAATCCCGCCCCCCCAGAATTCCCGCAGGGTGGGCAATGACCGCATTCATATAAGCCGCACGCAGGTCGACCGTCGCCAGTCCCTCGATAATTTCGTGGGTGAGCCGGATCGCTGCGTCGATGCTCACCTGCAGCGTGGGCTCGTCGGTGATGCCCATCCCGTCAAAGTCGGAGAGCACGATGCCCCGCTCGGCGGCGAGCCGCAAAATCTGGGCTCCCGCGCCATGGACAATGACGACCCGCACGCTCAACGAGCGCAATACGGCGAGGTCGATCAGCAGGTTCCCGAAGTTCTCGCCTCCTGCGATCGCGCCATCCAATGCGATCACGAACGTGCGCTCCCGGAAGCGGGGCACGTATTGCAAGATCTCTCGCAGGTCGGAAACGTTCACGTGGCCAGTTTATGGGAATCCATGCACAAAAAAGCAAGCGGGTGTAATGAAAAGGTGGTCACCCCTGGGACCGCCGGCATCCCACCAGGGCCTAACCCACTTCTTTCTGACCCAACTCAAGCAGCCCCTTGAAATGAAGAGGACCCGCCCAATTGAGGACTCAAAGCATCCGATATCTCGTCGGCGAGTTCAAGGGGCGCGAGTTCTCCGCAAGGATTCAGCGGAACGAAGACGGCCGAAGGCAGCTTCGCGGCAAGCGCCTGGGCCGCAGTGTCGCCGGCGGCAGCCAGCACGGTCACCCGGTGGGGCACCCGACCGATCCGGGAAGCAACGTCCACCGCAAAGCGGCCTCCCAGGGTGCTGAGGATCGCGTGGTCGGCACCTGCCTGCTGGGCACAGATCGCGAGATTCCTGGCGACATCTTCGCCCGCGCGCGAAGGGTCTGCATAGCCGAACCGCGCAAGCCATGTCCCCAGAAAGGGTTCGCGCGCCATCGAGAAACGATAGAGAAAACGACCGAGCGGAGGGATGCGCGATGCCAACACCAAGCCGGGCGACGCCCACGGAACCCGGCCGGTCCCAACCTGCGGAACAATCAGGACAAGGGCACCGATCCGCTCCGGATGACGGGATGCAAGAAGCAGCGCAATCCCCGCCGTGCGCCCGCTTGCGACAATCACCGGCTGGCGGCCCGGACAGGCTTCTAGCAAAAACCCGGCAAGGCTCTCTGCATAGTCGGAGGCATCCATGCGGGCACCCGGGCGCTCGGATTCGCCGAAGCCGAGAAGGTCAGCCGCAAGCACCTCCCGTTCCATCACGAACCGGGGATAGACACGCGACCACTCGAAGGAGGAGGCCCCGGGGTAGATGCCGTGAAGAAAGAGCACCGGCTCACCGGATCCGGAAATATGGTAAACCATGTCCCCATGCGGGGTGGAGGCCAACCGCCGCGCAAAAATGGCAGGTGAAATGTCCTCCGGAATCGGAACCCGTGCAGTGCGGCGGAGTCCATAGCGGAATGCAAGCGCCACGGCTCCCGCCAGGCCGACACCCAGGCCGATGCCGAGTGCCTTCTGACGGCGTCGCGAAATTGGGAAGCCAAACCGCATGATGCCTGCGCGACTCAGACGAAGACCGTTTTGCGCTGCCCCCGCGCAATCTCGCCAATCACTTTGCCGCGGGTGCGTTTGACCGCTTCCGCGACGCGGGCAGCAGGCACGACGAGCACCATCCCGATCCCCATGTTGAAGACTTGATACATTTCGGCCGGATCCACCCGGCCCCCTGCTTCGATAATACGGAAAATCGAAGGCACCCGCCATGCGGCACGACGGATTGAAGCCTGGCAACCGGCAGGCAGAATCCGCGGAAGGTTGTCCACAAGGCCGCCTCCTGTGATGTGCGCAGCAGCCCTCACCAATCCTTGCGGCAACGAAGCAAGCAGTGGCTGATAATTGCGGTGAACACGCAACAATTCCTCGCCGAGCGTCAGAGACAACTCGGGCAGGCGCGCGCCGGGACGCAGCCGCATCTCGTCGAAAAGCACCTTGCGCGCCAGCGAGTAGCCATTGGTGTGGAGCCCGTTGGAAGGCAACCCGATCAACACGTCGCCGGGCTTCACGGATTCGGCATCCAGCATCCGCCGACGGTCAACCACACCCACAATTGTCCCCGCCAAATCATATTCACCGGCCTGATACATCCCCGGCATCTGTGCGGTCTCGCCGCCGATCAATGCACATTTCCCGGCTTTGCAGGCCTTGGCAAACCCCGAAAGCACCTGTTTGAAGACCCCGGGGTCGAGTCCGCCGGCAGCCATGTAGTCCAAAAAAAACAGAGGCCTGGCACCCACAACCGCGATGTCATTAATGCAGTGATTGACCAGATCCTGTCCGACCGTGTCGTGCCGGTCGGTGGCAAAGGCAATCTTGAGCTTGGTTCCGACCCCGTCGGTGCTGGCAACCAGCACCGGGTCCTTCATTCCACGGAAGTCCGGACGGAACAACCCGCCGAATCCCCCGATCTTGGCGAGGACTTCGGGTCCGTGCGTTGAACGCACCAGCTTCTGAATCCCCCCCTTGACGGCATTCCCGAGGTCCACGTCGACCCCCGCACGTGCGTAGGCTTTTTTCATAAAGGCAGACGCTCGTCGCGGTCGATGAGCCGCGCACGTCCCGCACGGCGTTCCATGATGAGCTTGTCGAAAGCGGAATTGTATGGCACCGGATATTCGCCGTTGAAGCATGCCGCACAAAAGTCGGAAGCCGGCCGGCGGGTGGCCGCGATCATTCCGTCGTAGTCCAGATACCCCAACGAATCGGCCCCGAGATATTTGCAGATCTCCTCGTGCGTGCACTGGTTCGCGAGCAACTTGTCGGGGTCAGGAAAATCGATCCCGTAGTAGCAGGCGAATTTGTGTGGAGGGCAGCTGATCCGCATGTGGACCTCGGCGGCACCCGCCTCGCGCAAATTGACCACACGGGCACGGGCCGTCGTTCCGCGCACCACCGAGTCATCCACCACCACCACCCGCTTCCCGCGCACGGCTTCCCCGATGAGGTTCAGCTTCACCCGCACGTTGAAATCCCGGATCCGCTGGGTTGGCTGGATAAAGGTCCTGCCGATGTAGTGGTTGCGGACAAAGGCAGGGTAGTACGGAATGCCGAGTTCTTCCGCAAAGCCAAGAGCCGCGTAAACTCCGGAATCCGGTACCGGCACGACAAGGTCCGCTTCGGCCGGGCACCGCCGCGCGAGTTCCCGCCCCATTTCAACCCTCACGCTGCCGACGTTCGTACCGCCGATGTTGGTGTCGGGACGCGCAAAATAGACGTATTCAAATACACAGAAGGCACTCCGCGCCGCGCGGAACGGCCACTCGCTGCGAATGCCGGTATTGTCGATGATGACGACTTCGCCGGGCTCGACGTCGCGGACATACTCGGCCCGGATCAAATCAAAGGCACAGCTTTCGCTGGCGAGCACGTAGGCACCATCCTTGCGCCCGATGCTCAGCGGACGGAACCCGTGGGGATCCCGCACCCCGATGATCTCGCGCTCGCCCATGAGCACGAGCGAGAATGCCCCCTCCAAATGCCGGAGCACGCCGAGCACGCTGGAGGATTCCCGAGGCTGTGCGAGGAGATGAAGCACGATCTCGCTGTCAACCGTGGTCTGGAAAATCGAGCCCTTGGCTTCGAGTTCGGCGCGCAGTTCTGCGGCATTGACGAGATTCCCGTTGTGGGCGACGGCGATTTGCCCGCGGGCGGTATCGACGACGAAAGGCTGGGCATTGCGCCTCGTGCTGGACCCCGTGGTCGAGTAGCGCACATGACCGATCGCGCGGGTGCCCGAGAGGCTTTCAAGGTCCGCGGGAGAGAAGACCTGTGAGACGAGGCCCATCCCCTTGTGGGTGGCGAATGGGCTGTCCGAGCCCTTCGCAGAGACAATGCCCGCACTTTCCTGCCCGCGGTGTTGGAGCGCGAAAAGGCCATAGTAGGTCAGCATCGCCGCGTCCGCGTGCCCGAAGACTGCAAATACGCCGCATTCGTGCGAGGGCTTGTGGCGCTCGGGGCGCGATTCGTTGGATGCACTCAAGGTTTGAAAACTCCGCCGCGGTCGGTCACCCAACAACGTTCTAGGTGCTTGTAGAGTTTGTCGAGCGTATCCCTGCTTGTGACACGATATTCGACGGTATGGGCATGTGTGGCGACCGGGTAGGACTTGATCACTTTCGATGTCAGCGCGTTGTCCCCGGTGCGATCGAGCAGTTCACGGGCCTTTTCTTCGGCCAAATTGATGGTGCTCTGTCCGAGCCCGGCCGGAGAGTCGGGGGTTGCAGGGTCGAGAAAATAAAACCGCGCGATGACCGAAGAGTCGGTTGCGATGCTGACCTCAAAGACCTTGGCGACGCCTTCGACGATGTACTCGTGCTGGCTGATCGACCGGATCGCCTTGAGAAGCACAAGGTAGTCCCCCGCGGGCATTTCGGCTTTCCAAAAATCATTCCGGTTGGGCGGAGGGGTTGCCTCCTGGGCGCCGGCACGATCCAGGCAAAGGAGCACGATGGCAACAAGTGCGATGCGGGTTAGGGCGGCCATTCGGAATTCAGAAGATAATTTCCGGCTGCCCGACGGAGACAAGCAACCAATGCAAAGGTTTCCAACTTTCCCGCTCCCACGCAAACACGAACTCTTCTTCCAGCTCGCCCGCACGCAAAAAAAGCATCTGGTTCATTTTCCGTTCAATCTGCCGGGCCGGCTGGAGATCCCACACCAACCACACGGCTGAGCCGATGGCGAAGGCAGCAATCCGACAGGAATTCGTCCCATGCAGCACTTAGATCGCGCTGCCGATCATCTTTTTAAGACGGATCATGCCCCGGCGGATGCGGGCCTTGACTGTTCCGAGGGGCTCATGGAGCCGTGAGGCGATTTCCTGCTGGCTGAGACCCTTGAAATACGCCATCTCAATGGCTTCACGCTGCTCTTTGTTAAGCTTCATCACCGCAGATCGCAGGATGCGCCCCTGCTCGCTGCTTTCGAGATCGTCGATGGGTTCACGGTGGGAGACGAAGGCGTCGCTGCCCGCCTCGCGCTTGACATCCTCGCCAAGACGCAGCCGGCGCTGCAGAGAGCGCAGGCGGTCAATTGCCTTGTTCCGGGTCATCGTGATTGCCCACGTCAACGGCTTCCCGCGGGCCGGATCGTACATCGGCGCCTTTTCCCAGATCATGAAAAGAACATCCTGGGCGACGTCCTGGGCATCCGCCTCGTTGGCGAGCACACGCAGCGCGGTCGAGTAAATCAACCCGGAGAACCGTTCGTAGAACTCCTCGAAGCTGCGACGGTCCCCGGTTCCGATTTTCCGGACCAGTTCCTCAATGGCCGCCGTGTCGAGCTCATACATAGGAGAAACCTATAACTGCATTACGGCGAAAAGTCATGTGGAAAGGGGGGATTCCCGCCCGTTTCCGCTCACAGCGAACTCAGTGCCGGTGAAGCGACCCGACTAATCCGTTGTCGATGAGGTTTTCTTTCTGGAAAGCAGAAGCTGCTCCGCGAGATCGGAGATCACCCACTCTTCTGCAATGAGACCATCCCGGAAGTGGCTGATTACAACGTCCCGCCACGCAATCTCGCGGCCTGAGGCGGGGAAACCATTGATTGGCCCTTCCTGCCTTGCCCTGATCGTGCGTTGCCAGGCAACGCGGTCCGCACCCTCCATGAGAATCTCCACCTCCACCTTCGGATGTGGAAACGCATCCTGATACAGTTCCAATAGTCCTCGAACCAGTTTGTGCCCTCCCGCCACGTCCCGGCCGGTAAGGTGCGCGATATAGTCCGGAGCGAAAAACTCCTTCACCGCAAGGCTTAGTTCGGTTTCTTGGTGGGGGTGGGCTGCGAGATCTTTCCCGACTTGGGGTGTGCGGGGCCGGTTCGGGGAAGGGGAGTTCCACCACCCTGCCAGACAACAATTTGAAAATGCCG
>Ga0247836_1008164_pt1 | contig 10729 bp, 11 predicted proteins | sample LaCruzMarch2015__4_FD_187116 | JGI IMG/M metagenome (GOLD analysis project Ga0247836, IMG submission 187116) | Freshwater microbial communities from meromictic Lake La Cruz, Castile-La Mancha, Spain - LaCruzMarch2015_14m | ecosystem: Environmental > Aquatic > Freshwater > Lake | place: Spain...
CTGGCCGGCCCGGTGCCAGCCGCGCTGGTGTCGCCTGCCCGCGCGGCGCTGGCGGCCCTCACGCCCGCCGGCAGCAGCGGCACGCCCCTGTTTCTCGCTCTCTGCGCGGGCATCGTGACCGCCGCCACCGGCCTGGCCATCGCGGGCGTGCGCCGCTGGAACACGCCGCGCGAGCCGCGCCGGCCGCGGAGCATTGCCGCTCACGAGGCGCGGCGCCGGCAGGTCTGGGCCAATCCCGTGCTCTGGCGCGAGGTTCGCACCCGGGCCCACGGCCGAGCGATGATCGTGGTGCGGATCGCCTGGCTCGCCCTGTTCGCCGCAGCCATCGTCGGCGTGGTCGCCGCGAGCCGGGCCGAGCGCCCCGACCGGCTGGCCGTGGCGGCCGCGATCGTGCCGCTTTGGCTCGCGAGCATCCTGGCGGTCGCAGCCCTGGCCGTGACGAGCGTGACGAGCGAGCGGGACCGGGGGACGCTCGATCTCCTGCTGGTCAGCGATCTGGAGCCGGGGGAGTTTGTGTGGGGCAAACTGCTGGGTGTGATCGCCGCGGCCGGCGAGATCGTGGTGCTTCCACTGGTGCTCTGCGTCGCCCTCGTGCCGACGGGCGTGGCGACGCTCGAGCAGGGGCTGTTCATGCTCACCGGGCTGGCCGTGCTGCTGTTCTTTGCGGCGGTCCTCGGGATTTACGCCGGCCTGTCCCATCCAGCCTCCCGGCAGGCGATCGGGGTGACGCTGGGGATCGTGGCCTTTCTGTCTGTCGGCGTGGCCACGGCGATGCGGATCATGGTGGCCTTCGGCGGCAGTTTTGAGCTGCAACTGGCGCCATTCCTGGCGGCGATCGTCGGCGGCGCGGTGGGGCTGTATGCGGCCCTCGCCGCCCGTAATCCGTCGCCTGCCGTCGGCTGGACCGCGGCGCTCCTGCCGGCCCTGACCTTCGTGGCGATCACCGGCTTCCTCCAGGGGAGCAGCCTCCAGGTGCTGCTGGTGGTCGTGACGGCGTATGGGTTCGCGACCCTCAGCCTGTTGATCCCGGCGATCACGGCCTTTGATCTGCTCACGGGCCGGAGCGGGGAATGACCGCGGCTCAGCGGAGCGCAGCCGGCAGCTGACCGGCGATGACCGGAGCCGTGGTTGGCTCGAGCGCGGCCAATCGACGGGCAGCCTCCGCCGGCGCGTCGTCGCGCACCGCCGCCCGCCGGTAGCTATCGACGGCATCGGCCGGCCGGCCCAGGGCCTCTTGGGCCAGCCCCTCGAGCACGAGAATCTCGGCGGGCGTGTCGGTGGGGCCATACGTCTCGCCCAAGACCGCCAGGGTCGCCAGCGCCCGCTGCGGGCGGTCGAGCCGCCGATAGGCCTCGGCGGTGTCGAGCAGGAGCGCTCGATCCTCCGGTGCGAGGGCGAGCGCGCGGTGGAAATCGGCGAGCGCCGGCTCGGCCTGGCCGCGCGCCAGAGCCACGCGACCACTGAGGTGCCAGGCCTCCGCGGACCGGGGCGCGAGCCTGACCGCCTCACGGGCGAGACGGTCGGCCTCGGCGAAGAGCCCCAGGTCGAGATACATCCCGCCGCCGGTCACGCTCAGCGCAGGGTCGGATGGCGAGAGCTCGAGCGCCTTGGCGATCTGACCGACGGCCTCCATCTTCAGGCCGCGGCGCCAGAGGACGTCGGCGTAATGCTTGCGGGCATCGACGTCGACAGGACACCGCGCGACCGCCTCCTCGAGCAGCGCCTCCGCCCGGACGAGATCAGCCCGATCGGCCGCCGACAGCCCCTCGTTGCTCAACCGGCGGGCATCAGCCACCTCCGGGGGCACCGGCCCGCGGCGCTGGACAAGCCTGCACCCCGAACCGCACATCGCGATCAAGATCGCGACGCCGAGGGTCGGCACGATGAGGAAATTCGAGCGGGGCATCGCGGGCCGCAGGGTGGCGCGGGCCGCGGAAGATAGCGACGGCCGCGGCCTGCGCACAGCCCCGTCCGCGGGCCGCGACATCCCCCCGCTTGCCGGCACCGCCCAGATTTTGCGGCGGCCCGCGTTCCTGGTCAGGCCGGGGTTGTCGCTCCCGGCAGACCCCCCCTACAAGCCCGTTGTGCGCGGACCGTCCGCGACCGGCCCGCTCCCCTGGTAGTGCTCACCCGTGCCCCGCCCTTCCCTGCCTTACCACATCGCTCTGGCGTGCAGCCTCGTGGCCACGGGCTGCGATGTCCGCGACGAGGAGGCCCGCACCGGACCGGAGGCCGCCTGGCTGGAGACGACCGCCATGCGGCTGGCGGAGCCGACGGCCACACTGGCCAACCGGCCCGCGACTTCCGGCGTCGAGTGCTGTGACGGCTTCGAAACCGGCTCGCGGCGGGCGTCCGAGGCCGGCCTGCCACTGCTGCTCGTGTTCCGCGCCAGTTGGTGCCGCTGGAGCGGCGACCTCGTGGACGCCGTCGTCGCCGACGATCGCCTCGCCACCGCCGGCGGCCGGGTGATCTGCGCCTCGATCGACGCCGATCGTGACGCCGCTGTCTGCCGCTCCTTCGGCGTGGCCGCTTTTCCAACGGTGATCGTGCTCGACGCCGATCGCCGGGAAGAATTTCGGGCCAGCGGTGCGGCCGCCCACCAGGGCCTCGCCACCGCCCTGGAGGGGGTTCTGGCACGGCCCCGCGATCGCATCGCCCGGAACTCACCCGCTGCCGGCTCACTCGAATGACGTCCCGCGGTACCATGCGAGCGTTGTATTCCCCGGCCCGTCGCCCCGGCCTCGTGTTGCCATGACCGCCGCCCTGCAGTCGCCGGCCACCAGCAAGCCTCCGGGCCAGGAGGCCTTCCACGCCTACCCCTGGTGGAGCCCGCGGTTCTGGCACGGGATGCCGCTGGGCGTGTGGCTGGGGATGCTGGGCGAAAACCGGGCCCGGGTGCACTTTATGAAGCTCGGCCTGGCGGCCTCGATTTCAGCCGCCGCCGCCTTCAACTCCGTGGCCGGCCCGCTGAGCGAGGCGCGATTCCGCCGCCGGCTCCGCTCCCCGCCGGTCACTCCGCCGCCCCTGTTCATCCTCGGCCATTGGCGGAGCGGCACGACGCTGCTGCACGAGCTCTTGATGGTCGACGAGCGGTTTTGCTGCCCCTCGACCTTTCAGTGCTTCGCGCCGGGCCACTTCCTGCTGACCGAAGACTTCCTCACCCGGCTGCTCGCCTGGATCGTGCCCTCCAAGCGGCCGATGGACAACGTCGCCGCCGGCTGGTCGCGGCCGCAGGAGGACGAGTTTGCCCTGGCGAACCTCGGCGCGCCTTCGCCCTACCGGCGCATGGCCTTCCCGGCGACGAGCTCCTCCGAGCCCGTGGCCCTCGACGTCACGAAGTTGCCACCGGCGGATCTCGAGCGGTGGAAGCAGACGCTGCGCTGGTTCTTGGACCGGCTCGCCGTGCGCGATGCGCGCCGGCCGGTGCTCAAGAGCCCGCCGCACACCGCCCGGCTCGGCGTGCTTGCCGAAATGTTTCCCGAGGCCCGTTTCCTGCACGTGGTGCGCGACCCGTTCGTGGTGTTCCCTTCGACGAAGCGACTCTGGATCTCACTCGACGAGGTGCAGGGGCTGCAGGTGTCCCGGGGCGAGTCGCTCGATCATTACGTGTTCGCCTGCTTCGACGAGATGTATGCGGCCTTCGAGCGGGATCGCGCCGCCGTCGACCCCGACCGGCTGCACGAGATCCGCTACGAGGACCTCGTGGCTGACCCGGTCGGCTCCCTGGCCACGGCCTACGAGCGGCTCGGCCTGGGCGGATTCGATGCCCTGCGACCCGTGCTCGAAGACCAGGCCCGCTCGATCAAGCGCTATCGCACCAACACCTATCGGCACGATCCGGAAACCGTGGCCGAGGTGGCCCGCCGCTGGCGGCCGTTCATCGACCGTTACGGCTACGACGTACCGGCTTGTTGACGGACTCCAAGCCGGTCTGGATCACCGGCGCTCAGCGCCGGCCGACGGCCGCGGGGCCCGGCGCTGAGTGAGGAGCCTGACGCGGGGATCGGCCTGCATCTCCTTCTGCTCCTCGGAGAGTTCCTGGGGCGTCATGCGGATCCGGCGCTCGAAGCTGCGTTTGGCGAGGAGCCACTGCCCAACGGCCACAGCCGCCGCGCCGGCCACGACCCAGGCCACCGCCCGCCAGGCGACAACGCCCACCGGCCCGATGGCAGCCGGCTCAGGCAAGCTGGCCTGGATCGCGAGCAGCGGCCACCCCGCCACGACCGCCGCGGCGATCAGGATCGCCAAGCCCGCCGACGCCGTCAGCAGCGTGCCGAGGGTGGCCCGCGAGAACAGCCGCGCGAGGCCGGCCAACGGGTCGACCCGCCGCAGGTCGAACGCAGCCCGGCCGGGCTGCCAGGAGAAGCCGTCGCAGGCGAACCGCACGACCAGTCCGGCGGCGGCCGCCGCCGCGACGACCACGAGCGTGGGCAGGGCCACGGCACCGGGCAGCGGCCAGGGTTGGAGCCCACCGCCGCTGGAGAGGGTGGCCGTAAACGCCTCGCGCACGCCAGCGGCCGCCGCGGGGATCGTGGCCCGCGCCCACCACGGGGCGAGGGCCAGGGCGGTGGCCGCCGAAGCGGCCCACGCCGGCAGGTCGGCGGGAGCCGAGAGCCCCGCCCGGCGGGCCGCGTCACGGCGGCGCGGTGTGGCGGGGATCGTGCGGTCGGATGCGTCGGCCATGATCTCGGTCGCTCAGGGCCGCAGGTCGTCAAGGCTCTGCTCAACCTGGCGGCGGGCGGCGATGGCGAACCCGCTCGTCCAGCCGCTCGCTCCAGCCGAGACCGCGGCCAGCAAGACGAGCGAGGCCGCGGCTTGCAGCAGCCCGGGCCCCGGCGCAAAGCGGACCGCGCGCAGGCAGATCGCGCTTGCCACGTGGAAGGCCAGCACGGCGGCCAGCGCCGGGGCGGCCAGCGCCAGCGCGAGAGCGAGCGCGGCGGTCGGGAGCGTGGCGACCAGTTCGGCCAGCCCCGCTCCGCCGCCAGCGGCGAGCCCGCCAACGGGCATCCTGCCGACGCTGTCGACCAGGCCGGCCACGATCGCGAGGTGGCCGCCGGCCAGGAGAAACCCGGCGATTCCGAGCCACGTGGCCAGTTGCGCGGCGCCCCCCTCCCCTGCCGGCACGTCGGGCGTGAAGTCGGCCGCCCAGTTCAGGCCCGAGACGGTGCCGAGGATCCCGCCCGCCCAGGCCGCAGCCGCGAAGGCGAGCGCGGCGGCCAGGCCGAGGCCCAGGCCCACGACGGCCTCCCCGACAAGCAGCGGCACGAGCGGCAGCGCGTCGCCTGCGGGCACCGCCGCCGGCAAGGCCACGGCGGCCAGGGCCAGCGTGGCAGCCGCACGCACCCGCATGTCGAGCCAGGGAAACACCGGCAGGCCACCGGCGGCCACCGCCGCTGCCATCCGCGCCACGACGCCGGCGACGAGCGCGGGGTCGGCGGTGAGGATTGCAGGGAGCGAGTCGGCGGGCATGATAGGAGCGCTCGAGAGCCGGGCTGATGCATCAAGGCCCGGCTGCGGCCAGCCGGAACAGGTCGGTCATTCGGTCCACCATCCAGGGAAGCGTCCAGGCGACCGCGATGCCGGTCACGAGTAGCCGCGGCACGAGCCCCACGGCGGCGTCGTGAATGCCGGTCGCGGCCTGGACGAGCCCGGTCAGCAGCCCGACCACGAGGCCGGCCACGAGCACCGGGGCGAGCACGACGCCGCCAGCCACGAGCGCTTCCCGCACCAGTTCGACGAGGTCGGTTTCAGTCATGGGTCGGGCGTGGGCCTCAGCCGATCGCAAACCCGTCGAGCAGCCCACGGACGACCAGCGTCCAACCGTCGGCGGCCACGAACACGAGCAGCTTGAGCGGCAGCGAGACCACCGTGGGGGGCAGCATCACCAGCCCCGTGGCCGAGACGAGCACGGCGACGAGGATGTCGAGCACGAGAAAGGGGAGCAGCAGCCGAAACCCGATCGCGAACGCGGTCTCCAGTTCGCTCACGAGAAAAGCCGGCAGGAGCGCCTCGAGCGGGACGTCGTCGTAGGTGGCCGCCTGCCGCGGGCCCGCGGGATGGCGTTCGAGGAACAGCAGCATCGTGTCGCGGTTGCCGGCCTGTTCGATCTGCGCGGCCATCCAGCGGCGGATCGGCAGCGCGCCCCGCTCGAAGGCCACGGCCGCGTCGAGCGTGCCGGCCTGATAGGGTGCCACGCCCTCGTTCCAGGCCTTGGTCCACACCGGCCACATCACGAGCGCCGAGAGAAAAATCGCCAGCGACGCCACGATCTGATTGCCGGGCACGCCTGCCGCCCCGAGCCCCTGCCGCACGAGCCCGAGCACGACCGACATCCGCACGAAGCAGGTGGTCATCAGGAGCACCGCAGGAGCGAGCGTGGCCGCGCCGAACAACAGCGCCGAAGGCAGAAGGCTCGCGAGCGTGCGGCCCTCGAAGAGCGCGGCCGGCAGGGCCGCCGGGATCGGCAGGCCGACGGAAGGAAGTGGGGCGGCGGCGGGGTCAGTCTGACCCGGCGCGGCAGGCTGAAGCGGCGGCGGCTCCGGTGCGGCCGCGACCGTGGGTGACTCAGGAGTCAGGGGAACCACGGCCGTGGCGATCGCTGCGGCCTGATTGGCCGCCGCCTCGCTCAAGGAATCCTCGGCGCGGCTGGCTCCCACCGGAACCGTGACGGCGACGACGAGCAGCACGAGCCATGATGCAACCGGAGCAGACGCCTGGATGGTCATGCCGCCTCCCCGCCCACAGGCTTGGCCAGAACTCGCCCGCGTGGGCCACGGGGGGCGATTCGCCCGGCGCTGGCGCTGCGACAGGCCGACGCGATCCGTTCCGTGGCTTGGGGATCGTCAAGTTCGGCCAGCGTCTGGCAACCAGACGCAGACACGCCGATCAGAAGGGTCCGCGGCCCGAAGCGCACCACGCGCACGGCCTGCTGGCCGCCGAGCGATGCCTCGCCGAGCAGTTCGAACACGTCGGGCGGAAGCGATTTCGCCCGCCGCAGCGACGTGAACCGAAAAGCGGCCACCAGCGCGAAGGCGGCGGCGATGGCCAGGAGCACCGTCCAGTCGCCGGGCGGCCGCAGCGGCGAGCGGTTCGCGGTGGCGGGTCGATTCGCCGGCGGGCCCCCGGTGAGCGGCAGCGGCGTGGCGGCCTGAGGCTGCTCCGCCGTGGCCACGAAGGCGACCGGCTGGATTTCGGTGACCTCGTCGGGCGTGGGTGGCACGGGCACATCGGCCGCGCCCGGGATCGTGAGTGCGAGAGCGAGCAGCACCCCGCTGGCGATGCGAATCTGGCCCGGCGAGACGGCTGAAGCCTTGGTCATGCCGCGACCTGCCTTCGGGAAGCGGCCGGCTCGCCCACTGCCGCGTTGTCGTTGACCTCGGACCAGTCGATGTGCTGCGTTGGCCGCCGCCCGAACCGGTGCTGGGATGGACTGCGCTGCGGACGCAGCACGAGCCAGCCGAGGAGTCCGGCGGCGACTCCGATCACGCCCAGCCAGACCTCGCGTGGCACGTCCTCGGCACGTCCGGCGAGGATCGCCCGCCAGGCGGCCTCGAGCGAGATCACCTGACTGGCGTCGGCAGCGTGGCCGGCCGAGGCCGGCGGTGTGACGGCCGGCGGGTCGCCGGCGGCGCGCGGTTGGCTGGCCGCCACCAGCGACGCGGCGCCGGCGAATCGTGTCACCAGCACCTGCCGGCCGTCGGCCCGGGTTGTCGGCGGCAGCAAGCCCAGCACATGGTCACGCAACCGCTGCTCGGTGGCCAGATCGACGGCGGCAGGGTCGGCGGTGGAATCGGCCTGGCCGCGGGCGGCGTTGAAGAAGGGCTCGGGCACCACCAGCGACACCCGAATCGTGGCCGGGAAGCCCTCACTGGACTCGGGCAACCCGGGGGACTCGCTGGACTCAGGCCTGCCGCTGGAGCCGGGCAACTCGGCCCAGCCGGGCAACTCGGTCGACGGCTCATCCGGGAGGTCGACGTGGGCGTCTTCAGCGCTTCCGAGAGTGGCGACTTCGGCCGGGGCGTTGGCATCGGCGACCCGCTGGGAAGCCGGTGGCGGAACGGGCTCGGGCAGTCGGGGCCGCGTTGGTGCCTGGAAGGTGACGGTGACGTCGACGATCGCGCCCTCCACGAAAGTGAGCCCTTGGCGGAGCTTTCCGGCCAGGTGCCGCTCGTGGACGATTCGCCGCGCGAGCGCCGGATCGGCCGCCGCCACGTCGTCACCCGCCGGGTCGGCGGCGAGCGGACCGGCGAAGACACGACCACTCCGCAGATCGGTAACGGCGACCCGCTCCGCCTCGAGGCCGGAGATCGACGCGGCAACGAGGATCCGGATCGCTTGGACGCGGGTCGGTTCGAGCTCGACACCCGCCTGGGTGCGGACGTTGACGCTCGCGGTCGGCCGCGGGGCCGGCGCCAGGCCGCGGGAGCCTGAATGGTCGTCGCCCGCATAAAGTACGGCGGCCCGCTCGATGCCGGGCATCGAACAGATGACATGGGCGAGCTCCTCCTGAACGGCGACGCGGAGCATTTCCGCCTGCACCGCGCGGCTCTGCCAAGGGCTGTTGTTTTCGAGGGCCCGACGCAGGCTGCTGCCGAACTCACGAGGCAACGCCTCGGCGTCGACCAGGGCCCGCATGTACGCGCTCTGCCGCGGCCGCGACACCCAGACGCGGCCCGCCTCGGTACGGTGGCCGATGAGTTGGGCGCGGTCGAAGGCGGCCTCCACGATCGCGAGCTCCGACGAGGGCAGGACCGTGCCCGGAAGGAGCTCGACCTCCTCGCTGATCGGACGGTCTCGTAGCAGCCAGGCTGCCCAACCGAGGCTGGCGGCGACCAGGCCGATCCCCACGATCTGCGCCGGGGTGATCCGCGGCCTGCTACGCCGGGTGGCGTCGTCGTCGTGATGGTGCATCGGCGGGCCGGGTTTCGGGTTGGGTGGTGTTGGGGCTGGCAGCGATCAGGCGGCCTGCTGCCGGCGACCGCGGCGGGGCAGGTGCAGGGTGATGGCGGCTCCGCCCTCGGGGCAGCCGCGGTATGCGAGCGTGCCGCCGAGCCGCTCGGCGAGCGGGCGGACAGCGGAGACGGCACTCCGGGGGTCGGCTGCGGGCTGGGGGCCCGAGTCGGCCACCTCGATCTCGAGCCCGGTGGGACCGGCGACGCTCGTCACAACCACCTCCCGGAGCCGGGGCGGCGCGGCGGCAGCCGCTTCACAGGCCGCCTCCAGGAGCGCTCGCAACAGTTCGCTGAGCGGCCCGGCATCACCGGCCGCGATGCGGCCGGCAGCGGTGTCGAGCGTGATGTCGATGGGCGGCAGGCCGCGGTCGCAGCGCTCGGAGGTGAGCTCGGCGACCAATGACGCGACCAGGTCGGTCAGTAGCGCGTCGCTGGCCGCAGGCCGCAGGGGCAGAACGTGCGGTTCGTGCGGTTCGTCGGCAAGCCGCCGGTGGCGGGAGGGGTGCGGCATGGGAATCCTTTCCCGTGAGTGCGTGACAGTGTGGAATCGAGGCGTGATCGTCAGGTAGCCCCATGCGGCTGGAGGGGGGCCGTCACGCCGCAGGTCTCGTCCATGAGCCAGCGGTTGACGTCGCCGAGCGTGGCTCGCGAGAGCGCGGCGCTTCGCTGGTAGATCCGCACCGCCAGTGTGCCACCGGCGGCATGAAACAGTCGCAGCATCCGGTCGAATCGGCCCGCGTCGGCCTGGACGGCAGCGGCGTGGCAGCAGAGCAGGAGCGGCAGCCGCCGCACCTCGTCGAGCCGCGCGAACACGGGCTCGTCGAGGGGGAACGGACCGCCGAGCGAAACCGCACCGGCGAAGGCATCCGGCTGGAGGCAGGCCGTGCGGAAGGCCTCGGTGCCACCGGCGGAGTGGCCGACCAGCCAGATCCGCCGCGGGTGAATCGAGAGCCTATTTTGCACGCGGTCGATCGCCCGCCACATCGCCGCGCCGCCTCGGGCCGGCTGGACAGAGACGTAGTTTCGCAGGCTGAGGCGGATCATCGCGCGGCCGAGATCGAAGCGGCGAGAGGGGTCGGGGAGCCAGACGACCAGCGGATAGTCGTAGCCGGGCTCGTAGCCCTGCGGCACAAACACCCGGGCATCGCCCGTCCAGTCGGCGAGCGGCCCGCGGCCGGTCGCGGTGGTGCGGCGGGGCCGAGCTCCGGCGTCGATCGGGGGCCTGCGGCGCATGGCGATTTCTCCACTAAGCTGCGGGGACGGGACGGCGGGTTGTAGCGGAACCCGCTGCGACGAAACAACGGCAACGCAGCCGCGCCACGGCGGTCTCGGCAAGCCGGGAGGACAGGGCAGCGAGGGGGGTGTTTTGCGGCGGTGGGGTTAGGTGTGTCTCTGGTTCCCCGGGCGGCCCTCCGGCCGCGGGGTGTTGCGCGACGGCGGTGGAAATGAATCCGGGCGAGCGGCAGGGCTTCGCCACGAGGCAGCGGAGAGGCAGCCGCGAGGAAATACCGCGCGGATTCCCCGGACCACAGGTCCGGGGCTACTCTGGACCGCGCGGGGTTGCCCGTGCCAATCGAGCGGCGTTGCTGGCCGAGCGCAGCCAGGATGGCGAAGCGAGGGCAGCATCGAGCGAGCGAAGGGCAGGATGCCCGCAGCGAGCGTCCGGCGAGATGGCACGGGCGACCCCGAGCCCGCAGTACCGCGCCGTCAAGCCGTGGCCGTAAGCCGGTCCATCGCGGCCACGAGTTCCTTGACCGCCGCGATGCTCTTGTCGAGGC
>Ga0247836_1008171_pt1 | contig 10722 bp, 8 predicted proteins | sample LaCruzMarch2015__4_FD_187116 | JGI IMG/M metagenome (GOLD analysis project Ga0247836, IMG submission 187116) | Freshwater microbial communities from meromictic Lake La Cruz, Castile-La Mancha, Spain - LaCruzMarch2015_14m | ecosystem: Environmental > Aquatic > Freshwater > Lake | place: Spain...
AATCCTGTGCGCCAAGCGATATTAATTAATGATATTATTGAGGAGGTTAGGACTAAATCATGGGAGCGTCAACGTCAAAATTTAAAGCAATCAATTGAGTTTATTGAAAATCAAACGCAGCTTGCCAAAAAAAACATGATAGCAGCCCAGGAGTCATTGGTAGTTTTTCAAGCGGCGCATAATATAATAAATCTAGATGATCAAGCCAAAAATGATTTATTAACGATGACAGATTTAGATTTAAAAGTATTAGACAAGCAAATCACTCTTGATCAATTTAAATCCTTATATACTGCAAATCACCCTCTAATTATTGCGTTGAAAAGCCAATTAGCTCAGCTTACTAAAAAGCGCGACGGAATGTATGCTGACTTTATTAAATTGCCATTGAGTCAAGCTAGATTTGCAAGCTTAAAAAATAATTTTGATGTTAATCAGCAGTTATATTTATTATTACTTAATAAAGAGCAAAATCTTAAAATTAAATATGCTGGTATAAATAGTCCTGTTGATGTTTTGACTTATGCTACTAGTGATGTTGCGCCAATTGTGATACCATTGTCAGCAAAATTAATTGCTTCGAGCTTAAGTGGTGTTTTAGCACTTGAAATATTCTTTGTGTTGTGGTTTACGGTTTGGATGACTGGTGATCCTAATTTATTACCACATTTAATTGATTCTAAATTATTGTCGATACTTCCATATTTACGTGATAAGCGCAAAGGTATTAATTATAGCCATCCTGGATTTAATGTGATAAACGCCTATTTTTTGCGTAAATTAGCCGAAAGTAAAAAGGCTAGTGTATGTTGCAATTTTGGCAGTATTAATCTTGGCAGTGGTAAAACTTTTATTATTGATACGATAACCAATTACTTTACTAAACGTGATAAACGCGTGTTGCAAATTTGCTTTGGGACAACCTATGAGTTTATGTCGGTTAGAGATGTTTATCAACATCTTGATGAAGAATTAGGCTTCACAGATACTTCAATTAGAAAAGTAAAATTGGAGATAAATATTGGCAACTCGATGGATATCAATGGCTTTAAACAATTGTTAAGTCGCACGACTAATTTTGATTTTGTGTTTATTGAGTCATGGGCGATTTTAGATTCTCAGGTATTTATGAATATTTCAAAATTAGTAGATGAAAATATCATTATTAGTGAACCACGTGATACACCTGGGTTAGTTAAGCTGATGGCTGATGGTTTAGCTAATTTGGATATTCAAATTTCACGAATTATTTATAATCATCCAAAAAAACCGTTGTTAAACTCAGTTTATTCGATAAATAAAGTCGATTAGGAGTGAAAAATGAAATTAGTATTAATTTATCGTAATCGAGTTGATGGTGCGAATAGTATTGAAGAATTGTTTCATTCTTTAGCACAGGAGTTTCGTAAAAGATTTGAAGTTATTGAATATCAAATGGGAACTCGTTATAATTTGCTCCGTGATGTTTTTAACCTACGCCGGCTCAAAGCAGATGTCTATCATGTTACTGGTGATGTGCATTATGTGGCTTGCTTTTTACCAAAGCGTAAGACGGTGTTAACGATTCATGATATTCATCATTATAATTATACGCTGCACGGTTTTAAAAAATTAATATATAAATGGTTATATCTTACGATACCACTGCGCTCGATTTGTTGTTTATCAACTATTTCAGAGGCAACTAAGCAAGTTCTGGAACAACAATTTAGCTTAGGTGTCTCTGTGAATGTGATTAATAATTGTTATAATAAAACTTTGTTTGTAGCAAAACACAAAGATTTTAATTCTGCTGAACCAGTGATTTTACATCTTGGAACTAAAGCTAATAAAAATTTACCTAATTTAATTACTTCCTTAACAGGTATTAAATGTAAGTTAATGGTTATTGGGCGTTTAAATCCCGAGTTGATACAATTATTGGCAGATAGTCAGATTAATTATACTAATCTTTTCAACTTGAGCTTGTTGGAAATTTATAATAATTATGTTCAAGCTGATTTGGTAGCGTTTGTTTCACTCTCAGAGGGTTTTGGTATGCCGATTATTGAGTCTCAGGCAGTTGGTCGGGCGGTGATTACTTCGAGCTTTGACCCGATGCTGAGCGTGGCTGGTACGGCAGCTTGTTTAGTTGATCCATATTCGGTAGCTGAAATTCGCTTGGGGATTTTAAAAATTATTAATGATGCGAAATATCGTGAGCAATTAATTACAGATGGATTTGAGAATGTCCAACGTTATTCACCCCAAAATACTGCAGAACAATATTCTAAGCTTTATTTAAGTATTTTGGAGTAAAGTAAGATTAGAAATAACTCTAAAATTGAGCATCGGTTATTAAAAACTACGTTCGTATCACTTTTATCAACCGCTCTATCAATTATTATTCAATTAATCAGTGTTCCAATTTGTTTGCGCTATTGGGGTAAGACTACCTATGGAACATGGCTGGCACTGTCTGCTGCATATACAATATTACGAACAGTTGATGGTGGATTTACTGCTTTTGTTGGCAATAAATTGAATATGTTATATCATCAGGATCAAGATGAAATGCGTCGAGTTTTATCCTCTGCGATTTGGGGTGTTATTTTATTGGGTAGCACGCAAATTATTATTGTACTGGCGCTTTATTTTAGTAATAGTCTGGGTTTAATTATGGGGGGGGCGGCTAGTCAACTTACTGCCAATCAAACAATTTTTGGTTTAATGGTGATGAGTATAACTTGGATTTTAACCGGTTCATATATTGGGGTTTTGCATCGGTTTTTGATTCCAAATGGGATGTTGTATCAATTGCTGTGGTGGGTAATGTTGTTGCAAGTTTCGCAAAGTTTGTCGATAATGTTGGCTGCATATTTGCAGTTGAGCGTGTTTAATGCTGCGCTATTTTTTGCGTTTGCTCAGGCAGCTGTTTACATTTGTTCAGCATTTTATATTAAATGGCGCTTGCCACAGTTTTATCCGTGGTTGTCAGGGGCCAAGTTAAAAATCGGGCTAAGGGAGATGGTACAATCTTTTCCGATGACCATTAATGGGGCTGTTCAACAAGCAGGGAATAGTGGTGTAGTTATTTTAATTTCTGTAGTACTTGGCGCAGCTGTAATTCCAATTTACTCAACTATGCGGACGTTAAGTAATTTATGGACAACAGTAACCAATATTGTAACGGCACCTTTGTTGCCTGACATTGTTCGTTTTCACGCAACTAAAGAACCACGTAAATTTATCATGATTCATAAAACACATATTTTATTAATGAGTATAATTATTAATTTATCAATTATGCTTGCTTATCCATTAATTGATACAGTTTATCTATATTGGACTCGAGGGAAATTGCCGATTGATCATCGGTTGATTTGTTTGTTATTAGCATCGGTATCGGTATTTGCACTAAATTCTTTGTTTAATACTTTTTTAACAGGATTAAATAACGGTCGCTATTTAATAGTTATGGGGTTGATGCGCGGGTTGTTTGTTTTAATTGCTGGATATTTTTTATTGCCAATCTTTGGCTTAAGTGGCATTGGAATGGCTATTTTATTAGCCGAGGTTTTATTAATGGTAGCCAATACCTTTATTTTTATTCGTGGTGAGTTGAAATCAATTGGTGCTAAACGTGAATTAATGTTTACGTGGTATGATGGATTATGTTTTTTATCAGTATTAGGTTTTTTATTACTTAATGTATTTATCACCAATTTGAATATGATGTATTATTTGATTAGTCTTATTGTATTATTAATTGGTATTATTTATTCTTGGGTAAATTTAGATATTGAAATTAGGTCAAGAATATTGCGTATGTTTAAAATCATACGCTGATATGGATTAAGTTTTATTTGTGGGAGTGTTTATGAAAAAAGTCTTGGTGATTGGTAAGTTTAACACAGAAAGTTTTGGTATGCATATTACCGAAACATTGAATGATATGGGATATCAAGTATTACGCTTTGTACCAGGATGTAATGCACCACAGGGTGGGAGTATTTTTATGCATCGTATTAATCAGGCTCGTCGAGTATTGTATGACGTAACCAGTGGAATTCCTCAGGTGCGTGTTCGACGGATGAAGGCATTATGGTCACTGGTTAAAGATCACCATATTGACTACGTGATTGTATGCCATGATTTTTTACAACCAGCAGAAGTTCAGCTCCTTAAAGATTTGACAAACGCCAAAATAAGCATGTGGTTTCCTGATGCGTTAGTTAATTTTGGCAAAGGATACTTTATGAATGCAGCATATGATGGATTATTTTTTAAAGATCCATTTATTGTTAAAGCATTATTAAATGTACCACAAAGTCCAGTGTATTATATGCCAGAATGTTTTAATCCCAAGCGACACAAATTAGCAGAAGGTATTGCAATCGCTAATGAGTATAAATGTGAAATTACTACGGCTGGCAATGCACATTCTTGGCGCGTTGCTTTTTATCAACATCTTAAAAACTATAACGTAAAAATTTGGGGCCCGCCTGCTCCGTTATGGATGCCTGTGGCCACAACAAAGCAAATGTTTCAAAATAAAATGGTGTTTAATAGTGATAAGGCTCAAGCTTTTCTTGGCGCCAAAATTGTTTTAAATAATTTACACTATGGTGAAATTTGGGGGCTGAATGTACGTACGTTTGAAGCTGCAGGCATAGGTGCTTTCCAAATGGTTGATTGGCGTCCTGGCTTAGCTCAACTTTTTAAAGATGGTGAAGAAATCATTAGTTTTAAAAACATGGCTGAACTACCTGAGAAAATTGATTATTGGTTAAATAATCCTGCCGAACGTGAAAAAATTGCGCAGGCTGGCAAAGAGCGTGCCCATCGAGAACATACTTATGAATTACGCTTAAAGTTGATTTTAGCTACTTTAGATCAGCAAGCACAGGGCTATCCCATGCCTGTAGTCTAAAAGTACAATTAGAGTATAAAGACAGTGGCAAATAGAGTTTCAATCTCGGTACCAATGGCGGCAATGACGGTTTTAACCGCTGCGGGTGCGGTATATTATTCTGGCGCGGCTGGGTTTATTGAATATTCGGAATCATTAATTATTTTGACATCAATGTTATTGGTTTATTTAGCGCTTGAAGTTGTGCGCTTGTATCGCCTTGATAATCGGCGGTTTTTCTTAAATCCTGCATTTTTATGTGCAGTGATGACCTTAGGGCTTTATTATGGTATTACGAATACGTTATATTATATGCCCGCTGAAAAAGTTGCTGCGGTTGGGATTAAGCCAATTGTTACTGATGCGATGACTAAATTGGAATTTATCGCAATTATTGCTGCGGCTGGAATGTGGGTCGGATATTGGTCTAAATCTGCGCAGAAAATGATTGATTCTAATTATGCACAGCGTATGATTAAACGTTATTTTACGTATGATGCTGAATTAAAAGACACTGCGATTATTTTCCTGGTTGGCGTTGGTTTGTTTAGTCGACTTTTGCAGTTATATATGGGCGTGTATGGCTATTCTGGGAGTTATGAGGCATTTATTAAAGCCGCTGTCTATACGCAATATTTTAATCTTGGCGGTTATTTTGGTAAGATTGCTTTAATTGTAATTTCGCTTCAGTATTATGCTAAACCTCCTTCATTAAAAACAAGAATGTGGTTTTTCTTTGTTGTCTTTTTAGAGGTGTTTTTTGGTGGGTTTTTAACTGGATTTAAGAAAATGGTTATTTTGCCATTTATTGTTATTATCTTAAGCCAATATTCACGTACTGGTAAGACAAATATAATTTGGGTATTGCTAATTGTGATTAGTATGAATTTAGCTTATCCAATTATTGAAAGGTTTCGTGCGATTCGTAATTCAATGGAAGAAAGTTTTCCTAGTACATCTCTGGTGGATATTACTCAAATGATGTTTTTCCCCACCGATGAGCAGCTTAGTAGCGCATCTTATGACGATGATGAAGTTGATGATACACCAACGTATCTGAAAGTTATGTCACGGACCAGTATGTTGCAAATTGGTTCGCTGGGGGTTTCTTTTTATGATAGTCGAGATGAGATGCCAGAGGGAAGTCCACATGTGATTACAGAGGTCTTACTCTCACCACTCTACTCTTGGATCCCACGCTTTATTTGGTCGGGTAAAACGTTGCAAAATATTGGATTATGGTACACCCAAGTGGTAATGGATTTGAAGTATTCGTTTTCTTCTACTGCAATGGGGATTTTAACTTATTTGTATATCGGTGGCGGGTATTTGCTGGTATTAATTGGATTTATGTTTATCGGAAGCATGCAGCGTTTGACACTTGGCATAACTCAACCATGGAGAACTAGTGCTGGTTCATTGGTTGCAATGAGTACAGTTGTGATGATTTCATCAATTGCAGAGCTAAATATGGATGCTTTGATTGTGTTATTGGTGCGGATGGTACCCATTGTAGTTTGGCTGCAGTCAATAATCTATAAGCATAATGAAGCTAATCCAGATTTAAATGGTGATAATAGTAGTAAAGGTAATTTATAGTGAATAAACTTTATGCAACAATTCATTCTATTGCTGATGAAGCAAAAGGCCCTTCGTATTCGGTGCGTCGTTTATATGAAGAAATGAATATTCAGGGACATCAAGTTATTTTAGTAGATGCGGATTATCGTGCAGGTGTTACGCTACCAGGTTTCTCGAGGAGCTTTGCTCCAGGACTTGGTCCAGCTAAATTGGGTTGCGCACCACAAATGTTAAAGTATTTACGTCAACAAGCAAAATTAGGTGAAATGAAGCTGTTGCATAATCATGGCTTATGGATGATGCCGAATGTTTATCCTGGTTGGGTATCACGTGAATACAAAATTCCTTTGATTACCTCACCACGTGGAGTTTTTGCTAAAGCAGCGTGGGAAAGCGGTTCTAAGATTAAACAATTATTTTGGCCATTGTTGCAAAAACCAGCATTGGATCCGACAGTTTGCTTTCATGCTACCGCTGAATCTGAATATTTGGACATTCGTCGGATGGGATACACCCAACCTGTAGCGATTATTCCGAATGGAATTGATTTACCAGAAGGTTTTCAAAAGCAAGTTAATGAATCGAAAACTGTACTTTTCTTAGGAAGAATTCATCCAATTAAAGGTTTAGCCATGTTATTGGAGGCCTGGGCAAAACTGGAGTCCTCTTTTCCAGATTGGCAATTAAAAATAGTTGGTCCAGATAATGTTGGGCACTTAAGTGAACTTCAAGAGTTACAGTCTAAGTTATCTCTTCAGCGTGTGGTTTTCATTAGTGCTGTGTATGAGCAACAAAAGTGGCAAGAGTACCACAATGCTGATTTGTTCGTTTTGCCAAGTTATAGCGAAAATTTTGCAATGTCAGTAGCTGAGGCACTAGCTTGTGGGGTTCCGGCTGTAGTTAGTAAAGGAGCGCCGTGGCAGGAATTAGATACTTATAATGCAGGCTGTTGGGTTGATACAGATAGTTCTAGTTTTGCTACTGCATTACAAAATATGATGCAAAAATCGCAAAATGAACTAATTCATATGGGGCAAAATGGACGAAAATTGATGCAGGATAAATATTCATGGGGCATGGTATCTGCAATGATGGCTGAATTATATAGCTGGGTACTTGAGGGTGGAACTGTACCAAAATTTGTTCGATTAGATTAATATAAGGATAATTGGTTGTGAAAATAGTGGCAATTATATTAACATTTAATGAAGAGTTACATATTCAGCGCTGTTTAGAACGTTTGCGGGGTATTGCGAGTGATTTTTTAGTGGTTGATAGTTTTTCGAGCGATAATACGGTGAAAATCGCTAAAAGTTATGGTGCAAAAGTTTTGCAGCATAGCTGGGTTAATTATGCGGATCAATTTAAATGGGGCATGTCACAAGTAGATGCTGATGCTGACTGGATTATGCGCGTTGATGCGGATGAATATTTATCAGATGTGTATATTGCGGATATTCAAAATAAATTAGCAACACTACCAATGGACGTTGCTGGAGTTTATTGTGGATTAAGACGGGTTTTTCAAGGTAAAATGATACGTTTTGGCGCAGTTAATATTAGTATGTTGCGCTTATGGCGTTTTGGTAAAGGTACCATGGAAACTCGTTGGATGGATGAACATGTCAAGTTGGATGGTAAAGCAATTCATTTTAGTGGTTATATTGTTGATCATAATCTGAATTCTTTAGGCTGGTGGACTGCCAAACATAATGGTTACTCGGCGCGTGAGGTGGTGGATATATTGAATAAAGAATATCAGTTCTTAATTGGTGGTGTTGATAAGCTAAATTTAAAGTCTCCATTTGGACTCAAACGTTGGTTGAAAGAAAATGTTTACGCAAAATTACCAGGTGGATTGCGGGCATTTGCCTATTTTTGCTATCGTTATTTCTTGGGGTTGGGGTTTTTGGATGGTGCCGCTGGTTTATCATTTCATTTTTTACAAGGTTTCTGGTACCGGTTTTTGGTTGATGCTAAGTTGGCGGAAGTTCGCCGTGCTATGAGTGATTCTAATTTGTCAGTAAGTGCAGCTATTGAGAAGGTTTTAGAGATAAATGTTATCAAGCAAGCAAAATAAACTAGCATTCCATCTTGTGAATTATATTAAATTAACGCTAGGGTTAATTTGCTTAACTTTGTTCGCGATTCTATTTTTAGATAAACTAATTGCCTTATGGTTAAATGAACATTTGCATCACCACAATATTAATGCTACTTCTTTAAAAGGTGTGTCGTGGTTATACGACGTACTAACCTCTGAGTTATCACTTGTGCTTTTTGTTTTAGTTATTTTAATGATAGTTTCGCTAGAGTTTCGTAATTTATTCAGCAAGAGGCGTTTGTTTGTCTTGATTTGTTATCAAATTACGGGTTTAATGTGTCTCAATTATATAAAAAGTCTGCTTAAATATCTTTTTGGGCGCTGTGTACCAGACGTTTGTTTTTTGCCTTGGTATATTGAACAAGGTAATCAATATGGTTTTGCGTGGTTAAGTAAGGTTAGTGGATTTGCTAGTTTTCCATCTGGACATTGTGCATTCATGAGCTTTTGCATTTTCTGGGTAATTGCGTTGCGTTCTTCGCTTAGGTTAGTAATGAGTTGTTTATTTGGCTTATTATTTTGTGGGTTGGTACTATTTAATTACCATTTTCTTGGCGATTGCTTAGCTGGAAGTGCCTTAGGTGTTTTATTTGCCAGTTGTTGTTATTGGTTATGGTGTCGTGCTATTGATTAAATAAATTCAGTATAATATTGAGGTAATTAGGTAGAGGTATTTAAAATTTTAATAAGGAGTGTAATGTGTTTAAAGATAAAGTTTTATTAATTACAGGTGGTACAGGATCATTTGGTAATGCGGTTTTAAAGCGGTTTTTGAATATGGATGTTGGTGAGATTCGTATTTTTAGTCGTGATGAAAAAAAGCAAGATGATATGCGTAAAACGTTTAATCATCCGAAATTAAAATTTTATATTGGGGATGTTCGTGACATGCAAAGCGTTATGAATGTGTGTCGTGGTGTAGATTTTATTTTCCATGCAGCAGCTTTAAAGCAGGTTCCATCGTGTGAATTTTATCCGCTGGAAGCTGTTAAGACTAATGTTCTAGGTACTGAAAATGTCCTAGAGGCAGCAATTCAATGTGGTGTCAGCCGTGTAATTTGTTTAAGTACTGATAAAGCGGTATATCCAATTAATGCCATGGGTGTCTCTAAAGCTATGATGGAAAAAATTATGGTAGCTAAGTCACGTAATTTGGATTCTAGTAAAATAATAATTTGTGGTACTCGCTATGGTAATGTTATGGCATCCCGTGGTTCAGTAATTCCTTTGTTTGTGAGTCAGGTACGGGCTAAAAAACCAATTACTATCACTGATCCAAGTATGACACGTTTTATGATGACTTTAGAGAGTGCGGTTGATTTGGTTATTTTTGCTTTTGAGCATGGGCAAAATGGCGATATTTTTGTACAGAAAGCACCAGCTTCAACTGTAGAGGATATTGCAAAAAGTGTAGTTGAATTGTTAGATAGTCCAGGTCATGAAATTAAGGTGATAGGAACTCGTGGTGGCGAGAAAATTTCTGAATCTTTAATGAGCCGTGAAGAAGTTATGTGCGCAATTGATCTTGGTGATTATTTCCGAGTTCCGTCAGATATACGTGAACATAATTATAATAAATATTATGAAAATGGAGATATAAATATTGATAAATTTGAAGACTACAATTCGCATAATACCAATCGCTTAAATTTACTTGAAACCAAGCAGTTGTTGGCCGATCTCGATTGTTTACAAGATCGTCGCACTATCAAGAAATCATAAGTAAAGGTTAATTTAATGAATATTTTAATTACTGGCGCAAATGGCTTTGTGGCAAAGAATCTGCAAGTGCATTTAAAAGAGCTAAGTACTCATAATGTTCTAACTTACACCAAAGATCAATCATTGGACGAGTTAGAGCAATTAGTTGCAACTAGCGAGTTTATTTTCCATTTAGCTGGCGTTAATCGACCGCAAAACCCAGCTGAGTTCACACAGGGAAATACTGAATTAACCGAATACTTATGTGAGCTAATAGCTAAATCTGGACGTAATATTCCAATTGTGATTAGCTCTTCAACACAAGCTGAATTGGATAACCAGTATGGCTTAAGCAAACGTGCCGCTGAAGAAGCTCTGTTAAAACTCAAGCGTGAGCAAAATAACAGCGTTTATATATATCGTTTACCGAATGTTTTTGGTAAAT
>Ga0247836_1008172_pt1 | contig 10721 bp, 2 predicted proteins | sample LaCruzMarch2015__4_FD_187116 | JGI IMG/M metagenome (GOLD analysis project Ga0247836, IMG submission 187116) | Freshwater microbial communities from meromictic Lake La Cruz, Castile-La Mancha, Spain - LaCruzMarch2015_14m | ecosystem: Environmental > Aquatic > Freshwater > Lake | place: Spain...
AACGAAGCTTCTCTTGGAGTTGGCTATGGCCGCCTTTTGTAGGGCCACAACTTCGGGGGCGCTGTTCCAAAATCCAGACTCTGTCACTCCTTCCGCCCCTAGGACAGACACATCGATTTTCCAATCCCGCAGGGCTCGAACGGCCCGCTCTCCTATGAGAAGCGACTGCCGTGCGACAAGATTTCCCCCTGGAATATGTAGGGAGACCCCACTTCCCGAAAGAAGCTCCACCACGGGCAGACTGTTTGTCACGACCTTCAGTCCGGGAATTTCTGCCTCAGGCAAAAGCCGAGCCAATGCAAAAGGAGTGGTTCCTCCGTCGATGTAGGCTGTCGAACCCGAAAACAGATGGGGAAGAACCTGCCGGGCCAACGCGTTCTTCCTTTCCGAATCCCTTCCCAATCGTTCCGCAAAGCTCGGAAATTTATCTGAAAAGTCGGATAGGGCACCACCGGGGGTTCTGCGAATTCTCCCCGTCCGCTCGAGCTCGCTCAAATCCCGACGAGCCGTCGCGGCACTAATCGATAACCGAATACAAATCTGTTCCAAAGGGAGATATCGCTGGTTCTGTAAAAGATCGGCCAGCAGTTGCCTGCGCGCCTCCACCACATTTTTCGATACCCTCATCGAATTTCATCCTAACCTTTATATGATCGATTTCAATCATATATATATGCTATGTTTTTATCGAGTACTTCATGAGATATAGTGTTGTATAATAAGTGCTTATGAAATTAGATATCCCTCCCATGATTTACGGGTCGAAGCCAAAAAAGTTCTACGAACCTTACCCGAACTCATTTACTCGTTTCTAAAATATGTACTTACGCTGCATCCATCTACTGGCTCTGCGTAGCTTTTAGATGAAGAAACTTTTTTGGATCTGGTGCGCGTAGGACGCTGAAGTCCTGCCTTTGGGTCACTCCTGCCACCGCCCCTGCTTGATTACTACTATCTACCCCCGCGATAGGGGAAGCCGTTTCCCAGTTGCCGAGTGTTAGACCATATTCACCCACCACACTTACCTTTGGATCATTGATCCTGATGAGCGCTGTAATCGTAAGTTTCGTTGGGTCCGCCGTATTGAGTTCAGGAGGAACCACAACCGAACTCGGACTCGTTGCCCCCAAGGCATAAGCCATCAAGTTCAAAATCCCATCTCCATTGTCATCGGCCGTCGGACTAGAGATACCAAAGAAATCCGAGTACTCGGATACGTCAGTAACGGAAACCATTACAGTTTCCACTGCACTAGTCTCCATGCCATCAGAAACAGTCACCCCAAATGCGTAGGATGCCGCTCCCTCATAGTTCAGTGCTCCCACCACAGTAATTTGCCCATTCGCAGAGTTGATGGCGAAGACTCCGCCCGAATTTCCCGATACAATCGCCCAACCTGACAAGGCCGAATTGGCGTCCGCATCCGTAGCCACCACCGTGCCTACCGTTGTCGCAAAGGGAACATTTTCAGAAACAGAAAAAGCCTGAGCTGCGGTAACTACTGGCTTCGCATTCGCTGGTGCAGGATTCGTGAAGGTCAACAATCCCTCCGAATTTAAAGTAGCTATGGCGTTGGAATTTTCCGCCGACTTGATCTGATTTAAGGCAACCCCATTGGTGTTCGTAATATACAGCTGCCCACCTGCAGAACTGTTCGCGATGGTCAGGATGATATTGGCATTCGTCCAGTTTGTGGCTGAGCCAAAACGGATCTGCGAATTAGGATTGGTCCCGAGGTCAATCGACGCATTGGTTAAGACAAGAAGATTCCCCAGATTCGGTCCCGCTCCGGCATAAGCCACCTTCACATGACCCGATCCAGTCCCGTTGGTGGGAAATGTTAAAAGATTCCCTGCCGCTAAACTTTGGTCATGTTTCAACTCCAGTGTCCCGCCCTTCAGAGTAAAACCTCCCGTAAATGTGTTAGCCGTAGAAAGGATCAGAGTGCCTGGTCCATTCTTATTCAGTGCCGTCGTTCCGCCGGAACTATTTGGAATTTCCCCCGCGAACTCGGTGACTCCATTTGCATCGTCCTGATCGGGGTAGAATGTTTTCACCCCAACTCCTGTTGCCGTTACAGGGGCTGTGAACTTGAGCAAAACTGGCCCTTTGTTGACTATTAAAGCCGGTCCGACCGTGCCTGCCAGATTGATCGTCTTGTCGGTCGTCTCCGCCACGCTATTCGACCATACAAGGAAGTTGAAAGCATTGTTCGTCGTCCCAATGTTGATCGTCCTATTCGTTCCCAGCGGACTGTTCAAACCGGCATTCCCGATCCTTGCCACCTGCACTTTGTAGGATACACCGCTTTGATTGCCGTCAATTGTAACCGGCCCACCGAAACTGTTGTCTGTATTCGCTAAAGTCACGGTGCGGGCCGCACTCCCGTTCACTCGTAAGCTGGCGTTTCCAGAAATCAGACCATTGACCGTAGTTCCACCCTGCCCGGTCAATGTAAAGGTTCGGGTACCAGCATTTGTTCCTGTGTTGATCGGACCAGCAAGAGTCAGAATATTGGCTGTTCCGCGCACGTCCAAGGTTCCACCACCCGTCGAACCACCCAGCACAATCGATTTATCCGACGTCTCCGATGCCACTGATTCCCAGCGCAAGGTACCTGTGGCACTTCCCCCACCCAAGGAGATGGTTGAATTCCTACCCAAAGAGCTCGGGGAACCAGCATTTCCAAGATTTAAAACGTTCAACTGCCCTGCACCGACGGTGGTTACCCCATCAAACGTATTATCATTGCGCGTAATCAATACCGTTCCATTCCCACTTTTACTTAATCCACCCACGCCACTGATCGGGCCAGCCAGAATCGAGTTCAGTGCAGTTGAACCCGCTTGGCTCACTTTCAACTCAGCATCGACCTGGATGTTATTGCTGATGGTTTGCACCAAGGCATTGTTCGCAAAGGTCAACGTGGGGTTGGTGTTAGCGTTTGAGACAAACCGGAAAGTGCCACCACTATAGGTCAAACTTCCTGCACCTGAAATCGAGTTACTGAGTGCGTTCAGCATGAAGTTTCCTGGGGAATCATTGTTTGCGGTTAATGCTCCATTCAGAATCCCATTAAAAATGATTGTCGCAGCAGCTCCGCCGGTAGGGTTCGTTGGCGTCCAACCGGGTCCTGTCTGCCAAGTGGTGATTCCGTTTGAGCTGTTATTGGCAAAGGCTCCCGCAATAGTTGAGGTTGGAACTACTTCACTAACCCAATCCAGACCAACATCCTTCGCGGCCGATGCCACCACAATATTTTTCACCTTCATGGAGATGGAGGGGGTATTGGCCGGTTGTCGTAGAACGAGATTCAGGAAACCGCCGACACGATTTGTGCCCGTGGATGTGGAGGCACTGAATTCATCCGTGTTACCCACCCAGGTCGTTCGAGATAAAATAGGCACCGCATCCGCACGGAGAGGGTTCACAAAGAGAAATGTATCGTCATTATTGCGTGCGGCAGTTGAGTCGCAACGAAGAACCAGCTGATAATCGGTATTCAGCTCAAAGATTGTATCTGCATAGGTCGGAACGGCAGGGTTCACGGTTGCCCCCGTCTCCGCATGGGGATTCCAGCCGATTTGAAATCCAGAGCCAGCCGCGCGAACATAAAGACGAAAATAGTTTTTCCCTACCGGCTGGCCCGTAAGCGAGTCGGTTTCCCTTGTGATGAAAAAGAAATCGCTTCCAGTTAGCGACGCGCTTTGCACCTGGAGATCGAGACGAACATAAACCGAGGCTGCATCTCCAAACTGATATGGAGAAATTGTTTTAAAAACCGACTGGTAGTTACTTCCTGATCCCAACTCAACGACTCCCCCTCGCATAGTAATAGGTCCACTGGATCCTGTCCCATAAACCGACCAGCCCTCTTGGCCCAATAGATTCCCATCCAGATAGCCTGAACCAAAGTCCACATTCGCATGGGCGGCATTATCTACACCAAGTGCTGCTGAACTTGGGCTATTTAGAAGGACTGCGCTACTCAAACTTCCGTAATCGAGGATATTGGCGGAAAGAACATTTTGACTCACGTAGTTTTCCACTCCGTCTAGCTGGGCATCAACGGCCCCGAGAGTTGTCGTATTCTGAATTCGGTTATTAAATGCAAAATTGTTCCGCGTAAGAATCCCCGTACTAGGCTCAGGATCTGCCGCTCCAAAACGAAGTCCCCGACGATTGGCCGACAGGACATTGGCCACTAGGGTATTTTGCTCCGTCGCGCCAACAGCATACGAATACACATTGATCCCGATGTCGTTACCACTGCAGGTATTCCCCACGACCTGAACATTTTTAGCCCCCTCCTCTACAAACACTCCATACCGGATATTGTTCTGAGACAGATTGTAGAATGCGGACGAGGACGAAGTAGCTGTGTCAAAATCGATTCCGTCCATGTTCACTTCTGAGATGACGTTATCCAAGAAAAGAATGCCCGAAAGTGAGCTTCCCGTGATTCCTTTGGTCCAGATCCCTCGCGCCGCCCCGCCAGAAATTGTGGAGGAATCGACGATGCATGGGTCCTTACAGCCAGCGAATAGAATCACATCTGATCCAGTTACCCTCGTCGCTTTGGATCCAAAATTGACGAGATTAACACCTTCAACCAACACTTTTGAGCAGTTCGTAAAAATCATCCCACTGCGTCCCGTGGTGTTCTGCCCATCGATTGTACCTCCCGAAATACTAATAAAGCCCAAAGGGGCACTCGTAGTACCGGATGCCTGAAATGCGGTCACTCCGGGGGACAGGTTGATCCTACCCTCCAAAACTATGCAAGTGTCACCTTGCAGAACCAAAGTCTGATCCCCCGTGATGATTGGGGCAGTCAAACGTAGCACTGTCACCCGCCCCGGTTGGCTCAATCGGGCCAAATTGTATGCCTGTTGGATCTCTGAGAGGGTCGTCGCACTAGTAGAAATATCTATCCTATCTTGCCCATTTTTTACCGAAGCGGTATGCCAGTTCAAGGCGGTCGGCGGAAAAAAGTATTCCTGGAGGGGTGCAGAGATGGCAGACCCCACTTGGATCACCCGATTCACTGCTCCGGATGAAAAGCTCAGGGGGATACTTACTCCTGCTGCAATGTTATTTCCATAGGGGGTGTCCTTAGATTGGCCCAGAGATATTCCAATCGTGGCAGATTGAATGTCGTTACGGAAAATAAAGTGCGCTGATGAGGAGGTTGTAGATGCACCCCTTGTTGCAACTCCGATGGGATTTCCCAGAAGTAGATTGCTAGCAACTTTTGCGCTTTTCGAGTCCTGCAGGCAGACTCCTTCTGTCGCGTTATATTCAAGCCGATTATTGACCACCAAACAGTGGTCCGCATTTTCCAGAAGGATTCCCGTGCCATTGTTAAAGGACTCGCTCTCCATCACCACTCCTTGGGTCGCATGCTGAAAATGGATGCCAGCAGCGTTGACCACCCCTCGGACAGTACAACGAGTGACGGTCATTTCATTGTTGAAAACGGTAGACCCAAGACCTTGAAGAAAAATTCCTGAGAGCCCGGTTTCCCTCACTGTGACTCGATCCACGTTTACCCGGCTCACCCCAGCTCCCTCTATTCCGTACAGATTTTTTCCCGCACCCTCCAAGGTCAATCGGTCGATCGAGACTAGGGTGGAACCGGGTGAAATCCGCACCAGGCTTCCCGCCGTGGTGGTTAATCCCGCAGCTAGGGTGGTGCCGAATCCTGATAAACTCATTCTCGTGCCCAAAATCAACGGCGCCCCCAAGATGGGATACGTAGTGTTGGCACGAAGGCGAATGAGAAGAAAACGGTCGGGTTGGTTTACCCGAGCAGTGTCAATCAGTCCCTGCAATGTGGAAATAGAGCCTGATGTGTCTTGGATTATGGTCACAACCTCTCCCGAGGGCTTCTCGACAAAGCCCTGACTCGGGACGGAATATTTCATCCCTGGACGGAGTCCCGCTTTCGAAGCAGAGGAAATAACACGACCACTGACAACCAGCCCGAACGTAGCCGAGCCGGACAGATGGCTAATTGTCCCCGTCACCACCCCCTCTTTGGCGGAGGAGACAATCCGAACGTATACAACCTGCGAGAGACCTCCCCCTTGAGGAGTGAAAGTCAGCGTAGAAGCATATCCACTGCTTGGATTGGTGCTGATCTGAAGGTCAGCGGTGGAAACAGTCACCGTCACCGCCTGGATCAAATTGGTTCCGGCAATCGTATAGCTGCGAGAGGCGGAGGCCGTTCCCAAGATAGCACTCAGGTCGCTGATTGTAATTGGATCCGCCACGAGAGTGGGAACCGAGGCATCAAAGAAATAGCTCCCCAAATAATCACCGCTTGCGGCCGTGGCCCCGTCCGCCACCGAAAAGGCTGACGATGTCCAGTCCGCCGGATTAAAGAAATTAGACGCTGTTTTGGCAGAAGGTTTTCGCGAGAAATTCTGATCTTTATTGTTAATACCAACCCCGAATAGATCAAGAATCACATCCGCGTTACTAACCAGAGCAATAGCATCATTCCCATCGAAATTGACGGCTACGTTCGCAGTAGCTACCGAATTGGCATAACTAGGGTTGTTCGCTGAAGAATTCTTGAAAACACGGCAAGCACCGGCCGCAAGACTCCCCGAAAGAGGGCCATATTCAGGATTCATTCCGTCCGTCGTGCCGTCCCCAGTTGTCCTTGTTTTTTTCCAGATCCCAATCTTGTATCCCGCCAGGTCGACCGAACTGGTTCCGGTGTTTGCAACCTCGATATACCTATCGGAGTTCGAGCCCTCATAGACTTGAGAAATAATCAGATCAGCCCTACCCAAAGTGGGAAGTAGCAAAAGCAAAGCCAACCAAACTCGCCAACAGAAAAAGGCACGCCTCCTCAAAGGAGGAGTGCGGTTCTTTTTCACATTAGTCTTGCGTCACTTTCAGATGCAGGAATTGTTTTGGCTTTCCAGTCTCTACTAGAACACTGGCCGTTCTGCGCTGAAGGTTAACGCCTCCAACTTGGATGGTTTCATGTGCGGTTTCGATGATGGTGACAGAGGGAGCAAAACCAGCTCCTACTCCAGCGAGATTTTCACTCACCTCAGGAACCACATTCAGACCTATTGCACCTTGGCGGACATAGTAGGTGAGGACAAGGTTGCCGCCCGAAACGCTCACTTGCGGTAAATACGCTTGGGACAATGGCTGAGTAGGCGAAACCGCCCCAAATGCGTACTGCAGCAACAGCGCGTCGGAACCGGTTGTTCCCGCCAACCAGGAGTTTAAGGTAGTTCCCTCCACAACATCCGTCACCGTAACGGCAAGGTCCTTCGTCGCAGATAACAGACCATCGCTTACGACTACAGTAAGATGATAGACGTTATCGGCACCCGCATCCGTTGGACTTTCAAAATCAGGGGCCGACACAAAGGTCAGAATTCCTGTCGCCGAATCAATCGAGAACTTACCGGCATCGGCACCTGGAGCGATTGAGTAGGTCAGCGGATTCGGCTCTGCATCGGTCGCTGTCACCGTGGTCACCGCCGTGCTGTTTTCAGGAACACTAAACGCCCCAAGAGAAGTAATTGCGGGAGCGGTATTGACTGGAGCGGGGTCTGTGAAGGTCAATAACCCGTTCGCATCAAGCGAGGCGGGCCAAGTTGGATTTTCCAGAGACTTAATCTGGGCCAGATCTACTCCGGCAGGGCTAAGGATATACATTTTTCCCCCACCCGTGCTATTTGCAATGGTTAGAATCTTACCGGCAGTCCATCCAGTGGCCGAACCGAGCCGAATCTGGGCTGTGTTATCAGTTCCCAAATCAATCGTTGCATCTGCTCCCAAGGTAAGATTTCCCAAATCCGATCCCGCTCCGACATAGGCCACCTTTACCCGCGGGAACAAAGCGGCATTTGTCGGAACTGTCAAAGCATTCCCTGTCGCCAAACTTTGGGCGTTTCGCAACTCCAACGTTCCACCCTTCACTGTGAATCCTCCCGTAAATGTGTTGCTCGCCGACAGAATCAAGGTTCCCGCCCCGTTCTTATTCAGCGCTGTGGCTCCAGCCGAACTATCCGGAATCGCTCCCGCGAACTCGGTCACCCCATTTGCATCGTCCTGATCGGCGTAGAAGGTTTTGATTCCAACTCCCGTTGCTGTCAGAGCGGTCGTGAACTTAAGTAAGACCGGACCTTTGTTATTGATCAAAGCCGGTCCGACCGTTCCCGCCAGATTGATCGTCTTGTCGGTCGTCTCCGCTACGGTATTCGACCATACAAGGAAGTTGAAAGCGTTGTTCGTCGTCCCGATGTTGATGGTCCTATTCGTCCCCAGCGGACTGTTCAAACCGGCATTCCCGATGCTTGCCACCTGCACTTTGTAGGATACACCGCTTTGATTGCCATCAATTGTAACCGGCCCACCGAAACTGTTGTTTGCATTCGCCAAAGTCACAGTGCGAGCCGAACTTCCGTTCACTCGCAAGCCAGCGTTTCCAGAAATCAGGCCATTGACCGTAACTCCACCTTCCCCAGTAAGTGTAAGGAAACGTGTGCTGGCGTTCGCCCCTGTATCAATAGCTCCATTAAGGGTCAGTAAACTGGTGGTTCCGCGAACATCGATCGTCCCCCCACCTATGGATCCAGGAAGCGCAAACGTCTTGTCGGTGGCTTCGTTGGTTACTGAGCCAGAGCCCCAACGCAGTGTCCCCGTCAAACTACCTCCACCCAAGGTGATCGCCCCGTTCGTGCCTAGGGAACTATTCTGTCCGGCCAATCCGATATTCTCAGGAACTAATGTTCCATTTCCAATTGTTACTGGCCCACCAAAGCTGTTGTTCGTCTGGGTCAGGTACACATAGCCTGCGCCACTCTTGGTCAGCCCCCCCACCCCACTGACCACTCCCGCCAAGATCGAGTTGGAGCCAGTGCTGCCTGATTGGCTGACCGTCACATTTGTATCGAGCTGAACAGGAGCGCTGACTCTTTGATAGGTAGTATTGTTAGCAAAAGTAATCGCAGGATTGGTCGATCCATTGTTGGTTAACTGCAGTACGCCACCCGTAATGTCGTTAGTTCCTGCCCCAGTGTTGGCGAAGACCAAAGAGTTCAACACAAAGGGAGATGCGGTGTCGTTGTTTGCCGTTAAAACACCGTTCAAAACCCCATTGAAGGTGACGGTCGCATTGCTGGCACTTACCGGATTGTTCGGGATCCAATCTGGGCCACTGGTCCAAGTTACCGTGCCACTTGTCGCACTATTGGTAACAGTAGGAACCAAGACCACTGGGGCATCCGTGATGACCACTTCTTGCGTAGCAGAATTTGCACTCGTACCGTTTAAATTCGAGGCACGGACTCTGTAAAAAATAGATTGGCCGAGCGTAAAGGTTCCCGTCACCGACTTCGATACAGCTGCCAAAACATCCAGATTTTCAAAACCTGGCACAAAGGTTGTGAAACCGATATCGGTTGCCACATCCAAGTAGTATTTCGTCGCACCAGCGGAGGCACCCCAGTTGGCTGTAAATCCACTAGCGGAAATTCCGGTTGCCGCAGAAACAGCAGGAGTAACGGGGGGAGGCAATACATCGGCGGTTGTGTCGCCAACTAAGATTTGGCGAATCAGAATCTGATTCACCGTCGATGAACTAACCTGACCTTGCTGCAGAACAAATGACTTCAATCCTCCTAATGGTAAACTGGTTGTTACACTCTGGGTCACCTCAGGGCCACCCCAATTGGCTGGGTCTTGTCCGACGGGATTTACGTAAACGGAAACAGCATTCGACGCCTGATTATATGCCACAACAAGTTTAGAAAACACATTGAAGGGTATCGCAGTAGAACCATAAACTGCACTGACCCCGCTCGCATTAATCCCTAAATTATAGCTGGTGACGTTTGTATCCGTGCTTGCACCAGCTCTGCGAACATATAAACGAGCGTAACTGGTGCCAGAACCAGTAGTATTGCTGTAAAGCGCTATAACTCCTTGTCCACCATTGTATGTTTTTTGAACCGTAAAGTTATCTAATGCATAGAAAAAATTACCTGTCGATGGCAACGAATTCGTCGTGTTGCTGTTTGTGAAATTGTTATACGCGCTCATAGAGTTAGCAACACCTACAAGTTTTACAGACCCATTTGTCACTGTAATTGGTCCGTTGATAGCTGTTGATCCTGGAACCTGCCCCCAACTATTTTGAGGAACTAGGGGTCCATTCGTGTAACCATTGGAAAAGTCGTAGGTAGCATACAATGTTGCCCGTCCCTCTGAACCTCCCATTAGCAAGCCAGCTCCCACAAGGATCAGCGGTAAGAAAATTTTTCGACTTTGCCGAATTTTGTTCCTCGCTTCGTCCATAGGAAGGCTCTTTTTTTTAGCTCTGTCGGCGACGAATAGTGCGGACGATCACTAGTGCGCCCAGACCGATCCCCATCAGAGAGGCAGCCGAAGGCTCAGGCACAGCCATAAGATTTAAGCTGGTGTAACCTGCACTGGTTTCCCCCACCATCACCTTGAACCCATTCGCCGGCCCTGTACCCCCATTAAAGTTTGTCGCTGAGATATTGAAGAGACTGCTGATATCGGTTCCCGCTTCGGTCGAAGAGAGACCCGTGATACTGGCCGCTTTGGCAAAGGTCCATGTGTACTCGGAGGTATCACTAAATCCAGCCAGTGCCCCTGACGAATTCAGATTCAGATTGAATGCCGACGACGAGGAAAGCGCACTTAAATCCAAAGCACCAGTC
>Ga0247836_1008174_pt1 | contig 10720 bp, 10 predicted proteins | sample LaCruzMarch2015__4_FD_187116 | JGI IMG/M metagenome (GOLD analysis project Ga0247836, IMG submission 187116) | Freshwater microbial communities from meromictic Lake La Cruz, Castile-La Mancha, Spain - LaCruzMarch2015_14m | ecosystem: Environmental > Aquatic > Freshwater > Lake | place: Spain...
GTCGCCGGTTCGAGCCCGGTCGGGGTCGCGGGGCCCGGAGTTCGCTCCGGGCCTTTGCAACGAACTGCTCGCCCAGTTCGTTGCACCAGGCCAGGTAGCTCAGTTGGTACGAGCGTCCGACTGAAAATCGGAAGGTCGGCGGTTCGACCCCGCCCCTGGCCACCACCAAATCCGTTGCAGCGCAACAACTTTGCGAAGTCCATCTGCGAGTTACTGAATTCGTTGTCGCGTTACTGCCCTATCTTCTGCCCTATCACAAGCGCACAATCATGATCGAAATGCTCGCCGAGACACGGGCCCAGGTGCTCATCAAGGCACGGTGGCCCGTAGGCCACCGCCAGAGACGCTTCCCCTCAACCGCGCGAGGGTATAGCAGCGCCATATCGAGGGATGCCTGGTGCCGTCGGACCTCCGTGTCGGCCCTCGGCATCGTTCTCTGGGGCATGGCCACAAAGAACATTGACCCCCTGATAGTCCCCGCGCACGCGGACCGCGTGCATTCGAAGAAACCGCCGCGAAAGCGAAGGGCTGACAGGATTCCGGGTTCAGCCCCCGACTGTCAGCAGCGGCTACGCACGGATGCCCACGTTAAGTGATGTCCGGAGATCACTGAGAGACACACCGATCGTCGAAAGGGAGGCACGCATTTCATCGAACACCGGAGCTTGGCCGTCAAGGTCCTCGATGGTGAAGATTGCGGCAAACCGAACGCCCTCGTCAGGCGGCTCTACCTCTGCACGCGTCAAGTAGTCGATGTCGATTCTCCAGTCGGTAGAGCTTCCGACACCCCGCGGCATCCGTCTGGCGTAACTCTTGATCGGATACCACTTCCCCAGCACGCTGGACAGGGTCCGCTCGGTTGCATAGCGATAGCCCGAAAAGAACTCGTGAGTTGGCCTGCTCCTTTGTTCGAACTTGCCGTCCCTCTTCGCCTGTTTCACCGAGCCATCCAAGTTGAGGCGCACCATCTCCCAGCCGTGTGCAGGATCGAGAAAGGGCTCTGCCACGAGTGTGAGCCGAAGGATGCCGCGGCAGTTGCCGTCCGAAGTCGAGAGCGAGTCCGGCCAAGTGAAAGGGAACTCAACCCGGCGACCTGGCTTGATCGTGTCACTCAGAACTATCGTGACCTTGTGCGGATCGCCATCCAACGTCTCGGCCACCGAAGGCAAGACTCCGTGACCCACGAATGACGGCGCGATGGCGGTGAGTTCCGGTGCCCGCATGGCCTCTGGGATCGTGGCATGGTGAACGGCGAGAGCGATTAGCAGCTCGCGAGAGACATCGCCGGCGATCGAGGAATCGGGCAACGATCGGTGCGGCGTAGCTCGTCCCCTTCACTGGCGTACAGCGGCCCGTTGACGCGGCCAGGGCAAGGAGCCCCGTCTGACGGTCACCTGAGGAAGGCGTCGCGCCGCCAGGCGCGGCGAAGTCCGGTTTTAGCGAGGACGGGACCTGAACTCCCCTCCTTGTGTACGCGGCCGGCGCTCCTTCGACATGTCGAGGCATTCCAGTCGGGTTGATTGCACTCACGGAGACATTGGCGATGCTTTCGGCGGGCGCAGCAAGTCCGTCGTCGTTGGGGTCAGCGGCCAGCATTGCCACCGCGTCCGCCGATGCGGCGGGCCACTCGGGTCGTTCCTCCCCCGATGACAGATTCCCCGACGAGACCACGAACAGGACGTCCAGATCCAAAGCGATGCGATCCAACCCGCTGGCTACCACGCTGTATGGCATACCCCCCGGGGCACGCTGCAAGTTGTAGGACAGGTTGTAGACCCTTGCACCCGTCGCGTCTTTGGCCCGCTGGACACTGGATCGGATTTCGGCGAGGTAGTCACCAAGCGATCCGTAGTAGCTATCCCGAAACGCCGGGTCCGGGAACAGGTCGAGGTCGTACACCCGGCAGTCCTCGCTGGGATTCAGCAGGTGAGGATTCAGACTACTTCCGAGTGAAATTATGGATGCAATCTTGGTGGCGTGATCCACCCGACCGGCGCTCCGATGTTCGGATGCCAGGAAGTCAGCACGACCCGCGACCCAGTCAGAATTTCGAAGATACCCGCCGATGCCACCGTCGATCACACCAATAACTGGCCGCCCATCTGCGGGCCTTGCCGCGGACGGGTACAGGTCGCCATCGTCACTCGTGGAGTCGTCGAAACCACCTGCGATGCGGTCGTCCAGTCGAACCCGCATGACGGCTGAACTCGCTTCGAACTCAGCCAACGACTCCCGGAATAGGGTGAGGTCGGCTGGCCGCCCATGCGTCCGTGTCTCGTCCGCAGCCTCCTGAGGCACGACCGAACCGTCCAAAGGCTTTGTGTCGATCCTGAACAGCGCGTCGCTCCTGGCGGCGATCTGGAAGACACTCTCGACTTCGCGCTTGGCGTTGTTCTTCAGCGAACCCCGCTCGGGAACATCGAACAGTTGCACTGAGAGCTTCGCCGAACCGTCGCTCAGTAGCCACTCTTCAGCGCTAGCCAGGGAGAATCCTCGCTCGTCTGCGGGATTCCACTCACGAACGCTTTCTATGGCGCTCAGTTCCGCTCGAACCCGACTCGGCCACGGTACCTCTTCACCCCGCACGGTCCGGAACTCCACCGCAACTTCCGCTGTCTCGGCAGTGTTGATGATCTGCTCGAGAGCTGCTGGCGTAACAGCGAAGACCAACTCGCCGTACTCGCCTGTTCCAATGTGAAATGCGCGCGATCGCGAGAAGAGTGAGCGAAACGGTCGATGCGATTTCGCGAGCGCATCCGGTCGCATCTGCACGGTCACGTTGACTTGACGCGCACCTGCGCTACTCAACAGCACGGCTCGAAGGGAGCTGAGCAGGGCCGCCTTGTGGGCTAGGAACCCGTCATTGTCGCTCGCATAGAAGTCCTTACCGGATCCACCTCCGGTTGAGGGCAGCCGTGCTTCCCGGAATCTGCTCGCATTCAGGACAACCTGCACCGGACCGCCGGCCATTAGGTTGCGACCAGATCATGAATCGACATCCACCGAGCAATTGTTCTGCGATCCTTCCCGAAGACGTCGGCCAGATCCTGCTGAGTCATGTTGGGCACGGACTCATGGAGACTCTTCGCAAGCTCCTTGTCGTCACCGAACAGACCCTCCACACCTTTGGCTCCGGTCGCGTGTGCAGTGGATCGGAGAAGCTCGATCGGTGCTGGATCCGCGTCAGCGGATAGGACGGATGCTTTCAAGAACGCCAAGGCCAGCGAGCGTACATCTGAGCCCGATCGTCCCTCCGTTACATACGCGATCGTGCTCGCCAATGCGTCGGCGTCTGACCGACTTTCGACGAGGGACAACGCGATCTCGGCGCGGCTTTCAAAGTCCGGCAACCCCAGATGAATCTGGTGTTCGAATCTTCGCCAAATGGCTGAGTCAAGTAAGTGTTCGTGGTTCGTAACCGCGATCGTCAATCCGAAGTGTGTCCGTTTGTCGAGATTCTGTAGGAGTGCGTTTACTACGCGCTTAATCTCGCCGATCTCATTCGAATCGTCCCTGATCTTCGCAACGGCATCGAACTCGTCGAGAATGAGCACGCAGTCGTAGCGGTTGCAGAAGTCGAAGAGCGCTCCGAGGTTTCGCGCGGTATTGCCGAGCAGCGACGAGATGAGTCCATCGAGGCGTGCAACTACGGCGGGCCGTCCGAGACGAGCCGAGATGGCCAGCGCCAACGTCGTCTTGCCAGTCCCAGGGGGTCCATAAATCAGAAGCGATCGACTAACACTCAATGCCAGACGGGCCAACTCGGCTTCGTGCGTCCACTCGCGCACGAGTGAACTGAAGGCCGCCTGCGCCTGCTCCGGAAGAACGGGCAGGGTCGCACCACTGCCGGGCATGATCAGGCTGCACAGTGGGGCACCCGTTTCGCGGTCTACGGGTAGCGCTGTTCTGGGACCGATCCGCTGGGCTGCGGTTGACGACACCGGAGAATCGGATGGCTGAAGGTTGAGCGGTTCGACCGCCTGACGGCTCTTGCTGCGGGTCACGAGCGATCGGAGGGCGCGAGCTTCGCTTTCGTCATGACTGTCGGCCAGCCGATCAGCAAGGCGCGTTACCTGCTGCACAACGGCCGCGTGGTTGCCGGCCAGAGCAGTCCGAACGAGAGCCTGAACGACGTCGAAGTTCTCCATGTGGCGACTATAGGCCCTCCATGAGACATCCATGAGGATGTATGCGACATATGGATCGCTGGAAGGGACATTTCCTTGGTTTACCGCGTCAGGTGGGTACACGAGCAGGTCAGTCGAAATTGCCTTCACGCTCGCGCACCCACTAGCCGCGGCCACGTATTGCCGTGGTCCCACTTGATCGCCCCCACCAACAGCGCCCCTTGGTCACGCGCCTTCGGAACGTGCGAAGTGGACGGTTTCCGACTGGTCCATCCGTTCAGATCTCAGCCGCGGCGTCGCGCGTTGAGTTCAATGACGTTGTCGCTGGCCCCGCCAATGCCGAGCGTGTGAGCAACCCCCGGGAACGCCCCAGCCCACGCATCCCAAAGGGCGTCCAGCCGCTCGGGAAGGCTCGCTCCCCTGTCGATCTGGACTTCTCGCCTGGCGCGGTCGTGCGCCCGCTCCTGCATCGCTCGGGCGTAGTGCCGCTCCGTGGTCTTCTTGTCCGCATGTCGCAGCAGGAGCGCGGCCTCGGTGAGGCTGCTGCCGCTATCGAGCAGCACTGACGCCGCGAAGGCCCGCAGGTCCTTCACCTTCATGGGGTACCGCCGCGGGTCGAGCGCCGGCAGTGACTCGTCGCCAACCAGGCCCGCCGCCTGGCGAGCAGGCAGCCACACATCCCGACGGAAGTTGGTGTTGTCGAGCACCCCGATGCTGTGGGTGTAGCCCGGCGAGATGATCGGCCGACGAAAGAGCAGCCGGCCCGCCGGCATTGGCATCGGTTCGTCCCTCAGCCGCTGGTCGGCCAAGATGACCAGGCGGCGCCACAGCGGCCTCGGCAGCGGCACGGTGGCTGACACGCCCGCCTTGGGCGGTTCCTGCAGCCAGTAGTTGTTCTCGAGCAGCTGTAGCCCGATGCCGGTGTCGGCGTCGACCTCGAGCTGCGTGCGCCGCACGAGCACCCTGTCGATCGTGATCTGCGGCCGGTCCCGCCACACGGCTTGCTCGTGAAGGCTGACGCCCTCACTCCAGCGGAGTCCGCACCAACCCAGCAGGGCTATGAGTAACCGATCGTGCTCTTCCTCGGGTGTCTCCACGAGCGTCGCGAACTCCGACCACGAAGGGAGCAGCACCGGATCGACGGTCTGCATCGCCGCACGCCGCGCCTTGCTGGACTCGATCCGCACATGGGTTGCCGGGTTCACCCCGAGGCGTCCCTCACGCACCTCCCAGGCGAGGGCGGCGCCGAGAACACGGCGAGCGTTGGCGATCGTCCCCACGCCCACCCCATCAGCGGCCAGGTCGTCCATCCACTGACGGATGTCCCGTCCGGTGAGCTTGTGCACCGGCATGCGGCCGATGTCGGCGCTCTTGCGGGACACGTGGTTCTCGAGCACGCTCCGGTAGTCACGGACCGTTCGGATCGCGATGGGGGCGAGAGCCGACGACTTCCGCGCGGCGATGTAGTCCGACAGGACGTCGCGGACTCGACGCACCTTGCCAGTGGGCCGGCCGCGGGGACGCAGTCCGGCGTTCCGGTCCATGTCGACAATCGCTGCCCGGAGCGCGGACCAGGCGGCCGCCTCGCTCGCGAACGTCCCGGGCAGCGGGCGGCGGTGCGCGTCGAGTCGATAGGGCAGCCTCGCCTGCCACTGACCCGAGCCTCCCGGCGTTGACCGCACCGAGCCCTCAATGTCCTTACGTCGTGCCATGCCGTCCTCCAAGTAGTCCGTGTGCCTGGCTAGTTCCTGACCCTTAGCGACTGCCGGGGTCATCCGCAGCCGAGACCGCCTAGCTGTGGATGAACGACGCGACGTCGCACTTCCTGTGGATAGAGGTCAGGAGACCGAGGCCGCCTCCGGCCGCTGCCTGGCGCGGCTGGTCCAGCGGTTGACGGTCGACTCGCTTGTCGACGTCAGCACCGCCGCCGTCGTGATCGTCATCCCTGGCACCGCGAGAAGGGCGTGCCAGGCGGCCGCCTCCACCGTGGCTGCCCGCTCGAGCTCGGCCGCGTGCCGACCCTGGGCTACTTCGAGACGTCGATCAGCCTTGGCCTTGAGCCGGGCATGCCTTGCCTGAGCCCGATCCAGGGCCCGGAGAGCCTGAGTGGACGATGCGAGGAAGGGGTTCGTCACGTGGACCTCCGTTGTCAGTGGGGCTCCTTTGCCCCTCACTAGTGACAACGCGATCGGGCCACTCCGTGCCCCACAAGTTTCCGGCCGACGGCCGCTGGCGCGGCCGCCGGCGACGCGGCGGGCACGCACCCCAAGACAACCAACCAACTCAAGACAACAAGAACCACAAATCAAGCAACACCAAGAAGAGCAACCAAAGACACGACCAACAACCAAGACAAACCAAGACACCACAACAAGAGCAATGACAACCAAGCAAGACCAAGACCCACAAACCAAGCCAACAAACAAATCCCCCAACCGGGCTGGCATCCGGATGCCTTCCTCGTGGGGTTGCCCGGTTTCGCCCTCCAAGTCGACTTCGAGATCGACCGAAAGTCTGGGTGGATCGGACGGTGAGGCAAGCAGGATTGGGGGTGCGCCTCTGGCATCCGTTTGGCGCGCGTTTCGGGGCCTAAAGCCACACGGCAGCGGATGGAGGGAGCCAGGTGGACCTCGTCCATCCAGTGGAGCCGATACTCTCGGAAGGTAACCACAACGGGGGGAAGGATCCAGTCTTGAAGTGCGCTCGAAGCATCACAGCAACCATTGCGCTCCTGCTCAGTTTCAGCCTGATTTCGAGCCCCGCCCATGCTCAGAATCCGCCCGAATCAACCGTTGCCACTGCTGATGCCACCGTGACGTTCACCATCTCGGATGTGCAGTTCGACGGCCCTGATTGCGTGAACACGCCTGTGACCTTGGCCTACACGAAGATGGGTAGCGCCTCGATGCTGACGCGCATTGGGCTGACGCTTAACCTCAACCAATCGGGTGCGTCAAACGGCATAAGTGGCACATGGCGATCAGATGCCTACGACCCTGTGATCCAGTCGTCTGTGACCACGTCGTTGAAGGTGTGCCCGACCAAGATCGACCCTGATCGCGGCCCGCTGCTCGTCTCGGGAAACCTCAATACCTATGGGGGTGCTTCCGGCAGAGTGGACAGTCCGGTGCCCGCTAGCACCGTGACGTTGGCGTTCAATCCCACGAGGCTGACTCAGCCCAAAGTGAAGAAGGTCTCTGTCGGCTTCGACTGGATCTACGTGTCAGGAGATGCCACTGCCACGACGGTCACCCAGGGGGTCGTGCCCGCGGGAGGGACACTCACACTGCAGGTGAAGAAGCCCGGTCGACCGCAGTGGGTCAATGGTTCGACGACTAGTACCGACAACTTCGGCTCGTACACCTTCCGCGTCCCGTACGCCGAGAAGTACCCCAAGGGGACTCGTTACCGGGTGAAACTGACCAAGTGCGGCTGGTGTGAGAGCAACGCGAGCGTCGTTGTGCGTCGGTGAGCAGACGCAAGAGCGCAGCGGCGGGATCCACTGGAACAGGTGCCGCGTGCCACGACCAATCGGTTTGGACTGTCCACCAAACCGAGCGGCCTCTATTCAACGACCGGCTTGAGTTCGTACCCGCCAACCCTGGTCGTTAGCGGGACGGATGGCCAGTCGCTGACAAGAGTTAGGCCTGCAAGATCTCCTCTGGTCGCCGGTGCGTCACGACCTCCAGGTACTCCTCTGTCACCATCCTGAGGAGAGCCGTTACATCCCCGTCGAAGCTTGCCGCCGCGAGTCGCCGGACCTCTTCGGCGAGAGCGCGACCAGGTATGAGGACCACAGGATACTGATCGTCAATGACCTCAACCTGAGCCTGCTTCGAGAACGACCCCGTGGTCACGAAAGCGCCCAGCCAGCCCCTTCTGAGCCTGGCCACGACCCTCGCCACTTGATCCGGACTGATCGAACTCGAGGGCGTGACGCACTTCGCTTGGCCCAGAACCACCAGGGGCGTATTGGCGTCGACACTCCCTACATCCAATCGGGCAACGAAATCAACTCCGCCATCGCCTCCTGCCTGAGTAAGCCAGCCAGGGTGATAGGTCGCACCCGACCGCTGAAGGACTTCCGCGGTAATCCGCGCAGCGAGGAGCTCAAATCGATGCTTGCGGCCATCGAAGAAGCGGTAGATGAGCTCCAGCGTTCGCGCTTCATCTGAGTCGGCGTCAGGCATCTGCTCCGCTCTGGTCTTCACCCTGGCAGACACCACACGTCGTCTGACGCGAGGTACGGCGCTGCGTCCCTCACGGACCCATCGCTTCCATGATTCCGGCGCGTGTCGCAGCGCCTCCGTGGCACTCAGACTTGGGTCGCGGCGATCATCAATCCACCGCATATCGATGCCATCGGAACTGTCAGACGACACAACCGCAAGATCTAGAACGATGTTGGGGAAGCTTCTCCCCGACTCAGGATCTCGTTGAACGACGTGCTCGAGTCTTTCGATGAGGGCTGCCCCGCAGAACTCGACAAAGCCCTTCTGCCGCCGCACACCATCCACTTCTCGGGTCACGGCTCGGTACACCAAGATGGGCGGCGCCATCGCCCGGTCAGCGGGTGTAGACCCGCCGTGGAGCGGATACGCCTCCAGGATGGACCTATTCCCCGAGGTGACTCCAGGGATTCCCAAGGTGTCTGGTTTGTGGTCCCCGAAGTAGCGAATGTGCCCGTGATCCATGTCGAACTCGTCGTGCCACGGGTTCGACTCGTGGCCGGCCTTCCAAGGGCTTGATCGCAGCGCGATAGCGGGACGACGAGGCCCGTCAGTTCCGACCAAGTCCACCGTTGGGTTGATGCCTCCCATCAACATCATTCGCTTGAACCCCGACTCAATCGGGCTCGTCATGAAGTGGTAGTTGAGGTATCCGTCGACTTCAGGGTCGCGTGAGTCCGCATCCGCCGCGTATCGCAGCGTCTCCCCAATGCGGAGCCAGCGAAAGTCGGATATCGGCTCCCTCATGGCCACCCCCCTGGCCTGCGCTCTCACGGCCAAGACGAAGCTATCAGCGGATCGTGCGCACCGCCCCACGTTGAACCATCTCGCCAAGTGGAGCGGGGTCACGGCTACAGCCATGGTGTGGCAAATAGCCGCTTGCCCTGTCTGCCAATTACTCGGACTACACCGTCTGTACCGGCCATTGCGCGGAGGAGTCGGAGCTCCCCTGCGTCTGGGTGGCGATCAGCCCAGGCCCATTCCCCTTCGAAGATCCGCGGCCGAAATCGCGGAGGGTCGAACGTGAATTCCACCCAAGCCTCACAATCGTCAGCGCCCAGGACGATAGTCGCGGCTTGGAACAACCCATCCGTTTCAAATCGTTGGATGATTTGTGCGACGCGGGTGCGGTTCGACATGCCGCCTCTCAATCAAGCTTGGTCAGCCCGACCATACTGAAATCGACTTCGGCCAGCAGTTGATCTGGGGCCGTGGACCCATAGAACGGTGCAGTCAACCGGTAGTGTCATCGCACGCGGGGAGGTCGCCATGCCAAGCATGAAGAGTTCAGTCATCGAGTGGTTGTTCTTCGACAAGCTCGGATTTCGAACCAATGGAAGCATCGGTAGCGGAGTCGTCACGATGGGGGACGTTGTCGACGGTATTGAAGCTACTGCCAGTGGCTTGAGCAAGAGCAACCCGGCCAACTTCTTCAAGGACATTACGAGGAACAACCCCGACATGATCTGGCCGGCATCTGTGCTCGCGGCGGGCTTCACAGGCGAGGATGCCATCGGCACCGCTCCCCAGGCCGTCTTCCGCTTCGTCCCCTTGCCCGCAGGTCAGTTGACCGCATTTCCCCCGCCGCTTGCTCCATCAGCCGCGATGCTGGCGTCCCCACACACGATTCAATCGCTCTCAATGCCAATCTCAACGAAGGCGCTGGGTAGGAGCGACGAGAACTGGCTGGCGCAGGTAGCCGCGAGGCTTCACGTTGTCGAGACGTATTTCGCGCAGTTCTCGCCGAACTTGATGGCAGAAGTGACGTTCTTGCAGACGGGCGTCAAGCTTCCACAAGGCGAGGCAGATTCCGCGTACAGCGTCGTCGATTCAAGTGGTGAAACTTGGCTCGTCTCTGTGGAGGCCAAGGGGCGGCGAGAGAAGATCCACCCACCCCAGATCCACAGAGCCGCCGCATCCCTGCTACAGACAAGCGCTGCCCAGGCGACTTGCGGTGTCATTCCAATGGCGATGAAGGTTGTGTCGGTCTCAACAATTTACATCGTGGAATTCGAGAAGTTGCGAGTACCTACAGATCCATTGGCGAAGGTGGGCGAGGGAGTCCTAAGGCTCGTTCCGGATGTTGCCGGGATCGCCTGAGCTAGGCAGCACCCCTGGTCCGCTGAGCCGGACCTTGATTCCCCTCGAGCTCGAAGAACTCCCTGCTCTCGGCCATCGTGAGCGATAGCAGCATTGGGTCACCGAGTTGCAGCACGCCGCGCGGCTTCGTCGGCGCGGCCCCCAGCGACGTGACCACAGACCGAGCCACAGCACGGGCTAGTAGGGGTGGCACGGCGTTGCCGACCTGGCGGAAGCCGTGCCACTTCGTGCGGTGAAGCCTGAACCAGTCCGGCATGGAGTGGA
>Ga0247836_1008192_pt1 | contig 10701 bp, 9 predicted proteins | sample LaCruzMarch2015__4_FD_187116 | JGI IMG/M metagenome (GOLD analysis project Ga0247836, IMG submission 187116) | Freshwater microbial communities from meromictic Lake La Cruz, Castile-La Mancha, Spain - LaCruzMarch2015_14m | ecosystem: Environmental > Aquatic > Freshwater > Lake | place: Spain...
AGTTGAAGTAATATCAATAAAGTGATCTGGGTTTGAATTAGACATTACCCAAACCTCTTTTACTCGCCATGGTTGTAATCCTTCAATTTTTAGTAAATCTTCAAATGCAAATGGGTTTCTAGAATCTGGATAGACAGCTTGAATTGCAGCTTCACCTGCAGCCATATGATCTGGATGGGATGCAAATAAGCGGTCCCAATTCCTATCTGGTGATTGGATAAGCATTCGATCAGGTTTAGTAATACGAATTTGTCTAACAATATCTTTGCGTAATTCAATAGTTGGTACTAACCAACCATCTCGATAATTTAAAAATGTTATATCGGTAACTCCAACTGCTAGACCTGCCTCACGTTGCTCACGTTGGCGAATTTTAGGCATTTCCTCACGTGGCACAGATAGATCTTCACCACCTTGATCACCATTTGTGCAGATGCAATATGAAACCTTAATTCCTTTAGCACTCCAAAGCGCAATAGTTCCCGCAGCTCCAAAGTCACAATCATCAGGGTGCGCAGTTACAACTAAAACTCGCTCGATCTCACTGTCATTTAATGGCTCCATCATTGGCAAGGTTACCGCAGCAATTTGCCTCATCATACCGAGCGATAGACTTACCAATATGTCCGCGTTAATCGAAGGTTTAAATCCTCAACAAATAGCAGCGGTTAAACACGAGGGTTCACCATTATTAGTTGTAGCAGGTGCAGGTTCTGGAAAGACCCGAGTACTGACAAGAAGAATTGCTTATTTATTAGCGCAGCGAAATGTTGCCCCATATGAGGTACTAGCAATCACCTTTACAAATAAAGCAGCTGGTGAAATGAAAGAGCGGGTTGCGCAATTAGTTGGTGATCGCGCGAAAGCTATGTGGGTATCAACATTTCACTCAGCATGTGTGCGGATACTGCGTAAAGAGGCCTCATTACTTGGTTATACAAACTCATTCACAATCTATGATCAAAGTGATTCACTAAGACTAATTACTCTAGTGATGCGTGATTTAAATTTAGATACTAAACGCTATGCGCCAAGAGCAGTAGCAGCTTTGATCTCGCAGGCAAAAAATGAACTAATGGGGCCAGCAGATTATTTAAATCAAGGTAAAGATCAATTCCAGGAGATCGTTGCCCAAGTTTTTGCTATTTACCAAAAGCGATTAAGCGGTGCTAATTCAATGGATTTTGATGATTTAATTGCAAAAACTGTTGAAGTCTTACAACGCCATCCAGAGACTAGAGCAAAGTATCGCTCGCGCTTTAAACATATCTTGGTAGATGAATATCAAGATACTAATCACGCTCAATATGTCTTAATTAAAGAGTTGGTAGGAAGTGCCTCTGATTCCTTCACTTTAGCTGAGCTTTGTGTTGTGGGAGATGCTGACCAATCAATTTACGCTTTTCGTGGTGCTAATATCAGAAACATTTTACAATTTGAAGCTGATTACCCAGAGGCTAAAACAATTTTATTAGAACAAAATTATCGCTCAACTCAAAATATTTTAAGCGCAGCTAACGCAGTTATTTCAAATAATGAAGGCAGGAAAGAGAAAAATTTATGGTCTGAAAATGGTGCTGGCTCAACAATCGTTGGTTATGTGGCAGAAAGTGAGCATGATGAGGCTGATTTTGTAGTTCGCGAGATTGACCGGCTTCGTGACTTAGCAAAATCAAATCCAGGAGATACCGCAATCTTCTATCGCACTAATGCACAATCTCGTGTTTTTGAAGAAGTATTCATGCGAGTAGGAATCCCATACAAAGTAGTAGGTGGAGTTAGGTTTTATGAGCGAAAAGAAATTAAAGATTTTCTTGCCTACCTTAGGGTAATTGTTAATCCAAACGACGAAGTTTCACTTAGAAGAATTATTAACACACCAAAACGGGGTATTGGTGATCGAGCCCTTGATTTACTAGACCTATACGCCCAAGCTAATAACTTAACTTTTTGGCAGTCCTTATGTGAGGTTGATAAAAATCAAGAAATTGCTCAAAGATCTACCGCCTCTTTAATTGAGTTTGTTAAGTTAATTCAATCATTACAAACATTAGTTGAGGCAAAAACTAGGCCATCTGTTATTGCACAAGCAGTTCTTGAACAATCAGGATTGCTTACTGAGTTATCAGAGAGTAAAGATCCACAAGATGAGGTTAGAGTTGAAAACTTAGAAGAGTTAGTTGCAGTTGCAATAGAGTATGAAGAGGGTGAAGTTGATGAAGGAGAAGAAATTTCACTAGTAGGTTTCTTAGAGGATGTCTCACTTGTCGCAGATGCTGATCAAATACCAGAGGGTGAAGATCATGGTGGAGTAGTAACGATGATGACATTACACACCGCAAAAGGACTTGAGTTCCCAACCGTTTTCTTAACTGGTATGGAAGAAGGAATTTTTCCACACTCTAGAACTCTTGGGGATCCAGATGAATTACAAGAAGAGCGCCGGCTTGCTTATGTTGGGCTAACTAGGGCTAGAGAAAATCTCTTTATTACTAGAGCTGAATATCGTTCATCATGGGGTTCACCTAATTACAACCCAGCATCTAGATTTCTAAGTGAAATACCAGATTCTGTAATTGAATGGAATCAAACGCAGGAAAAAGCTCCTTCAGTTAAAGCTTCATCACGGCGCACATTCGCCCCAGTTAAAGCCACTGGCAAAATAAATACCACCATGCAACTTGAAGTTGGTGAGCGCGTATCACATGACACATTTGGTTTAGGAACTGTAGTTTCAGTAAGTGGTGAGGGTGATCGAGCCGAAGCAACCATAAATTTTGGCTCATTTGGTGAGAAGCGACTGCTACTTCGTTATGCACCAGTTGAGAAATTATAAATTTACTCACTTTCTCATTACTATTACTACCTTGCCCTTCCTAAACTTGATCGGGGAAATTAGTGGATCTTTTTGAGTATCAAGCACGTGATCTATTTGAATCTCATCAAATTCCAGTGTTAGCCGGCGCAGTTGCCACTACAGCAGATCAGGCATATTTAGCAGCTGAAAAAATTGGCGGCAAAGTTGTTGTTAAAGCTCAGGTAAAAGTTGGAGGCAGAGGAAAAGCTGGTGGGGTAAAGCTGGCAGAAAATGCTGCTGATGCTAAAGAAAAAGCTAGTGCAATTTTAGGAATGGATATAAAAGGACATATTGTAAAAAAGGTAATGATTGCTCAAGCAGCGCCAATTGAATCTGAGTATTACCTAGCAATTTTATTAGATCGTGCTAACCGAAACTTTTTAGTAATGGCATCAGTAGCTGGTGGTATGGAGATTGAAGAGGTTGCCCATAAAACTCCAGAAAAGCTAGCGAGAGTTGGTATTGATTCAAATAAAGGCATTGACAAGGCGCAAGCATTAGAGATTGCAAAGAGCGGACAATTTCCAGCAGATGTTTTAGATCAGGTTGGTGATGTGTTAGTAAAACTATGGCAGGCATTTATTAGAGAAGATGCTAGCTTAATGGAGATTAATCCATTAGTTAAAACTACTGATGGCAAAGTAATTGCTTTAGATGGCAAAGTTACTTTAGATGATAATGCTGTTTTCAGGCATCCAGAGCATGAGGCTCTAGTAGATCATGATGCAACTAATCCACTAGAAAAATTAGCAAAAGAAAAAGATTTAAATTACGTTAAATTAGACGGCCAAGTAGGAATTATTGGTAACGGCGCAGGTCTTGTAATGAGTACGTTAGATGTTGTGGCATATGCTGGAGAGAAATATGGCGTTAAACCAGCAAATTTTTTAGATATTGGTGGGGGTGCCTCTGCCGAGGTAATGGCAAATGGTTTATCAATAATTTTAGGTGATAGTGATGTTAAAAGTGTATTTGTAAATGTTTTTGGTGGAATTACTGCTTGCGATGCAGTTGCAAATGGAATTGTGCAGGCTCTTGAAATCCTTGGTAGTAAAGCTACTAAACCAATTGTTGTAAGACTTGATGGTAATAATGTTGAACTAGGTCGAAAGATATTAAGTGAAGCAAATCATCCATTAATTCAACAGGTAGAAACAATGGATGGCGCAGCAGCAAAAGCAGCAGAGTTAGCGGCGAATAAATGACAATTTTTGTTAACGAAAGTACCAAAGTAATTGTGCAAGGTATGACTGGCTCTGAGGGAACTAAGCACACTAAACGTATGCTTAAAGCTGGTACAAAAATTGTGGCTGGTGTAACACCTGGTAAAGGTGGTCAATCTGTTGATATGGACGGCCAAATAATTCCAGTATTTAATTCAGTTAAAGAGGCTATCTCAGCAACTGGAGCTAATGTATCAGTTGTATTTGTGCCACCTAAGTTTGCTAAAGCTGCAGTAATAGATGCTATTGATGCGATGATTTCATTAGCAGTTGTTATAACTGAAGGAATTCCAGTCCATGATGTTGCTGCTTTTTATGCATACTCAGTTGAAAAAGGTACAACTCAAATCCTTGGCCCAAACTGTCCAGGAATAATTAGTCCAGGTAAAACTAATCTTGGAATTATCCCCTCAGACATAACAGGCAGTGGACCAATCGGTTTAGTTTCAAAATCTGGAACCCTTACATATCAAATGATGTTTGAATTAAGAGATTTTGGTTTTACTACTGCAGTTGGAATTGGTGGAGATCCAATTATTGGTACAACACATATTGATTGTTTGCGTGCATTCCAAGATGATCCAGCAACTAAGGCAATTGTGATGATCGGTGAAATAGGTGGGGATGCAGAAGAGCGTGCTGCGCAATTTATTAAGGAGTATGTAACAAAACCTGTAGTTGGATATGTTGCTGGCTTTACCGCACCTGAAGGTAAAACGATGGGCCATGCTGGCGCAATTGTCTCAGGTTCATCTGGTACTGCAGCAGCTAAAAAAGAAGCATTAGAGGCTGTCGGTGTTGCGGTTGGTAAAACACCAAGTGAAACCGCTAACTTGATGCGCAAGATATTGAATGGATAAAAAGCAGATAGGAAAATAATGGTGGCGCGTAGGTTATGGACAGCGCTGCAACAAGTAATTCGCTCAGTTCTAATAATTCTCTTTCCACTTGCATTTATAACTTTATTTGCTTGGGCAACTGCTGGTAGCACTTACGGAACTACTTCTGATCCAATGCGGGCAGCTGTTTGGCTTTGGTTAGGTTCACACCTAACCCCATTTAACATAACAAGTAATGAAGTAAGTGGCTATCTCTCCTATTTACCACTTGGCGCAGTTGTTTTTCCTTGGCTGACTATGCGCCTTGGGTATAAAAGAGTTCTTGAAGCAGTTGAAAATAAAAAAGTTAGTCGAGCATATTTTATTATCGCCTACTTATTAATCTATTTACTTCTCACTTTAATTTCTAGTAATTCACAAGTTTCCACTGATCTATTTAGGGGGTTAGGAATTTTATTCATTCTACTTCTAACCGCTACCACAGATCTTAAGGTTGAAAATTCTATAAAGTTGCCAGTACAAATCTTCCTGATCATGTTAGGTATTGCCGGTATCTTATTTTCTATTTCTTTAATGCTTAATTTTTCAACTGCGAAAAACTTAACTATTGTGCTAAATCCAGGGATATTAGGCGGCCTACTTTTGCTACTACTGCAGTTGTTATACCTACCAAATATAATCTTTACCACCCTTAGTTATATTTTAGGCTCTGGCTTTTCATTAGGGAAAGGTACTGAAATCTCACCATTTATATTTAACTTAAGAGAGATTCCAGCAATTCCAGTACTAGCCGGACTACCTTCTGATAAGAATATTTGGTTCCTCCTGCCCACATTTATGATCGCAATTTACGGCTGGATTAACTTAACTTTAATATTTAAGTTAAATATTGATACAAAAAGTAAGCGCCAATTAATTTTAAGATTTTTTATTCTTTCAATTTTAGGTGTAATAATTATTGCATTTATTACATCAGGATCATTAATTTCTAGCAATATGTCACCAGTTGGTGTGAATCCTCTAAGAATTGGAGCATTAGTAACAGCGCACCTCTTGCTTGTGCTGCTACTAATGAACTTGTTGCCAAAGGTGTTTAAGAAGAAAGATAGCAAGGGTAGGCTTTCCATATGAGCGCAGTGACTATGGATGGCAAAAAATTAGCCAAGAAGACTAAAGATGGTATAGCTGCTCAAATTAAACAGAGTAATAAGAAATTAGGACTTGGTACTATTTTAGTGGGCGATGATCCAGGCTCACTAGCTTATGTTGAAGGAAAGCACAGTGATTGTGCTGAGGTTGGCATCAACTCAATTAGAGTTAAATTACCTAAAACGGCAAGTGAGCAAGAAATCATCAAAGCTGTAAATGATTTAAATAATAATCCAGAGTGCACTGGTTTTATTGTTCAACTACCACTGCCAAAATCTGTTAATACTGAAAAAGTCTTACTAGCAATTGATCCTAAAAAAGATGCTGATGGCCTAAATCCAGTCAACTTAGGCAGTTTAGTTTTATCAGCAAATAAAGTAATTCCCTGCACACCTAAAGCAATTTTGGCATTATTAAATGAGTATAAAATTAAGTTATCCGGTAGCAAAGTTTTAATAATTGGTCGAGGTACTACTGTTGGCCGCCCGCTTTCAATCTTGTTATCTCAAAAACCTATTGACGCCACCATTACGCTGGCGCACTCAGCAACAAATAACTTGATGGATTTAATTAAAGAAGCAGATGTATTAGTTGTAGCTATTGGAATAGCACATTTTATTAAGCCAAATATGGTTAAGCCAGACTGTACCGTAGTTGATGTTGGAATTACTAGAGAAGATGGCAAACTACTAGGTGATGTTGACCCAGCAGTTGCACAAGTTGCCACTTACTTCACACCAACACCAGGTGGCGTCGGACCGATGACAAGGGCTATGTTGCTAAGTAATCTACTTGAGTTAGCAAAGTAATGAAAGAGAGTTTCACACTAGATCAGATTCGTCGCTTTTCACTTGTAGTGGTAATAATTGGTCTAATTATTTCAATTAGTGGAGCAGTTAGAACAGGATCAATTATTTTATCCCTTGGCGCTAGTGCATTTGTTTTAGCTAGGCACTCTCAAGTTAAAGTTAAGCGAAATATTGAACTCATTTTACCGATTATGATCTGCGTTATGTTATTTATCTTGGCTTTATCCCTGCCGAACGCTAGATAAATCACCGATTTAGAACTATTTGAAGTAATCAGTAATATTAGCCATGCACCCTGAGAGGATTAAATGAGTCGATCTGGAAAAGTAACAGTTGTTGGCGCCGGCTTCTATGGATCAACCACCGCACTTAGACTTACAGAATATAATATTTTTGAAACGGTAGTTTTAACAGATATCGTCGAAGGAAAATCTGAAGGCTTAGCTTTAGATATAAATCAATCTAGATCAATTGAAAACTTTGAGACCAAAGTAATTGGCGCAACAACTAATGCTCAAGGCGATGGCTATGAGAAAACTGCTAACTCAGATGTAGTAGTAATAACTGCTGGTCTTCCGAGAAAGCCTGGCATGAGCCGAATGGATTTAATCGGTGTTAATGCTGGCATTGTTCGAGGTGTTGCAGAAAATATTGCAAAACACTCACCTAACTGTGTAATTATTGTGGTTTCAAATCCACTTGATGAGATGACCGCTCTTACTCAGTTGGCAACAAAGTTTTCTTATAATAAAGTGATCGGCCAAGCTGGCATGTTAGATACTGCCAGGTTTACTAATTTTGTTGCTGAAAAATGTGGTGTAGAGATCGCTAGCGTTAAAACATTAACACTTGGTTCACACGGTGAGACTATGGTGCCGGTACCAAGCCGCTGCACTGTAAATGGCAAAGCATTATCTGAGGTCTTATCTGCTAATGAGATTACAGATTTAGTTGATAAAACTCGAAATGGTGGAGCCGAGATTGTGGCATTACTTAAAACAGGTTCGGCTTACTATGCACCATCTGCAGCAGCAGCTCGAATGGCAAGAGCAGTAATTACTGATTCAAATGAGGTAATGCCAGTATGTGCTTGGGTTAATGGTGAATATGGAATTAATGGTGTTTACCTAGGAGTTGAAGCTCAGATTGGTAAGAATGGTGTGAACAAAGTTGTTGAAACTAAATTAACCGCCGATGAGTTAGCCTCATTAAAGGTTGCCGCTGAGGCAGTTCGCACCAAACAAGCAGATGTTAAAGATTTATAAGGGAGAATAAGGATATGAATAAGATTAAAGTAGTTGGCACCGTTGTTGAATTAGATGGTGATGAGATGACCAGAATTATTTGGTCATTTATTAAAGACTCTTTGATCTTGCCATACCTTGATATAAATCTTGAGTACTACGATCTTGGCATTGAATATCGTGATAAAACTGATGATCAAGTAACAATTGACTCAGCTCATGCAATTCAAAAGCATGGTGTTGGCGTTAAGTGCGCAACTATCACTCCTGATGAAGCAAGAGTTGAAGAGTTTAAGTTAAAAAAGATGTGGAAATCACCGAATGGAACAATCCGTAATATTTTAGGTGGAGTAATTTTTCGTGAGCCAATTATTATTAAAAACGTCCCAAGATTAATTCCTCACTGGAATAAGCCAATTGTAATCGGCCGCCATGCTTTTGGCGATCAATACAAAGCAACCGATTTTCGTGTACCAAGTGCTGGAAAACTAACCGTTACTTTCACTCCAGAAGATGGTTCAAAGCCAATGGAGTTTAACGTATTTGATTTTCCATCTTCAGGTGTTGCTATGGCGATGTATAACCTAGATGATTCAATTCGTGATTTTGCAAGAGCATCATTTAACTACGGACTAGTGAGAAAATATCCAGTATTTCTTTCAACAAAAAATACAATTTTAAAAGCTTATGATGGTCGCTTTAAAGATATCTTTGCAGAAGTTTTTGAAAAAGAGTTTAAATCTGAGTTTGCTAAAAATAATCTCGAGTATGACCACCGATTAATCGATGACATGGTGGCAACATCATTGCGCTGGGAGGGTGGGTATATCTGGGCCTGTAAGAATTATGATGGTGATGTTCAATCTGACACCGTTGCTCAAGGTTATGGCTCACTTGGACTTATGACATCAGTACTTATGACACCAGATGGCAAAACAGTTGAGGCTGAGGCCGCTCACGGCACAGTAACTCGCCATTATCGTGATCATCAAGCGGGCAAAGCCACCTCTACAAATCCGATTGCTTCAATATTTGCTTGGACACAAGGTTTAGCTCACCGAGCGAAGTTAGATAACAATCCTAAATTATCTGAGTTTACAAAGACACTAGAGCAAGTTTGTATTCAAACAGTTGAGAGTGGAAAAATGACTAAAGATCTAGCGTTGCTAATTAGTAAGGATGCACCATGGCTTAATACCCAAGAGTTTTTAGCTGCAATTGATAATAATTTAAAGATGGAAATGGTTTAAAACTTAAAACAAAAAGCCCCACTTGAATTCAAGTGGGGCTTTTTAATGTCTACTCAATTTAAACGCTTACCAGAGGCAGCATCATATAGATGAACCACATCAGGATTAGCACCAACAGTTACAGTTTGCCCAGCCTTAGGTGGATTCTTTGGATCCCATCTAATAATTACTTGGCCAAGCTCCTCAGAAGTGTTAGCAAACTTAAGCGACTTATCAACTGGCTTACCATAAACAAAAGCATCAGAGCCAAGCTCTTCAACAACTTCAACTAGTACTTCAAAGCCAGTTGATGCTGGTGCTAAGGCCTCTGGCCTAATTCCTACCGTGATAGATGATCCGGCAGTTGATGGCACAGTAATCCCAAGACTTCCTAGCATTGCCTTCCCACTAGAGACAGAAGCAGTTAGTAGGTTCATTGCAGGTGAACCAATAAAGCCAGCTACGAAAACATTCTGTGGTTTTTCATAAAGATTTCTTGGCGTATCAACTTGCTGTAGCAAGCCATCTTTAAGAACAGCTACGCGATCTCCCATAGTCATCGCTTCAACCTGATCATGCGTTACATAAACAGTTGTAATTCCAAGTCGGCGCTGTAGCGCTGCGATTTGGGTACGAGTTGCAACACGAAGCTTGGCATCTAAGTTTGATAATGGCTCATCCATTAAGAAAACTTGTGGCTCACGCACAATCGCTCGCCCCATTGCAACTCGCTGGCGTTGTCCTCCAGAGAGAGCTTTAGGTTTGCGATCTAAATAATCTTCTAAATCTAATAATTTTGCTGCTTCGCGAACCCTGCGATCGCGTTCTTCTTTTGCAATGCCAGCAATTTTTAATGCAAAGCCCATATTTTCAGCAACAGACATATGTGGGTAGAGAGCATATGACTGGAACACCATTGCAATATCACGATCTTTTGGTGCAACATTTGTAACATCTTTATCACCGATTCGAATTGATCCGGTATCAATTTCTTCAAGACCGGCCAACATTCGAAGTGATGTTGATTTACCGCAACCAGATGGTCCGACTAGAACTAAGAACTCACCATCGTTAATAGTCAGATCTAATTTATCTACTGCAGGTTTTGTCGTGCCAGGATATATTCGAGAAGCCTGTGAAAATATAACTGAGGCCATGGTTAATTACTCCTTCTCCGGGTAGGTACGTACCCGACGATCCGTTGGATGAAGGTCTCACGGTTGTGAGAGTTGGCAAAGGCTACGACAAGCAGGGGTGAAATGGGAAGGGGTATGGGTTTATACGCTCACCGCAACCACTGAGTGGGCAGGAAGATATCATTGGAGATATGGCTTCAGGTGCTCTGCAAAGT
>Ga0247836_1008199_pt1 | contig 10694 bp, 11 predicted proteins | sample LaCruzMarch2015__4_FD_187116 | JGI IMG/M metagenome (GOLD analysis project Ga0247836, IMG submission 187116) | Freshwater microbial communities from meromictic Lake La Cruz, Castile-La Mancha, Spain - LaCruzMarch2015_14m | ecosystem: Environmental > Aquatic > Freshwater > Lake | place: Spain...
ATTAGGGAGCAAAAAAGCGTGTTGATCAATACCCAAGCAATGGAGCCAAAAGCAGCGCAACGGCTACTGGATTTTGTTGCAGGTGCTGTTCATGCCTTATCAGGTAATGCACTACGCATTTTTCTGGCGGCTGCTTTTTGTTTTGCACTGCCAAATTACGGGCTAGTTCCATTACCCCGCCGCCTTACCCAACTGCCTTTGCGTATTAGAGCAACATCAGCAGCTACTGCTTTTTGCGCAGAAGCAATACAGCCGTCACCCTGTTTCTTTTGTTTAGTAGCAAGCCGTCTTACGTGAGCAACACCCATGGAATTAATTCCAAAAGGCAAGTTTAAACTGGCTCCTTATTCTTGAGCTTTGATACTCTTTTTTATTCATCCTAGAAACTTTTTTTGCCCATTGGTAGCAGTCAATTGTCTCAAAAAGTCAAAACTTAAACTGAACCTCTATATAGATCTACATCAATTTTTTGAGGTGTCAGCTTGTTATAATTTAAAAACTTATTTTTTGAATGCCATGCCCCCATTTTTCCGACTTATTTTGATTATTGCTTTTATGCCCTTCACAGCTGGACAAGCAACTTCTGAACCTCTAAGGAGATGTGAATATTATATCCGCAATCGTTACACTTCTGCCCCTCAAAAATGTAGAGTGGAGAAAAGCATGAATAATCTTAAAATTACTTCTTATAGTATGGATAAGAAAGCTACTATTCACCAATGGCTGCGTGTTGCGCCAAATACTTTTAAAGATAAACGAAACAACCTTACCTGGAATGAATCAAGGGGAATAGAAATGACCGTCTACAAAAGTTCTAAGCAATGCAGTTCATTCTGCATTGCTTATGACTTTGTGATATGGGATTAGACGCTAGGCAAGGGCTGCTGAAATAACAGATAAAAGATATTGTGATTAATTCTTTGAGCAGTAAATCATAAAGATCTGATCAACTAAGTTCTAACGAATAATAAAAAATAAATCTTGTATGCTACACATTTTATTAAGCATCCCAAGCCTTGTCTTGGGTTTGCTATTATTTCAAATAAATTTAAATCTAGATACAACACAATGGCCTGCTTTGAAAAAGTAATATTAGCTAGAAGGCATGCTATAAAAAAATAAAAATTAGTTTCTTGCGTGAAAATTCATATCTAGAGTAATCCGTTGAGATATAGTCTTTTTTTTGCCGATTTTAGCATAGTTTTCTTAAGTAGTTTACAATAAAAAATGTTAGCCTCCGAATATAGGTTAAATTTATTCCAATAGCCATACCATACTGAAAGAATAATTAAGAATTTTATACGTATAATTATTAGTAGATTATGGAAAAACTTGAAATTCATACTTCCTTGAACACTGCAAGTTATTAAAATTATTGATTTAAGTTTAATGGGTACATACAATTAAGCCGCCGGTGATTTGAAGAAAACTGATTTTATGATCATCCATAATTGTGATTTACACCTAAATTTCAACCCATCACACGACAACACCAAATTAATAGTTTACACAAAACCACTGATAAAGCGATAAGTTTAGAGATTCCCTTACGCATTAGGCTTCAATAAAAGCACAACATCCCCTTCGCCAGTTACCTCGAACCAAAAGTAAATCCAAACTGTTTCTTTATTCTGGCGAATTCTTAAACACGTGTATGCACCAGGCGAAAAGTGGATATTATCATGCAAACTCTAGTGCTTATACCAACTAGTGGCAAGCAAGAGCTACTTTAAAGACATGAAATAAACTCCTTTACAAATCACTGGGAACTAAGAATTTTGTCTACGAGTAGTCTTTGTTTATACAAATCGACAAGAGATTAGAAATCCTTCCTTAAAATCAACAAACTTGGTTTGCTTATGTAGCCCTTTGGATGACTGAAGAATACTTCAGCTAACAAATCAATAGAGGTCGATAAGCATAATATAAATTAATCAAGGCATATTCTGTGCAAACATTGCCACGTCACAAACTTTTGTCAATTTGCCATGGAAGCTGTCGAACTTATCCCAGTGAAAGCTCCTGGGATCATAGCGGGAATGGCTTCTGTCGACTGCATAATGTGTCGTAACACGTGACATTGGTATACCATTTTGCAATTGCCATTTCAATATTTGTTTGGCTAGGGATGAATATTGTGCTTGCGTATATCCTGTATGTGAATCAGTTTGCTCGAACCCGGCTGGTGACACAAGGCTGATATGTAAGGCAATATTGTTAATAGATCCAGCACTATTTTCCTTAGACTTTAATGTAGATCCTATGAAATGAGACATACCAGCTCCGTAGGCTCTGCTTTCATCTGGAACAACGCGAATTATTCTTCCATCTCTAGCAACAAGCATGTGATAACTTACTTGTGAATTATCATTAGAGTGATAGGTTTTAAATAAAGCCAATGTATCTTTCTCGCTCATTACAGTTTCATGAATCACGATAATTCTTGGTCTCGACGATAAGCTTCGACCTAAATAATCGCGCTTAACGCGAGTACCATAGTTACTAGGATCCGCGAGTTGTAGTTCTTCCATTGGAACCTTTGTCTTTAAGGAGCATGAATTAACCTCTTTTATTAGCCTAGGCTCAAGGTCAATCTGAGACGCAACAGCGCCCTCCCCAATTTCCTCGTTCCCAATTGCTTGAAGGTTCTTTTCTGGATCGGAGTTAATACTTGTTTGAACCTGACAAGATGCAGCTGCAGCTCCGATCGCAATGAGCGGAAGTAATAACTTTAGATTAGGAATCTTCATTATCTGGTTTAATTAGGAAATAGATATGAGGTATTCTCTAGTCCAACGGGTGTTTTGGGTCCAAAGCTTTCAGTTGTTTTAAATTTTGTTAAAATACCTGGGTTTGAAGGATTTGAGTCTTGATCAAGACTGAAATAACCCGCAGCTGCCCAACCAAGTGTCGTATTGCTTTGATCGTCTTTAAAAGCAAAGGTGAAGATTCTGTTGCCTCCATTCCTTTCTATATTTGACACTGTGATAATTCCATTTATTGTTACTTGCTCCCCATTTGCCATATCTGAAAAAGTATAATTGGCCTCACCTGTTTCTTTATTTATAAGAGTGGCTAAATTGTAAATACAGAAGCTTCTTTTTTTATTGCAGAGCGAATTTGTAATCGGCAAGACGCTTCCGGTAAGGTAAACCTCGGCGTTTGTTGCCTTTGTAGGGCTAGTCTCAGAATCTGATCTGTCAGCAGAACCTGTATTGCCTAGCAACGGTACGATAGGTGAAGTGCGTTGATTTGCGATCAACAAAACAACAATAATGAACAGTGCTGACACCAGTCCAGCTAACACCAAAACTGTTTTTGAAGAACCTTGAGTTTTAAGAGCTTGATTATATGAATCAGTTGCAGCTTCGGTACCTAAATTAATAATTAGTCGATCATTACTTTTTTTTCCACGCACATTAAGAGTCTGAGTTTGACTCTCACTATTTTCAGAAGTAACTTGCTCTGTTCTTCGCTCAGATTGACTTTGTGTACTGGAATCATGAGTTTCATAAACAATTAGATCAGATTGCGTAATTAGCAATGCTTCCCTTAAACCTTCAACGAACTCTGTAACCTGCCATGACTTCACTTTGTAATCGGAAGCAGCCTCGTCAAGAAATTTCGAGGAGTAAAAATCCCATTCTCCTAGAACATGGACAAGTGAAGTTTGGGCTGTGAATAACTTTTTAACTTGCTCGCCGGTATGTTCATTCTCAAAAGTTCCACTGCCGATCTCCCGGAATAGATTGCCCCAAGATTGGTCAGGGCGCTTGGCAAGAGCTAGTAGCTCCTTAACTTTGTCAAAATTTGGGAGTGCCATTTGTTAAAGGGTTGCAGATTGCATTGTTTTCTATTAAGAAGGTTTACGCCGGTTGTATTCATCCCGAATGCTAGGTTCAAATTCCGCCGCGTATGTGTTACCAGGCTCGTCATCTTCTGCGCGAATTTCCAAGTCCTGCAGGTTCAAGTTTTTAGAGAGCGCGAGTAGAGCAAGGTTGCGAGCAGTAAGTGGCCCTTCTTCTTGCTGATTTGAAATATAAAAGAACTTCCTCTCACCTCTGATCGGCCCGCCTCTGCTTGGCGATGAAGCTGGAGTGCCTCTTGAAACACGGCTTCTTGTTCCTCCCCCTGTGAGATTGGCGGCTAGGCCCATACCACCCATTAAAATTGGACTGTTTCCAGTGGCCAGACCATCTCCCAAGCCCTCCAGTGCTTGCCGCTGCCCCTGAATCAGGTTGAACTCGGCAAAGCCTTCTTGTGTTGCAAGTTGAGCACCCATCTCTTGGATACGAAGATCAGATCTTCGTTTTCCAAATTCACGCAAAAGCCCTTCGCTTTCTGGGTCTAAAGTGATAACAAGGTTGAGAAGACGAATCAGCTGAACTCCCATTTGGGAAAATTCGTTACTCAGTTTTTCCTGTAAAGATGAGGTAATTGCTTCTGTTAGTGCTCCAGACGTAACATCAGTTATCTGATGCGCCTTAGATAGTTGGCCAACAATATTTCTCAATGTATTATTCACTCTTCCATTGAGCTTTTCAATTGCTAGATCTGAACTGGTAACGTTTTGTCCGCCGATACCCTGTAACAGTTTTTCTGGATCAGATACAACAAGCGTATATTCCAGCTTGCCAAACAGGGATACCAAATTTGTAGACAACAAGTCGGTGTATTGCCCGATATTTTCCTCAGACAGTGATACCTGTGTTTCGGATGTCTTGCAGAAATAGAGCTCTGTAATGAACTGGTTACCACCAGTAAACTGATCGATCAGAAGATGCCCAAGGAACGGCACATTGGCAGTGTCCATTAACACGGTTCCAGCAGATATCCGCCCGATCAATCGGCCTTCACGAAAGAACAGCGCAGTCTCATCTGATCGAACAGTAATCTTTGCTCCCCTTGGAATAGATCGATCTGGATGAGCCCAAATGAGCTCATTTGCAGCAGAGTCTGGCCGAGCAATATAAAGAGATTTTGTCTCGTTTTTGATCCAATCAAACATCGCTCGAATCCTTAGATGTAGTGGTTTCGTCGTCGTACCAACGGCGAGAATCCTTTAGGGGTAGAACTTCAGCACTATTGGAAGTGAAAATTGGCACTGACGAAATAGCAAGCAAGCCCAGCAAAAGGAAGCTAACCCCTACCCTGCCCAGCCATCCTGGTATCTCAACTAGGTTAGAGTCGACTCGTACCAACATTGATGTGATCAGCATTGCCGGAAGGCCAATTGCAAGGGCAATCCCCAAACCAGCGGCTCCATAGGTAAACGAGTCGCCATAAAAGAGGCGAAATAGTTGATCGTTCCATATGATCACAGTTAAGTAAGCTATTCCGATGGCATACAATCCCAGTGATGCTGGGTGCAAAAAGAAGTTTGGCCCTCCACAGAGAAACCAATAAATCACAATTAAGAAAAGATGAATAAATAACTTGTTAATAGTCATAGGATTAATTGCAAACCGCTTTGAGAATTGAAGCTTCTGATGAGGTCAGATGTTTTAAGACCTCCTGGAACTGTTTGTTCTTGGTTTCAGGATTATAATGACTAAATTCAAAACCAACGCGGAGCATTTCAGACAATGACTCAGCCGCTTCATTGATTTTTGTGTAGTCAGCAATACGTCCGCCGATTGATAAAACCCAGCGTTCCGATGGGAATTCATCGTTAGAGAGTGCATCAGGTTCTGCTGTTACTTTAAGCCAGTCAACATCTGGATACAAAAGGCTTATCGATGCGTCACTGATTTGATCACGGGTGACACGCATTCCAACTTCTGATCGCAGAGCTGGATAAAGGTGAACCGAGCATTCGACAAGCGCACCATCCACATCCTCGTACGGGAGGAACTGAGGCTTCTCCGCACTTTCACCGAAAGCGTTGAAAAACGTGCATACACCACGGAAAATGACTGATTTGGATAGATAACCTCCAGCACTACTCATTTCTACAGATAGCTGCTCTTGGCAGTGAATTGTTCCCAAGACAACGCTATTGACAATTGTACAATTTACAGCATTGATACTTCCAAACACCACGGTGTTATTAAGTAATACACTTTGGTTTGATACGATATCGCCCTTAATAATAGATCGGCATTCATTTAAATCGTCAGCTAGTTGCCGAAGCGAGAGCGTTTTTTCTCCAATTACTACACCAGAGAGAGAGGTGATGCCGGCCAGTGCTCGAAACGTGCCTTCCCCAGGTGAAACGGTTACGTCGCCCCGAGCTGCAATCGGACCATGCACAGCAATGCTGCCATTTCCGATATCGAGAGACCTTGCATAGAGAGAACCATCAATGACTACAGGTTCTGATTCGGTTTTAATTGTGAGCGGGAAAAGGGTTTCTCGTTCTGATTTCGGAAACACATTACCTTCAACCGAACATGTGAGGACAAGACGATCGCCAATTTCAGAGATGCTCATAATTGATCAAATGTAGATTGAAACATTGCGGGATTCAACAACTGCACTAGCTAATATGGCATCATCTGGGGAGATGATGCCATCCTCACTTAGTATTCTGATCGCTTCTGTGAGTTCTTCATACTCTTCCTCCTGAAGTGGCCGTTGTTGGCGAGCAGAGAGTGCATCAATAACTAATTTGGATATTTCTCCTGAGATGTCACTCTCCGGTCCATTCAAAATTGAATTGTCAACCTCTATCGAGCCGCCCGGAGATCGAAAGGCTTTTGCAGCCAGGAGGAGATCTTGATCACCTCTTGATGACGTGACATATAGAGCTTCCAATCCTGCACGCTCCTCGGTTGCTATTTCCTTTTGATAGCTAAGCATTGAAATCGCACTCTTTAGCTCATTGAGAGAGCTCTTTATCTCTTGAAGCCGTGACGCTTCAAGCATGCTAACAGTTTGATCTAATTCTTCACTTCTAATGTCTAGGCGATAGAGATCTACCTCCATAGGCAAACTGTAGATGGTCTCTGGAGACTGAGAAGATGAGGATTCAACCAGCCTGATCTCATCTCTGATCTGAAAGATATGCTCGCCGATAGTTCTGATCTTGTTTTGGTATTCATCAAAGATTTGATTAAATCGCTCGTCGTACTCCATCCGGTTGATAAAGACACCTTCAACTGATTTCTCAAACCTTGAACGAATATCCTGAAAGAACTGCTTGAACTTCGCAGAAGCCGATCGCGCCACGTTTAACTTTCGGCCAAGCTCCAGCTGTAACTCACTGCGCAGCTGCAGGGTTAGTTTTTCACTGAGCTGGGTTCGGGTGTCTGAGATTTCAGATTTTGTCGATACCACTGCTGCTGTAGTCATGCCCACACCAGCTATTACAGCTGCTGTTTGAATTTCAATGGCTCTCTCCAGTTGGCGGGCCATGGATGAGATTTCATTCATGAGGTCTTTGATTCTAGAGTCGACGTGGTTTTTTAGTTCTGTGCGTAAACTATTAATTGCACTGTTAAGATCACCTGGGCTAACTCCTCCAGATTGCGTCATAAATCAACCTCATGCTCATCTTTATAAACTAACCTGCGAGTTCCTTTTTCGACACCGCCTTCGATCAGTAGATCGGGCGACTTGATCACATCAATGGGATCGTGCACTTTGCTTTGCCTACGCAGGAGCTGGTTTTTAGGCTCCAGCATCAGGATCTGCTCGTAACCGGATGCATCTCCGGATGTCCCCTGGCTTACAGCCTCAAGCTGGCTTGTAGCTGATTGCAGCCTTGCCAGCTGATTTTCATCCATCAGACCAAGTTCTTTCACTCCTTCCTCATATTCTTCGAGTTCCTGAAGCTTTGAATCGAAATCAGCTTTCGCAACAAACATATTTGAGCGCACCTCTCTCAGGTCTCCCTGGAACTGGTAACCAATTTGCTTGATCTTCTCCCCCTCTTTCTCCGACATTCTCTGAATTGACTCATTTGTTCGGAAGAGTTCTGATTTACGAAAATCAGCCTTTTCTGTCCATAAATGTTCCCACAGCGGAATTAGTAGGTCGACATCGGTTTTAAGAACCTGTCCATATTGTTCAATCTCTGCATTAGTATAGGTATATGGAAGCACTGGTGACGACCAGAGCTCACGAGAGGGGTCGTAAAATAAGCGTGCCGATTCACTAATGCCAAGAAAGCCATTTGGACTACCGGTAAGTGCCTCTACCAGCCGTTGCCTAAATAATGATAACTCTTGGTTGTACTGGTCAATTATATAGTCAGCTGCAGATCCCGCCTTCATTAGACCACTGTCGTCAGAGACAAGCTGGTATGTGTTCATAATCTCTGCAATGGAACCGTGGCTTTTTAGTAAATCAGCAATAATCTGTGGTTTGTTGCTGATCCTGCTGCTGATAAATGAGTCGCTATGCAGACTCTCCACCAGCTGATCTGCCTGCAATGTATGTGCCCAATCCAGATCAAGGCCGATGAGAGCTTGAAGATAACTTTTAGAAAGAATGGTCCTAGGGCAGTAGAATTTCTTTGAACACCAGCCTGAACGATTGAGAACTTGATAATAATTTGAATGTAATGTATTCGTCGATTCTCTTCGAGCTCTGTTGTAACGTAAGCAAAGCTGTTTTAATTCAAGATTGACTTGATCTAGTTGTTTCAGAGCTATTGATGAAACAGCTTCTGCCTCGCGTTGAAGATCTTCAAATCGTTTAATCTCGCTGTCAATCTGTTGATTTACTGGCTTTATAACTACAGCAATGTCATCATCTCCCGCGTCTTTTACAATGCATTCATTGTCGCTTAATGCCTCGGATACAGCTAAACCAAGTGCTGAAGCTGGCTTAATAGCGTGAACACTCAGCTCCTCATCTGTGATTGAAGCAAGTGTGTCCACATAAGAGCGCACGGCATCTTTAAGTTCACGCTCCTCACCGTGAAGTGTGTTGTTTGTTTGCCTGCTTTCGGCGAGAGACGCTTGATCAGGCTTCAGTAGTACCGGTATATTTTCCAATCTACGTGTCATTTCGAGGATCCGATCGGCATCACCAGAAAGGTCACGAAGGGCAATAGCCTTCAGCTTGGACGGTTTGATAAGCCCTGTTGGATCGATAATGAAGTTATTACCAAGAATATTCTTACTCTCAAGTGGAATAAGTGCAGAGCCAAGAGTAATGCTTGGCATAACTGTTGGATTAGTTCTGATTTGGCGGGCGTAATTTGAATATTGTTTTCTTTCATTACCAAGTTGCTCCCTAATTCCACTGATCTTATGGTTCTGCTTATCTACTTGCCGGTTTTTTTCTTCTGCAAACTGATTGGTTCTCACTAGCGCTAGAGCGCCACCGCCGAGCCCAAGCAAGTAAAAAAGTGGTGCTACCGCTTGGCTGTTTTGATCTGAGTTTGTAGCAACTCCAATTCCTATAGAAGCAACTGCCCCTAGGGCAATAAAATGAGATTTTGACTCAATAAAAGCTTTGCCAAAGCTTGTTTTCTCAAGGGATCCCTCTGACTGAAGCTTTGCAAGCTGCTGCTCGAGCTCTTCGATTTGTTGTTGAATTTTTGTAGATGAGGTCTCGGCTTTGGTTTTTGATTCCCAATCATCCCTGATTCTGCGTAGGTGATGCAGAAGAGCCAATATCCTCTCCTCCCCACGGCGGAGCGGCCGTTTTGAGCTCAAAGCTCTGATTGCCTTCGCCATTTCCAATCAACGTAAATAGCAATATAATCCTAGCATCTTGCCGGGCTACATTTATGAATGTTTACATAGCGTTCGCCGGCACTAAGCAGATAGCAAATATCGGGAGATTACGCTCCAATTGACTATCAGGAAGGAATTCTTATATTTTTAAACAAATCAGGGGTACAACCATTGTCACCTGTTAATACTACAAATTTCCAATATTTTGCTCTGGTCAATTATATCTTACTACTTTACTGAATTTTTATCTGTTAATTTTCCTCTTTTTATGATTTAGCACTTTGTCAGAAAATACCTATGAGCCCTGCCTTTTTGAGGATGATTTAAGTATTTAGCGCTAGCTGCTTAATCAGGTGGAATGCATTTGATTTCTTTTTTGGCAGAAGCAGGACTCCCCTCCCATGAATTCAGGCCTTGCCAAAGCTGTAAGTTGAGTTTTCTTGTTCTATTATACGAAAGCCATGGACTATTGGCATTCTTTCGAATAGGCGTGAACATTTGAAGTGTGTCTCCATTCCAGTGACCATAATATTTTTTTCCAGAAGAACCAGCACGGACATAGCCCCATTCACCATTTGAATTACCTCCATAAGTCTTGACAGCTTCGCTTACTACAAGCTCTGATCATTTAAAATGGCGATGAATCCATTTTGTTTCATCATCTCGCCTCACGAAAAAACGAGGAGCAAGATGACAGCAAGAAAATCAAAAAGAAGAATAGAAAGCCCAAAAATTTGTTTTTAAGAGCTAACATCTTGTAGCAATAACTGACATCTTGCATTGTAACTAGAAAGAGAAAACAGATAATTCTAATAAATCTACGCCCGAGCGGGCCCCGCTGCCAGCAGTAGCTCTGCAGAAGCATGGGATTCAAGCGATAAGTTGGCTGCTCTTAAACAAGCTTTTAGCCAAGAGCCATAGGCCCGAGACCCATAGGCCCGAGCGTTCGGCTTATCGAACTTGGCACATCCTGCGGCTGTGCCTTTTCGTTCTCAGCCTCCGCTCTATTGATTGGCCCATTTAATAATAAGAATTGGCCCTAAAGTTATTCCGGCGGCTGCCGTA
>Ga0247836_1008206_pt1 | contig 10683 bp, 12 predicted proteins | sample LaCruzMarch2015__4_FD_187116 | JGI IMG/M metagenome (GOLD analysis project Ga0247836, IMG submission 187116) | Freshwater microbial communities from meromictic Lake La Cruz, Castile-La Mancha, Spain - LaCruzMarch2015_14m | ecosystem: Environmental > Aquatic > Freshwater > Lake | place: Spain...
TGACCATGGACATGAATGGGCACCTCTACGTGGCGACGTCGCTGGGCATTCAGATTCTGGACCAGCCGGGCCGCGTCAACCAAATCCTAGCCAAGCCGCAGAACGCATTCCTAAGCAATATCGCTTTCGGCGGACCAGAACGCGATCTTTTGTACGCGACCTGCGGGGACAAAGTCTTTCGTCGAAAAGTGAATGCAAAAGGAAGCGTTTCGTGGGAGAAACCCACCAAGCCCCCCAAACCCGGCCTGTAATTCGCCGTGGAAGAACCGATTCCAGACGGGTTCCGACAGGATCCGGTTGAGTTCGGGCGGATTTACTCGCTTTGTGATTTTTCCTGGGAAACAGGATTGCGGCCAGCCCGTGGTTCTGTGGGATTATTCCTGACGAAACGTTTTTGCTAGCCAAAAGGAGGGGTTTTGTGCAGTTTGCAGCCAGAATCCCTAGACAAATCTATGCAGGCTTGGCATCATATGCGTCCTTAATTTTTCGGGGATGATTAGCCAGTTGATCGATTTCAGGAGTTTGTGAAGTGCCAAATATCAAGAGTGCCAAAAAGCGCCATCGCCAGTCCCTCGAGCGCCGAGCACGCAACCGTTCTGCCAAGTCGCATCTCAAGACAGCCATGAAAAAGCTGCGAGAAGCCGTCGAATCCAAGAAATTTGACGAAGCCAAGGTTCAGTACAATGACCTGTGCAAGCTGTTGGATCAAACAGCCTCCAAGAAGATTATTCACGTCAACAAGGCTTCGCGAGCCAAGAGCCGATTGAGCCATTACATCAAAAAAGCAGCAACGGCTGTCGCCTAGTTCTGGCGAATTTGCCGAACATCGGCCTTTCTGTCAGGCAATTCGATTTCAAGGGCAACAGGCTTGATCCGCTGGCTGGGTTCTGTTCGTTGGGCTAATTGCGGGCTGGGTTCGATCGTCGACCTAGCTCATTCCCACGCACGAATCCGCAATTGCCGATACGCTGAAATCGAACTGATCGATGGGGCCGTTCATCGCATCTATCCGCGGTGGTGGCCTCGAGTGGGTTCGGAATGGGAGTCCATGATGGATTCCTACCTTCCTCGGCTTCCCGCTGATCATTGCCGCGTTTATTACGCGTTCCCGATGCGATCCCCTGGTTTCATGTCGATTCTATACGCTCACAGTGGATCGAACACCAACTACCGAACATTGTATCGTGGCGTGACCGCCGTCGATGAGATTGCAAGAATTCGGAATGCGGACGCGATTGTGTGCCAGGTGACCAACACAAGATTGACAGAGCGATTGATGAGACGTCTTGGTTATGTTCGCCACGCTTTCTCGTTGGGCGATAACCACTACATCAAACGATTGAAAAACCAATCGTAGCTACTGCATGCATGGCCTCGTCCCCTACTTCAAAATCCCCGTAGCGGATCTGGCCACAGATCCCGTAGTTATCTAGCTACAGATCTCTGCCGTTCCCGGCTAAGGTCCCTTCGTAGATTCTTCGAATCACTTCCGTCATATGTTCGTGCCGAAATTGTTCGGTGAAGAGTTCAGCGCCACGTTTGCCTAGCTTGCTTCGCAGATCGGAATCCGAGGCAAGCTTCAAGATAGCGTTTGCCAATCCAGTGACTTCCATGGGGGGCAGAAGAAAGCCCGTTTCGTCTTGGAGGATCACCTCGCGAGCACCATCGATATCGTAGCTGATGGCAGGTTTACCAGCGATCAGGGCCTGTGGCAGCGCTCTGGCCAGCCCTTCGCGAAGCGATGTGTGAATCAAAACATCCATGGCTCCGATGTAGCGAGGGACATGGTCTGGTGGAACCAGTCCGACGAATACAAAGCGGTCAGATAAACCGTTGGCGGCGATTTGCTGTTTAAATGCTTCGCGAAGAATTCCATCCCCGACGAACAAGAATTTTACGTTGGGATTACTTTGGCAAGCTTGTTTGGCTGCTTGGATCACGTAAGTGTGGCCCTTGAGATGAAACAAGCGTGCGATCTTGCCAAACACGATATCCGAATCCTTGAACCCAAGTTCGGAGCGAATGCGATTGCGATGCTCGTTGGCATGCACAAACGGTTCGACGTTCATTCCGCTATAAACCGTCGTGAATTTGGAACGTTCTGCGACTCCTGCCGAGACCATCAAGTCCGTCATCGCATTGGCGACGCTGATCATATGATGGCATCGTTTTGCCGCCCATCGTTCACACTGGATAAAGAACCATCTGCTGGCACGGTTTTGATACGGATGGAAGGGAGCACCATGCACCGAATGGATAACGCAAGGCACTCGGCAGGTCCAAGCAGCGTCGCGTCCGATTAACCCTGCTTTGGCGCTGTGCGTGTGCACCACGTCGGGTTTCCATGATTTGATCATTTGCAGCAGCTGTTTTCTCGCTTGCCAATCCCTGAGCGGGTGAATGGCACGAATCAGGGACTTCGCAGTGTGGATCTCCAGCCCATGAATATCCGATTGAGCCAGAAGCTTTCCTTCGGGCCCGGTGGTTGGTCCGGTGACTAGAACGACTTCATCTGCATGGTGCCGGATCAGGTCCATGCAATTGTAGAGCGTGTTTTCTTGGGCCCCGCCAACAATCATTCTTGTGATGATGTGCATGACTCTCATGCTTTGGACGCCTCCGCCTGAAGCTCTTCATCCCGAATCACGTTGCGAATGGTCAGGCCGATCAAGATCAAGCCGGCACCGACCCAGGTCCACCAATGAGGGACTTGGTATTCCGGATCGCCGCTCCGCATACAATGCACCCAAACAGGTAGCAGGATTGGTTCAAGGAGTGTGATGACTGACGCCAGATGGCTGGGCGTCGACTTGAGACCGCGTGCAAAAAGATAATAAGGGAGTCCCATTTGCAGGATCCCCAAGCTTGCCAAGATGACCCACATCCAACCGGTTGGAAGCGAGACGCCGCTCAGCCAAACCATGGGGGACATCACCAGCAGGATCACGATATGGTTCAGTGCTGCCAGCCACGACGATTCGTGATCGCGGAGCACACGCATGCACATAATCACGCCGGCGTAACACACTCCGGACATCACGGCCAGCAAAGGTGCCCACCATTGGTAGTGCTTCGACGGGACACTATAGAGAGCATCCATGACCAAGATGAAACACACGCCTAAAATGCACGTGCCAAGCATGAACCAATCCCGTCCTCGGGGTATCTCACGAAACAGAAAGATGGATGCGAGAGTCACCCAAGCGGGAGCCAAATACTGGAGCCAAATGGTGTTTGCTGGCGAGCCGCTCACCAGGGCCGTTAGGAAGGTCCAGGTCATTCCAGAAAAGCATAAAGTCATCGGGATCATGACCCAATTAAAGCTTGGCTTGCGCACCAAGGGGAGTAAAAACAGAGTTGAGAACAAGGCTCGCCAAACAGCGATGGCGGTTCCGCGATGTTCGATTGGCCAAACGTCAAGCAGTTTGGTTTGAGTGAAAAAACCGCTACTGCTCCACAACACTGCTGCAATGATGATCAACCAGATCCCGGTAGCTTTGGCCGAGTGAAATTCAACAATCGGTTTGAATTGAGTGGAATCGGACTTCCTTGGATTTTCGTCGTTCGATCCCACGCTTCAAAACTAACGCTTTCGATCATTGGATTGGTGCAAAAGAGACTGGTTTCCCTGCGGAACGCGTCGGCTGTTTACGGACGGTGCAGCGGGCAACAAATCATCACTGGATTTAGGCGGCATTGGAAGCTCAAAATAATTTTTATCGCTGGGTGATTCGGGCTTACCAAGGGGGGCGGGTACAACGGTTTCGTAGAAGTTGGGTGTTGGACTAGACGGAACTGGCGTGAAATGCTGCGGTGCCGGGCTGGTTTGGGCAGAGCCCTGTGAACCTGCGTATGCAGACTGGCTGTAGGGATGGACCGAATGACTGTATTGATGGGGTTGCAATTGTTGTGAGTAGCCAATGTTGGCCGCTCTGTGGCCATGGAAAAGCGGGGAGGATGGAGGTGAGGTCGGTTCACCGTAGTAGCTCGAGAACGATTGTTTGGGTGGGCATCGCCCTTCTTTGCAAGCATGGTAGCCGTCGCTGTATCCAAAACCTTGCCAGCGTCCGAAATAATTGATGGGCGAAAATCGATTTTGGGAGGGAAGTTGCGCTTCAGCAGGTGAGCAAAAGAATCCCGAAAAAACGAATGCCATTGGGACCAGCGTCGGTCCGAATATGTGTCTCAGATTCATGATCTTTATCATCCGTGATAGACCAATTTCAAATTCTCGGGGGGGCGCAAGAAATCCATTTCTCGTGCTACCATTCTGCCAACGAATTTTTCTTGGGGTCATCGAGCTTATCGACCAGAAGAAGCATTGAGTTGACCTGTAGCGGTCGTTCTCAATCTTCCAGGCCTTCGATGTTCCGCGTGTTCCGACTAGGTAATCTGTATCACTTGTCTCACAGCCACGGGCGCTTGTTTTGATGTTGCGCAAATCGTTTAACAGTCAGCCGCAGGCGTACCGCCCCCTTGATCCGCAGGCACTAGCCTTGCCACCCCCGCAACATGGGAATCGAAGCGCTTCGTACTCGTACTCGACCACGGTAGTTGATTACGCAAATCCAAGTTTCCCGAGAGGTGGGTAATGGCATTCCAATTCTCGCAGCATCCAAGGGAGCGAGAAGACCAGTCCAGAAACCACGCAACCGCAACGCGAAGGTGTGTGCCTTGTGCCACTCCTTCGCAACAGGTTTGGTGTGCAAACGAGTATTGCCATACCGAAAAGACCTTGTCGAAAAATGAGGGGCGAAAAATTTTGGAACCATGATTCCGTCAAACATTTTTCGCCCCTCATTTTTCGACAGTAAATATGCCTTATCATTCGGAGATCTAAAGGGGCTCTCGACTCCTGATTCGATTTGAATCCAAATGTCTAGCCGAAGATAATCAGGGATTTTAGAGGACTAGTCCAGGATCCATGGAATTGCTCCGCGAAGGTGTCCCTTGTGCCTTTCCGCCAAAACAGGTTTGGTGAGCTAATGTCTTGAAAAAGAGAGTCTGTCGAAAAATTTTGGAGCCTTGCTTCCGTCAAACATTTTTCGCCCCTCATTTTTCGACAGTAAACATGCCTCATCATTCCGAGATCTAAAGGGGCAATCCACTCCTGATTCGATTTGAACCAAGAAGTTTGACCGGCGATTTTCAGGGTTTTTAGAAGACCAGTTTTGAATACAAGCAATTGCAACGCGAAGGTAGGCCTGTGCCTGTCCGTCGCAATAGGTTTGGTAAGCTAATGCGTTGCTTAAAAGAGTCTGTCGAAAAATGAGGGGCGAAAAATTTTGGAGCTTGATTCCGCCCCCTATTTTTCGCCCCTCATTTTTCGACAGTAACTATGCCTCGTCATTCGTAGATCTACAGGGGCACTCCATTCCTGGTTTGATTTGAACCAAAATGTCTAGCCGAAGATAATCAGGGATTTTAGAGGACTAGTCCAAGATCCAAGCAATTGCAACGCGAAGGTAGGCCTTGGGCCCAGATTTTCTATGGAAACAGAATCACCTCCGGCAGGACTAAACGGTAAGAGATCCAGTACAATGTTTTTCGAAATCAGACTGCCCTCACAAGTCATGCAACGTACCCGGAAAAAATATTGTGCCGAAACTGAATCGCCTTTTAAGGTCCCTGGCCTCCCTGGCTCTTGTCCTTCCAATGGGATTATCTTCTACCAACCGGCTTGTTGCGCAAGAAGCAACCGCATGGAAGAAGCATACCATCAATCATCGATCGCCCTTTGAAGCCGTCGGTGTGGCGGATTTTAATGGTGACGGAAAATTAGATGTGTTCAGCGGCGACTCGTGGTATGCCTCGCCCGATTGGACTCAACACAAAGTTCGTGACGTACCTCGAGGTACGAATCCTCATTACTACGAAGATTTTTGTGATGCCCCGCTGGACGTCAACGGCGATAACAAAGTCGACATCGTGACCTGCGCGTACTTCAGCCAAAAGATCGCTTGGGCGGAACAACCTGTGGATCCGACTTTACCGTGGACGGAACACGTTATCGATCTGCCTGGCTCGATGGAAACGAGCTATCTGATCGATCTTTATGGTGACAAAACGCCCGTGCTGATCCCGAACGTTGGAGGACAAGTTCTTTTGTACGAATTGGTTACTAAATCTCCGAAGGTCGAATGGAAGATTCGAAAACTTGCACCTCAGGGCGCAGGGCACGGCATCGGGCATGGTGATATCAATCGAGACGGACGCATCGATTTGATCACTCCGATGGGTTGGTACGAGCAGCCCGTAGATCGAACGAATGATTGGGCGTTTCATCCCGAGTTTCAACTTGGAACGGCCAGTGTTGAAATCATCGGACACGATTTTGATGGAGATGGAGATACCGATATCGTTTGGGGAATGGGGCATGATTTCGGATTGCATTGGCTCAAGCAGTCTACCGATGCAGCAGGCAAAAGGACGTGGACGAAGGAAGATATCGACATGACGTTTTCTCAAGTCCACACACTCCACTTAGCGGACTTCGATGGTGATGGCGAGAAAGAGTTCGTGACTGGCAAACGAATCTATGCTCACGAGAGTGAACCCGGGGCTACGGCAGAACCATGCATTTACGTTTTTAAGTTCGACCGCAAAACCTCCAAATGGCAGAGAACGGTCGTCTACCGTGGCGAGCCTGCTCCGGCAGCTCCCATCAACCCCGAGCTACGCGACGCGCTCCAAGATTTCCGACCTGGTTCCGCTGGTACTGGATTGCAGATGGCCCTTCACGACCTGGATGCCGATGGCGATGTCGATATCGTTACGCCAGGTAAATCGGGACTATACTGGTTTGAAAACCCTCGTCGCTAATAGATTGGTTCGGCGCGGGTTTCTTGCGATGATATCTCGCGAGCACCGAAAAAAGGAGATGATCATTAAGTTGTTGCTTGACCGCTTACGCAGTCGCTGTCTTTGGTTGGTGATCAACGGAGCGGACCTTTTTGATCACGCGATTTTGCGCCAGGAATCTGTTTGACGAACCGCTGAACCGTTGCGGCACCTAACTCAAGCGGTTCGTTGACCGAATCCCAAATGAATTCGTATTTGACCATCGCATCGTGACATCGCAACGTTGCTTCCGATGGCAGTTTCAATTTCCCATGCTTTTTGTAGATTACTTTCCATTCCGAGAGATACGGATCTTTTGTAGTTTCATCGTCGGGCACCGGAATACCGTTCAGAAAACGAATAATCCTCATTCCATCATCTGACTCGACCTCGATACGAATGTCGTCCTCCTCGACGATGAGGCTCTTGGCATCCTGCTTAAACTTGCGCTCAACTTCGACCTTGTCCCAACCTGCTATATTCCCGGAAATGGTTTCGAAAGAAGACCCTACATCCCCGCAAAACCCAAGACCAGCCGTTTTCCAGTCAAGAAATTTGATGCTCCGAGGCAGATCTAGACTGGTCTTTTCACGTGCACTGATAAATCCGCTTGATTTCTCCTCTTTTCGATATGTTCCTGAAATCCGATAACGATCGGACACACCGTTAACGCTCCAGAAATACACATCTTGACTCGTCAGTTCTCGATTGAGGACAGCTAACACATCATGCCCTCCGCTGGAAGAATATTCGTGAATCCACGTGCAATTTTCGAACATCTTACCGCGAACGGGAATCTGATGGATGGTTAGTTGGTGTGAAACCACTTTGCTTTTTTCTTGTGCGAGACGATTCATCAACTCGCTATAATTCCACTGCGCTGACAGCGGTTTCGAGTAGAATAAAAAGATAAATGTTGAACAACAAATACAAAATAGCAAGTTTCTAAACATTGCTTTGGCCTTTCGTCAAAAAAACCTACTCAGTGATTTGGCAAGGGATTAATTGCCCAGTGCATTCAATTTCCAGTTCTCTATATTCACCTAGCGCTTCGTCCCCGCTACTGACGCCTGCATTGCACTTGAACACTTTTTTAGCAATTTTTCGTGCTTGGAATGTAACGCAACTTTCTGTAGTGTCTGGGTTAAGCTTGGTATCTACATACCCTTCGACTTGCGTGGTCTCGGTACACGATGCACTGCAAAAACGCCATTTCCAACATGGAATGTAATGAGCTTCCGAATCGTCAAATCCGGTCGGTGTTTGTCCTGGGATGCAATACTTGAATTGATCGTCCCTGTAGTTCACAGGTTCTTTACTGTTGTCCTCACATGAAGCAGTAAAAACGGGTATCAATTCACAAGAGTTGTTTGGATTAACCTGCCATGTCGTGGCGACATCGCACGGTTGATCTCCACACTTCTTGGGTTCGGGCGGGCAATTCAATAAAATTTCGCCTAAACACTCGAGTGTTTGCTGCGAATTCGCAGCCATACAGAAAGAGTACAAAATCAAGAAGGCACACACTGCGAAACGAAAAACTGTTGTTCTCATAAATCCTACTTTCTAGCCTTAAGCTACTTGATCGATCCCTTAACCACGATATCCGTCTTCGACTCAAACCCATCAGCCTTCGACAATGAAAGCGTCAGTGACTTACCAACCTCAGACCAAAGCGCGCTAGGCTCAATGGTCAACTCAATCCAATGGCCACTTTTGAGATGCAATTGACTTTCGATGATGCCAGAAGCGCCACGCAACTCATAGGTAAACTCGCCTGTTTTGAGAGCTGGCAGGTGCGTGGAAAGCAAGACATTCAACTCAATACTCGAGCCATTCTCTTCTGGATAAATAATTGCTGGTGTAACTCTCAGAGGACTCGAAATCCTGACGCTGATAGGGATTTGCGTGACCTTCGAAAAAGCGTCGGCATTCGCTGCTTTCTTTGCGAAAACCGTTACAGTACCGGAAATCGCCGTTCCAATTTTCAATTCCAATAGCTGTGCGATCGGCAGGATGTCAAACTTGACGATTTGTCGTGTGTCTGACAGTTCATCCATCGAAGCGGCCATGGAACATTTCATTCCTTTTTCGTCTTCAAATACTCCGGTTGCATTGGCCCATCGGAATCCAGTGTTGTTGGTTATTCGGAGCGAACCGGGCTTAGAGACGTCAACAACATCGAACGATGATTCTGACTCAGGACCTGCATCAATGTCCTTCTCTACGAGATAGGTAAAGGGCAAAATCAATGCAAGCTGCTCTTTATCACGTTGCTCAACCTCGCGAAGCCCCAATAAAACTTCCCCGGCCATTTCACCATGTTGACTTGATGCAGCTTGGATTTTCAGTTCAATACGAAAGGGAGATTTCGGATCAATCGTTTTCCCGTCGACAAATCTTAATTTCGTACATGAACAGGATCGGGATGCACCGACTACTTCCATAGGAATCGTCATCGATGGTTGGATGTCGACTAAGAAAGAGCCCTCGGCCCCCGGATTCAAAAGCCCAAGCTTCACAACGGGCAGGCGAATCGCTTTCGCAATATCAAAAGAAGGATCTTCGGCCAAGGAATTCTCGCCGGCGAACATAAAAGTGACTGGGAGCAGCAAACAAATCAACCCAACTGAATAATGCTTGTGAATCATAAAGGTTCATTCTCCCCAGCACAAACCGACCGGTCTCAAGGTTCAAAGTTCAAAGTTCAAAGTTCAAAGCGTAGGCATTTTTTTTCGCTTTGCAATCACTTTGTGGGAATTTTTGCAAAAGACCTTATGGCACATTCCACTTTTGTTCTTCTGCCAGAATTGGGCTTGGCTGGACTTAGGACGTTTTCTGTAGAAACTACGCTTCAAACTGACAGCAGTGCCAGCGACAAGTCCGAAAAGAGTCTGTCGAAAAATGGGGGGCGAAAAATTTTCGAGGCTTGCTTCCGCCATACATTTTTCGCCCCCCCATTTTTTACAGCAACGGTGCTTCTTCATTTGGAAACGGCTTGTGGTGCGTGATTTGTTTGTGATTTTTATCAAGGAGTATGCGTGTGCCTTCATCGCCCATTTTGATTTCATCCCACCATCGTGTTTTTGTATTAACAGGGGCAGGGATCAGCGCCGAAAGTGGACTCAAGACCTTTCGAGACTCGGGCGGCCTATGGGAATCGCATCGCGTGGAAGAGGTTGCTTCACCGGAAGGCTGGAAAAACGATCCAGAGATGGTCTGGCGGTTTTACTCACAGCGTCGGGCTCAGGCTAGACAGTGCCAACCCAATGCGGCTCATTTAGCAATCGCGGAACTGGAAACGGCAATCGCCGATCGGCTCTTTTTGGTGACACAAAACGTCGATGATTTGCACGAGCGAGCAGGCTCACGCTCTGTGATCCACATGCATGGTCAGCTCAACATGAGCCGATGTGAAGATCCTGATTGTGATTCATTACCATTCGTTGACGAACAATTGTACGAATCGAAAGCGTCTTTTGCTGTATGTGAATGTGGAGCTGTTGTTCGACCGCACATCGTATGGTTCGGTGAGCAACCGTTTTGCATGCCGGAAATCGAGCAAGCCATCCAACAATGCGATTACTTTATCGTGATTGGTTCTTCCGGATCCGTCTATCCGGCTGCGGGGCTGGTAAGCGTGATCGCTCATCGACGAAATTGCGGCGCGAGTGTCCGTTCCATCTATGTTGGGCCCGAAGCCCCCAATAACGCGAGACTATTCGACGAGATTCGGCTTGGTACTGCGTGCGAAGTGGTTCCTGGCCTGTTTGCAGAATGAAGATTCGCAAATGAGTCATTGCAGTCACGCTTGCAGAGGCGGCCAATACTTCCGCCAATCAT
>Ga0247836_1008211_pt1 | contig 10675 bp, 8 predicted proteins | sample LaCruzMarch2015__4_FD_187116 | JGI IMG/M metagenome (GOLD analysis project Ga0247836, IMG submission 187116) | Freshwater microbial communities from meromictic Lake La Cruz, Castile-La Mancha, Spain - LaCruzMarch2015_14m | ecosystem: Environmental > Aquatic > Freshwater > Lake | place: Spain...
TTTGACCAGGCAAAAGTATTTTTACTGAATATTGGCCGTCAACACGACTGGCATAAAGAGGAAAGAAAAGACGCAGCAAAATCATTTATCAATACGGTTCGCCGACGATTCTTATAATTAAGCATAATTTAGAACTATGAAAAAAATTGGAGTATTTACTTCAGGCGGTGATGCACCTGGCATGAACGCTTGTATTCGCGCCGTAGTTAGGTCCGCATTGAAAAGAGGCCTCGAAGTAGCAGGTATCTATCGCGGTTATCAAGGTCTCATAGAAGGTGACATTAAAAATATGGATTCACACTCCGTTTCTTCCATTATTAATACGGGGGGAACTATCCTGAGGTCTGCCAGAAGTAAAGATTTTATGACCCCCGAAGGTAGAAAACAAGCATATCAAAACCTTAAACGCGCGGGTATCGACGGCATCGTGGCTATCGGTGGCGACGGAACTTTTACAGGGGCAGATATTTTTATGAAGGAATTTCCAGATATAAAAATCGTAGGCTGTCCGGGTACTATCGACAACGATTTAGCGGGAACGGATCATACTATCGGTTTCGATACCGCTATTAATACGGCGATGGACGCCATTGACAAAATTAAAGATACTGCCAACGCTCATGACCGATTATTCTTTGTTGAAGTGATGGGTCGCGATGCCGGTTATATTGCCATGGCCGCAGGCATTGCCACCGGTGCTGAAGCGGTATTGGTGCCAGAGCATAAGACAAATTTAGACGATTTGGTTAAGGTGCTGCAAAATGCTCACGATAGAAAAAAGAACTCTAGTATTGTAGTTGTTGCCGAAGGAGATGAGGCGGGAGGAGCTTATCAAATTGCTGATTATGTAAAATCTAAATTAGATATTTTTGAAATAAAAGTATCCATATTAGGACATATTCAACGAGGAGGCAGTCCTACTTGTTTAGAAAGAGTACGGGCGAGCAGAATGGGTGTTGCCGCTACAGATGCACTCCTCGAGGGTAGATCTGGTGTAATGATTGGCATTATAAATAATGAAATTGCCTACACCTCTTTTGAAAAGGCAATTAAAAAAGCAGGAGATATTTCACCTAAGTATTTAGATCTTATCAAAGATTTAAATTGATAATCAAAACCAATTAATGAAGTCTAAAAAACCAAATTCATTTTTTCAAAGCCTGAAAATAGCTACCCTGACGGTTTCAATCCTATGGCTAGTTCATTTGGTTACCTTCCTGACTTTCATTGATTTAGGCAATTTGGGTATATTTCCAAGAACCGATTTTGGGATAAAAGGCATATTATTTAGTCCGTGGATTCATGGTAATTGGTCTCACTTGATGTCCAATACCCCACCCCTTTTTGCCCTTATGACCCTCATTTTATTTTTCTACAGGAGAATATCATTTCCTGCATTGTTCCTTATATATTTCCTAACGGGCAGCCTCGTATGGTTATTCGGAAGACAGGTATTTCATATCGGTGCCAGTGGCGTTATTTACGGATTAGTGGCGTTTGTTTTTTGGTTGGGTATTTTCAGAAGAAATATTCGCTCTATCGCGTTGGCCATATTGGTTGGATTTTATTACGGATCGATGATTATTGGCATTTTCCCTGGCCAGGAAGGTATCTCTTGGGAAAGTCATTTGTTGGGCGCAATATCAGGAATGATAACCGCTTTTCTGTTTAAAAATACAGAGGAGGAGGAAGATTATAATGAACGCCGTCGGAAAAAACTTTTCGAAAAGCAGGAAAAAGAATTCTTTTTACCTCGGGAAACCTTTGAGCAGCCGCCTCAGAAAGATGGTTGGTTTCAAAACAGGACGTGATTTTTGCCCCGGTAAATAATAAATATATAAAAACCAAGATAATTAGATAACATAAATAATGCCCCTAACTATCTTGGAAATATCGATTTATGCCCTGAAAATGGCATAGCGTTCCTTGTATAACTTTTGCAATTTCTTTCTTGCAAAAAATATTCTACTTTTGATTGTACCTAGTGGAGAACCTAACTCCTCCGCAATTTCCTCATATTTATACCCGTCAAAAGCCATTAGGAACGGTCTTTTGAAATCTTCCGGCAAACCTTCAACAAGTACCATTAATTCACTGAAAATAATTTCTGTTTCACCGGCGTTAGGCTCATTAACTTCATTTGAATCCAAATAATAAGAATTGGGTGTTTGATCCACAATCATATTTCTTCGAATCTTTTTACGGTAGTTATTTATAAAAATATTCCGCATTATGGTAACTGCCCACGCCTTAAAGTTGGTACCCTCATTGAATTTATCTGCGTGCATAATAATTCGCAAGGCGGTATCCTGATACAAATCTTCTGCATCACTGGACGAGCCCGTTAATTTGAGTGCAAAGGCACGCAAGGAAGAACGAATAGCACCTAACTGAATCTGAATGGAAGAATTGGCAACTATTGTTTCTGTCATTGTTTTTATTTTAATGCAAATTTAGTCCAAAAACGCATTGAATGCAAATATATTTTTCAGTAATCTTTTAAAATGTCCAATTTATCGACATAAAATGACTTTTTTCTGACAAATGAATTAAAAATGTAAATTTTATTATCATTCTTTAAACAATTAATTCATTTCTTTTGTATTTAAATATGAACATTCATCTTTCGACACCTTTTATTTACGATTTCACCTTATGATTGAACAGCAGGATAACGATGTAATGAACGCTACTTTTCTGGCTTTAAATCTCCGTTTGCTGAGGAAAAAGTTTCAATGGAGTCAGGAAGAATTCGCCAACCGTGTTGGTCTGAACAGAGGGAACATTGCCTCTTATGAAAATGGATCTACGGAGCCAAAAATATATAGCCTTTTAAAGATGTCCGAGCTATTTCAAGTAAGCATTAAGGAACTCGTATTTGAAGACCTCTCCAAAGGTTTACAAAAGGAAAATACTATTTTGCCAGCTACCTTACCTGATATTGAAAGTTTTTTATTTCGCGCTAAAGAATTAGAAGCTGTTTTTAAAGGTTTACACACTTGTTGTATGTTCAAAACTAAACAGTGGGGCGAGGAAGTTCCCCGCGATGTGCACATTCTGGTCATGCACTTCGAAGAACTTTATCAAGCGGCACAAACGATGCTGAAAGATCATCAAAATCTGATAAGTAAAGTGCATAATTGTCCACATAACGAAGAATAGCTTTCTGGTGGGGCATCCCTCGCGTTCTCGATATATTTGGTAGTGGAGATGACTTTGATGGAATATTTCCCGAGCACTTTAGTTTGAATCAGGATTTACAGGATTTCGAGGATTATAGAGGACGTCTTTATCTTGATTTGGCTATTTTTTTATGCTGCTTCTGCATTGTGATTGATTGTTTCTATTAATGAAATTATTTTTGAGGCAATTTGATCTTCGAATAAACCTGCCACTCCAGTTAAATTAATATCTGTAAAAGGCGCTTCAAATAGCATAGATGGTTCAATGATTCCTTTTACATTTAAGTAATTAATAATCGCGTCCATAAAACGGATTTGCTGTGCATTTAAGGTTTGATTATTTAGTATTTCAGCAAAAGCTAATTTCGCTGCTTGCACCTCTAAACCAACAATACTTCTAATAAATTTCCCTAAGGGTAGTTCGCCATAAGCTTTTGTAAATTCTGCTTTGGTGCCAATACTTCCTTGTTCAAATAGCATCTTATCTAAAGTTTCTAATTCACCTTTTGTGATAGGCACATTGTTGCGTAGTTTATGTATGGTGATGTTATTGCTTTGTTCTTTTAAATACTGCTCTACCTTGCGTTTGTAGGCATCTAAATCATTGAAGTTATAAAGCAACTGATGCTCTTGAATATTCCCCGAAAACTCATCTTCAAACATGGTAAAATAAATCGGGGTATTTTCTGCATCTAAAAACTTAATAATGTCTCGCAGTTCAATGCGGATTCTTTCGATGCTTGGAATGGTAGCACCTTCCCAAAATATTTTCTGTTGTACTTCTTTAATCGTTTCCATCTTTTTTGCTACCGATGGAATAGATGCTTTCTTGCTCAATTTGCCTGCTGTAGTAACCACTTTTTGAATAAGCACCGCTTGCTTTTTCTCACCATTCAAAACACTTAATTGTATGTCCAACATCAAGGCATCGAATCGCTTTGCCAATTCGTCCTGGTCGGTTTCCATCATTAAAGGGGCAATGTGGTCGTGAAGTTCTTTAATGTCTAAATCGCTGAGTGCATTCCATGCATTGGCATCACGGTACTTTTCCACTACTTCCCAATGCTGACGAACAATAAAACTTTCGCCATTCAGGGCTTGGGTTTGTTTTATTAATTGATCTATGATGGATTGACCGTATTCTTTTAGTTCTGTTTCTTCCTGACCTAATAAGGCAAATCCTAAGCGCAATCGCAATTCAAATAGCCGTTGACTTAATGATTTAGCATTGGCACCAACTTTTCCTTTGGGTGTAGCATTAAAAAACTCAAAGTTTTCGCAGAAATCGAAAATGACAAATTCTTTTTTGTCTTCTTTTATAGCAAATAGATCTTTGCACAAACGGGTTCCTCGTCCTATCATTTGCCAAAACTTAACACTACTGCGCACAGGTTTAAAGAATACCAAATTGCAAACTTCCGGTACATCAATGCCGGTGTCGAGCATATCTACCGACACGGCAATCTGGGGTATTTTTGTTTTGTCTTTAAACTTGTTGAGCAAGTCGTATCGGTACTCTTCGTGATAATCTATTACTTTCAAAAACTCACCTTTGTAGGCAGGATATTGTTTGTTAAATCGTTCTTCAATAAACTTAGCATGGTTGTGTGAACGTGCGAACACGATGGTTTTGGCTAATTTATCTCCTCCTTCTACTTTAATTCCGTGTTCCATCAAATGACCAATTACTTTATCCACCGTATCGGTATTGAACAACCATTTATTTAATGCGGCTGCATCTAGCTCTTCAGGAAATTCTCCTGTAACAGGGTCGGTAAATTGCTCTTCGTATTTTAGTTTCTCGTCATCACTTAGTTCCGCATATTTGATACCACTGCGCTGAAATTTTATAGGAACAGAAATTGCTTTGGGTGGAACCAAAAAACCATCATTAACGGCTTGTTCCAATTCGTAGGCAAAGGTTGGATTATTGGGCTCCATGCCAAACAAAGCATAAGTATCTCTGTCGGCTTCCGATTTTGGTGTGGCGGTTAGGCCAATTCGGATGCCATCAAAATATTTGAAAATATGCTTGTAGCGATTGTACACGCTTCGATGTATCTCATCAAAGATGATTAAATCGAAGTGCCCAACACTATAAAAACGATTGTTTCCATCGCTTTCGCCATCTATCATGTTGATGATGGTTTGGTAGGTGGAAAATACCAATCGGCTGCTTTCGTCTTCTTTTTCTTTTGTTAAATCTACAGCAGGTAGATTGGGTAAATAATCGTTTAAGTTAACTTTTGCTTGATGAATCAGCGCATTTCTATCGGCTAAAAACAAAATACGTTTAGCCCAATTGGCCTTGCTTAGTAAATCTACAATAGAAGCCGAAACTCTTGTTTTGCCAGTGCCTGTTGCCATAATGAGCAAGGCTTCGCGGTGTTTTTTATCCAATGCCTCGGTAACGCAACGAATAGCTTCGTACTGGTAAGGTCTATCGGTAATATCGTTGTTAATGGTTTGCGATGCCAATGTTTTTTGCGAAATGCGTCTTTGTATCAGCATTTGCAATTCGTCTTTGGTATAAAAGCCAAATACTTCACGGGGCGCATAGTTTACATCGTCCCAAAGCCAGGTGCGGAAACCATTGGAATAAAAAATGGCCGGTCGTTGTCCGAACTCCTTTTCCAAACCATCGGCATAACATTTTGCCTGGTGTTGCCCCACTCGTGGGTCTCTTTTGGTGCGCTTGGCTTCTACCACCGCCAACGGTTTGCCATCATCGCCCCAGAGTACATAATCTACAAAACCATTTCCGTTGGCGTCACCATTGCCTTGTGGCATACCGTTTACAGGATATTCGGGTACGTTATTGCCATAAGGATCCCAACCTGCTTCACGCAGCAAGGTATCGATATATATTTTTCGGGTAAGGTCTTCGTTGGGGTCAATGGGTGGCGGAACAAACGCTTTGTTTTGTTCTTTGATGGCTTTGATGTCGGCCAGTTCCGCTTCTAATTTAGCGAGCTTGCTTAGCGATTCGTGGTAGTTGCGTTCTAATTGCTGAAGGTCGTGCTTATTAAAATCTTTTTCCTTTCCTTTGGTCATCAGGTTTTCATCAAACTTAGCAACCGTTACTTTTTCCTCACTATATACCTGCACCACCCAGCTAATAAAACCATGTAACAATTGCAGGGCATACAAGGCTTCCTGCGGTTTTATTTTGGCCGTGGTATGCACGGCAGTATTGCCAAGTTTGCGTATGAGGTTTATTTGATTGAACTGGATTGGCGCAACAATGTTTTTAAAATCCTGCTCGTGCATGAGTGAACTAAGTGAAGTATCGTAAGGCAATACCAAATCGCCATCGTGTTCATACATCCAACGCACCCATTCTTCCAGACTCTTGCGGCAAAGCATGGCAGCGTACAAAGGCGCACTCAATACGTGCCCCTCCGCTTCTTGCGGTGCCTGGGCAAAGTTTGCCCACTGGCTTGGTATGAAGTTGAAATTACTACTCATACTTCAGTTCGTTTTCTATTTCTTCGATAGTAGGCAAACTACTTTTTAATTCGTCTGGCAATATTTCGGTAAAACTAAATTCACTTACGCCCATTGGTTTATTGATGTCTCGTAAAGCAAACTCTGCTTCAATGTTATTTTTATCTCTGCATAGCATAATGCCAATAGTTGGCTTATCATCCTCTTGCTTAACAAGACTATCTACTGCTGATAAATAGAAATTCAGTTTACCAGCATATTCAGGAATAAACTTGGTATTCTTCAGTTCAATGACTACAAAGCATTTTAGTTTTGTATGGTAAAACAGCAAATCGATATAGTAATCATTATCCGCAACCTGTAAGTGATATTGTTGGGCAACAAAAGCAAAACCTTTGCCAAGCTCGAGCAAAAATTTGGTAATGTGTTTTATTAATTGATTTTCAATATCTTTTTCATGATAGGGTTTTGCCATTGTCATGAAATCGAAAATATAAGGATCTTTTAGGCTTTGCTGAGCCAAATCGGACATGGGATCGGGTAAGACCTGTTTAAAGTTGGTTATAGATTTTCCTATACGATCAAACAAAGCGGTCTTTATCTGAAAAGCCAGCGTATCTCTACTCCAAGCATTTTCTATGGTTTGCTGAATGTAAAAATGGGCTTCATTAATATTTTTCGACTTGCTAAATATCAATATATTATGACCCCAAGGTATTTGTGCAACGGTCCGTTGCACAAATTCGGAAACAGGCAATTGGTCAACAGCCTGTCGACTTTTTCCATCTTTATTCGATTTCGGCAATTTGGCAACAGGCTGTTGCCAAATTGAGGCACTGTAAAACTGATAGAAATTAACAGTGTAAGATAAATTTCTTCTTGAAAATCCTTGCATCATAGGAAACTCCTCTTTCAAATCTTTTGAAAGTTGCACCAAAAAACCAGTACCCCAAGCTGTTTGTTTTTCGGCAATCATTTTGCCTAAATCCCAGTACAAAGTAATCAGCTCGGTGTTTACTGCTACCGCAGCTTTGAGCTGTGCCGAACGGATTTTACTCTTCAACCCAATGAACCAATCTTTATACGCTTTGTCTATCATCGTTTTTTAGCATTTTGTTTCACTATTTCACCAGTTCGCCTTTGAAAGCTTTTTGGATGAGGGTTTGGAAAAGATTGTCTGTAGTTTCTATTGATTTCAAGTCAATATCCTTTTGCCCAAAAACATTATTAATTTTTTGCTCAAAACCATTTTGTATTTTAATTGGAGGAACTATTATTTCAAATTGTTCTAATTGATCTTTTGTGATCGCTTCCATTACAGCTCCACCGCCAGAACCAACACCTAATAAATTTGTCTTTACGCTATTGGAAACCAGCAAATGATTTAAAAATATAGGATTCAAAAATTCTGTTTTTGCACGAATTATTGCTACGTGCTGATTCACTCTTGCCGGCAATAATTCGTCAGGCACGATCGAGCATCTACAAACAGAAGCTCCAGTAATATTAAATAGTACATCTTTTGACATGACTTCAACATTATTGAGTTTTGATGCTTGAGCATTATCAATGAATGCTAAGTCCTTCCATTTAAATGAAAAGTCATAGACATTCATACTTCTAATTAATGATATACCCGTTGCTTTATAAGCTGTTTTTCCTCCAGTTGGAGTTGCACCACTACCAATTTTAGTTGTAATACTTTTTAAACTCTTCACCTCCCAACCCTTTTCATTCTTCACCGGGTCTCCAAACATATCAATAAAAATAGCTTGCGCCAGTTCATCGTATTTTTTGAGCAGTTCTTGGTCTTTGCGTTTTAAGGCATCGGCTTCATCCAATATTTCGGCTATGCGTTTTTGGATATGTAGTGGGGGGAGGGGGAGCGAAATTTGTTTTAAATGACTTGGTCCAAAATTTAATTGCGCAGAACCGGTTATCAACTTCCTTAATTGGTCAGTAAATAATTTAGTTTTTAGGAAATAGCTAAAAAATCTAATATCGAGAATATTACTATCCAAAGTTTTAAATCTGATTGTTGAAGTATTCATGCATAAAGGCAAATCTTCAGCCTTAGCCCAAGTAATTTTATTGTGAAAATTATCTACTACAATACCTGAACTGGCTATCAATAAATCGCCATCTTCTACTAAAAAATGTTTGTATTTTCCGTAGGCTTCCTTTTCGGAAATAAATTTTGTTGTAGCATCTAAATCAAGCAATCCATCATTGATATTACCAACATTTAAGAGCTTTACTCCTTGAGTAGTAAATTGAGTATTCCTTACACCAGGCCCCTCCATAAAAAAAAGTACTTCAGGTATTTTCACCATTTCCCAACTCATACCAACATCGCTTTTAACCGTTTCCATTTGTTCCATTAGCTGTTCCATTTGAGTAGTTCGTTGTTAATAAACGCTTCGAGTTGTTCTTTTTTGGGAAGTTCCAAAAGGTACTTGGAAACAAAAAGATGATTGTCGATGCCAGCGGTGGCAAATTCAACCAAGGCATTATTTTTGTTGGTAACAAGCAAGATACCTACCGTAGGATTATCGTCTGTTTGCATTTCTGTGGCCTTGTAGTAGTTTACGTAGGTGTTGAGCTGCCCAATTTGATGGTGCTTAAAATCTTCCACTTTCAATTCTACCAGCACATGGCATTTAAGGATGCGGTGGTAAAATACCAGGTCTATAAAAAAGTATTCATCTCCTATCAGAATTTTCTTTTGTCGGGCGTCAAGGCAGAATCCGTGTCCCATTTCCATCATAAAATCTTGTAGATGATCGAGCAGCGCCGTTTCCAGATCACTTTCTTCTAAGGCATCTTTGGTTTTTAATCCCAAAAACTCAAAGGCATACACCGATTTTACAATGTCGGTTGGGCCGGCCGTTTCCGCTTTTTGTTGGGTAATTTCACTCAGCAATTCAGGCTTTGCACTCATACCACTTCTTTCAAAATACAGGCTGTTTATTTGGCGTTTTAGCTCGCGAACGCTCCACGTTCCTTTGATACATTCAATTTCGTAAAAGGTGCGTTTAAGATGGTCTTGTATTTTTATCAATTCTACTAAATGTGAGAAGGACAGTTTGCTAAGTAACTTTTCTCCGGGTACGTACAAATTTGACTTGGTAGATTGTGGGGTTGATGACACTATTATGGATGGTTCAACTCCCATATTAGAATCTTGGGACAGTGTCCCAAGAATGTGTTGAGGAACTAAATTTTTAAATTCTTGGGTCAGCGCCCCAAGAATTTGCGGATAACAAAAATAAAACTGCCGACAACGAGAAATTTCTGCCGAAACGAGCCCTTTTATGCTGAGTTTAGCAGCTAAGGAATCAAGTAATTTTGAGCCATAAGCCGCCCTGTCTTCACCATTTTGCTCAAACTCCACAATGTAAAATCCTATTAAATAATTCCGTATGGTCAAAGATACATTCACCGCCTTAACCGCTTGCTGCTGGAAGTGGCTGTGAGTTTGCTCGATCTCAGCAACTAACGATTCAAAGTTCAAGGCCTTCTTTATCATTCCAACATCGCTTTTAGTTGCTTCAACAATTCGGCACGTTCTTTATCTAAAGTCTCAATCTGGCCAATAATTACCAATGGTTTTTCGTAAGTTTTTTCCTCATATACCACTTCTTTGTAGCGGTTAATGCTTAGGTCGTATTTGTTGTCTTGTATCTCCTTTACCGGCACCATAAAGCTTTTGTCGGTGCGGCTGCGCTGGGTTTCGGCTTTCAGGTTGTGATAACGGTTTATAATATCGGGTATGTCATTAGTTTCAATGTGTTGGCGCTTATCGTCTAAACTCAAACCATCGGCTTGCATATCGTAAAACCAAACATGATCGGTGCCTCCACTATTAGTTTTGGTAAATACCAATACCGCAGTGCTCACTCCCGCATAAGGTTTAAAGACCCCACTCGGCATAGAAATAACGGCTTGCAGTTTTTGGCGGTCTATGAGTTCTTTGCGTATTTGTTGATGGGCATTACTGCTTCCAAAGAGTACACCATCGGGCACAATTACGGCACATCGTCCAC
>Ga0247836_1008212_pt1 | contig 10675 bp, 7 predicted proteins | sample LaCruzMarch2015__4_FD_187116 | JGI IMG/M metagenome (GOLD analysis project Ga0247836, IMG submission 187116) | Freshwater microbial communities from meromictic Lake La Cruz, Castile-La Mancha, Spain - LaCruzMarch2015_14m | ecosystem: Environmental > Aquatic > Freshwater > Lake | place: Spain...
TGAACAGGAATGGCAATCGATGGACCTTCCCCATCCCCAATGCCGCACGCGGGCAGGTCATCGGGTATTGGTTCACTTATGAAAAAGGCGGGCCGCAGTTCGATTCACCCATCTATACGGCGATTGTCCCCAGCCCATCACCAACCGCAAGCCCCACAGTCGCACCCAGCCCAACCCCTAGCCCAACACCCACCACAAGTCCGACGGGGGGATTCACACACCGTGTCGACGTGATCAACGGGGTGGTGACGATTGTCTTTGAGGCGTCGTGGAATGCCAAATATGTCGATGTGCATTACACGCTCGGGAATGGCCGCCAACGAAACGTGCGGATGGATCGTAACGGTAACCGCTGGACCCATGCGATTCCGGACGCCGCGCAAGGGCAGTCGATCCGTTATTGGTTCACCTATGAAAAGGGAGGTCCACAATTTGACTCGCCTGTCTACACAGCGGTCGTTCCCTCTCCCTCCCCTACCCCGAGCCCGACGGCCACCCCCCAACCTACCGCAACGCCCATCCCAACGCCGACTGCGACGCCCACCCCCACACCTGGCGGGTTTACCCACGGAGTCTCCATGGCGAATGGGCTCGCTTCCGTATACTTCAACGCCTCTTGGGATTCGCGGTACGTGGATCTTCACTACACACTAAGCGGAGGAAGTCAGCAGAACTTCCGAATGACCCGCGAAGGCAACCGCTGGACCTCGGCCGTCCCGCAAGCCCGATCCGGACAGATCCTAAGCTACTGGTTTACCTATGAAAAAGGCGGACCGCAGTTCGATTCCCCTGTCTACATCGCGGTGATCCCCTCCCCAACTCCGACTCCCGCACCTACGGCAACGCCCACGCCCACCCCTGCGCCTACGGCAACGCCCACGCCCGCACCTACGGCAACGCCAACGCCTGCTCCCACGCCAACGCCTGCTCCCACGCCAACGCCTGCTCCCACGGCAACGCCTGCTCCCACGGCAACGCCTGCTCCCACGGCAACGCCCAGCCTCACGCCTGCGGTGCCGACCGGGCTGACCGCCCGGCCCAACAGCACGGACCAAATCACGATTAGTTGGGATCCCGTACCCGGCGCGATGGGCTACGACTTGCAGATGGATGGAGCCATCCTGACCTCCGCCGTCTCACCGGTGATCCATGCCCCGTTAGCACCAAATTCCACCCATACTTATGCGGTCCGATCCAAAAATGCCGCAGGGGTCAGCCCCTTTAGTGCAAACGTTTCCGCGACCACGCAGGGTCCCGCGGGAGAGATTGTTTCGTTGTTCAACGAAGGAACCGTGCTCGAGCAACCGACCGTCATCGATACGCCGAGCGCCCTCATTACGCGCTTAGGAGACCGGGGACGCGACCGCCACGCGAGGGAGTCGGAATTCAGAGCTTATGATCATTACCTTAGCTGGTATTGGGAACTCCGAACCATTGCCATCGAGGTCGTTGACCGGGTCGCCAAGGGAGGAAACTCCATCACCTTGAACATCACTTCCCTCTGGAAGCTCGACACCCCGGACGTCCGAGTGTTTTTCCGCGGCATCAACACGCCCGCCGAGTATTTCCTGAATATGGAGGCCACGGCGATCGATGACCTGCACTACACGGTCACGTTTAACTACAATCCGAAAGAGAATCGGTCGATTCGTGTCGGCGATCGGATGGAAATTGAAGTCAGCCCGTTCCTGGTCAACCCATCCCGGGGCACACGGACGAATTATTACGGCACGGGGATGCTGTACATCGTGGGACAAGGCGGGATGTTGCCTTGGGAGGGGGTTGGTCCGCAGAGAGATTCGTTCCCCTTGCCGCAAAAGGCGTGGCTAGGCGGACGCACCACGCTCCCTTACCAGTACTCGAACGAACCGACGCACCGGCTTAAGCAATTGGCGACAAACATGTCTCCCACGAACGTCCAGCCCTTCATGCTGGGCCGACGCCTGCACCATACCGACTTTGGCAACGGTTCGCATTCCGAGCCGAACAATCCGGTGTTTAGCGAGCAGATCGGTAAACTGGGTTCACGCTTTACCGCGCGCAGCTGCGTGGAGTGCCACACTAATAATGGCCGGACGTTGCCGCCACCCGTCGGCGCTTCGCTGAAGGCTGTGGTTCAGGTGGGCACGGATGCCGTCGGCACGGCGCATCCGAATCTGGGCAGTATCCTGCAGCCACAGAGCACCTCCGGCACTCCAGAGGGCAATGTATCCATAGGGGGATGGACAACCGTTCCTGGAACATTCGGCGATGGAACGCCGTTCGAGCTGCGCAAACCGAATTATACGTTCGCCGGTGTCACCCCTTCGTTTCATTCGGTGCGATTTGCTCCGGCCTTGGTCGGAATGGGGCTGCTCGAAGCCGTGGACGAAATGACCATTCAGGGCTTGGCCGATCCGAACGACGCGAATGGCGATGGCATCTCCGGTCGCATCCAGAGCGTCAAGGATCCGCAGACCGGGCAGTTGCGGCTGGGCCGTTTCGGTTGGAAGGCCGGCCAGGCGCGACTCACCCACCAGGTCGCCGCGGCATTGAATCACGATATGGGAGTCACGACATCGATCGATCCGACGCTCGACCGCGGTTCGGCGCAGGCGGACGCGCCCAGCGGCGTGGAACTGAGCGATGCCGACGTGGACAACATGGCTCGCTATCTCGCGACCCTCGGCGTTCCGGCCCGCCGGAACCTGCAGGATGCGATCGCACTCCGCGGGGAAACGCTGTTCACCAGTTTGAACTGCGTGAAGTGCCACACCCCTTCGATGACCACCAGCCGTTACCATCCCATGACCGAACTGCGCAGCCAGTCCATTCAGCCCTACACGGACCTGCTGCTGCACGACATGGGATCGGGTCTTGCCGACAATATGGGTGAGGGCAAGGCTTCCGGTGCCGAGTGGCGCACCCCTCCGCTCTGGGGCATTGGCTCCACGGCCGAGGTGAGCGGCGGCGAAGCCTATCTTCACGACGGCCGTGCCCGCAATCTGACCGAAGCCATTCTTTGGCACGGGGGCGAAGCTCAAGGTTCAAAGGAGGCGTTCCGACAACTGCCCGCCGCTGATCGCGAAGCCATCGTGAAGTTCCTCCAATCGCTGTAAGCCGCGATCGGAGGAGGTCCCGCAGCGGCGCAGCGGCGCGGCGGGTGTTTGCGCCCCATGGAGTCGATTGGTGAAACGGGGATTTCGGACTTCCCGTTTTGTGGCAGAGTCCCCGTATGTTTCGATCCATTGCGATTCTTCTGATCGGTGTCGTTGGCTTTTCGTCCCAGATCCGTGCCGCGGGGGTGCCGACGGACTGCCGTCAGCTCATCGTTGCCACGTCGCCGTCCTGGGATTCATCGCGAGGGTCGCTTCAACGATTTGAACGCGATCGCGGAAAGTGGACCCCGGTGGGGACTCCGATCCCGGTGTTGTTCGGCAAAAACGGACTGGCTTGGGGCATTGGGGTCGCGGGTCAGGACGAATCCGGGGCATTCAAGGTCGAACGTGACAAGCGGGCGCCGGCGGGAGTTTTTTCGATCGGAAAGATCTATACGGCGAACTCCGCCCTGCCTGCCGGAAGTGACTTTCCCTTTCATACGATCACCAAGGCGGACGCATGGATCGACGATCCGTCGCTGCCGGAGTACAATCGGCACGTGACGGTGGATCCCGCAAGCCCGCCGCCATGGTTCGAGAAACAGCGGATGCGGCACGGCGATTTCGCGTATGAGTTTCTGGTCGAGATCCGCCACAACAGTGATCCGCCGGTGGCCGGGAGGGGTAGCGCCATATTCTTTCATATCCGACGCGGCGAAACCCGCCCCACTTCGGGCTGCACCACCATGGCGCGATCGGACCTCGTGGAATTGATCCGCTGGCTGCGTGCCGAGGCGCATCCGCATTACGTCCTTCTCCCCGCCACCGAGTACGCGGCGAGGGAGAAGCGGTGGAATCTCCCGCCGCTCCCGGTGCGCGGGTAGGTGTCCGTGAGAAATCCGTGCGCTCACCTTTTCTTTGCAACTTCCCGCGATTGGGGGTTATTTATCCTATATGAACTTCCTCCTCGGTTTCTCGATGCCCGGATGGCCGGAAATCATGGTGATTCTGCTCATCGTGCTGGTCTTGTTCGGTTCAAAGAAGCTTCCCGAACTGGCGCGAGGGCTCGCACAGAGTGTGAACGAATTCCGCAAGGCGCGGGATGAATTCGACAAGGAGATTCACAGCGTGAAGAAGGACGTCGTTCCCGTGGAACCCGCAGGCAAGCAGGCTCAGACCGCTCCCACGGTGCCTCCTTCCCAACCGCAGCAACCCGCTTAAGCGGGATCCGACCGCCCCCTCAGTCCTGCAGCCAGCCCTCATCCGCTTTTGGGCATCTCTCCGCCGCCAGTTCGACAGCGCATGTTCCGGTTTCTGGCCACATTCGTGGCGTGGAGCATCGTATTCGCCAGCCTGTCCTCACAAGCTGGGGTTCCAAAGACTGTCACGTTTGTCGGCTACAACGTCGAAAACTGGCTACCGACCGACCGCCAGGTTGACGGGAAATGGGTCGACCGGGCCGAGAAACCGGAGTCTGAGAAAGCAGCGGTCGTCCGCATCCTTGCCCGCCTTCAACCAGACATCATTGGCTTGGTGGAAATGGGCGATCGCGCCCAACTGGCCGATCTCCAGAACCGCCTGCGCGCGGCGGGGATCGACCTTCCCCATTCCGAATGGCTGGAGGCACTCGATACGGAACGCCACGTTGCCCTGCTGAGTCGGTTTCCGATTACGAGGCGCCAATCACAGGACCGCGTGATGTTCGATGTAAATGGTCAGCCACAAGGGATGCATCGGGGCATTCTGGACGTGACGATCGCCGTCACCCCGCAGTACGAGCTCCGGGTTCTGGGCGTTCACTTCAAGTCGCGTCGGCCCGTGCCGGAATTCGACCAGGCCGCTCTCCGTTTACGGGAAGCCGAGGCGTTGAAGGCTCGGATGGATGCGATCCTGGAAACCTCGCCCGATGCGAACGTGCTGATTTTTGGCGACTTTAACGACACGAAGAATGAACCCCCGATGAAACTCCTGCTCGCAGACGCCCGGAAACGCGGCGGGTTCAAGGATCTTTGGCTCAAGGATTCGCTGGGAGATCGATGGACCCACTTCTGGCGCGCGGCGGATCAATATGCGCGGCTGGATTACCTTATCGTCAGTCCTGGCTTGTGGCCCGACGTGATTCGTGAAAAGTCGGGGATCGACCGGTCAAAGGAGTGGGGCGACGCAAGCGATCATCGCGCGGTGTTCACTGTCTTCACGCCCCGGGAGAGGATCCACCCATGAAATTCACCGTCCTGCTTTTGGCGTTTGCGGCCCTTGCCATGGTTCCCGCTTCGAAGGGAGCCTCCGCAGACACCGATTGGGCGGTGATCCTGGAATTCGATCGAGGTCCTCAACGCACGCCGACCTCGCGTCAGGAAGCGTTGGATATCGCCCGCACCCATTTTGCGAAGCAGCAGACCGCCCTGCGCGCCTTTATCGCGGCTTATCCGCAAGATCCACGGGTGATCGATGCGCGGCTACGCTTCGCCGGAATCCTCGCGGCGCTGGGCAAGATGGAGGAAAATCCGAAGCTTGTTGCGGATGCCATGAAAATCCTCACGGCGATGGAACAGGACACGACCCTCACGCCTGAACAGCGTGCGGATGTGGGCTTCCGGCGCATTTCGCTCCTGATGCAGAATGCGCAGGGCAACGCGTTGAGGCTTCGCAGCACGATCCTCGAGGAGATCCAGAGCTATGTGCGCCGATTTCCGCAGGATCGGCGCTCCCCTCGCCTTCTGGTGGAAGTCGCGACCCTGTGGGACGATGCGCCGGTCGAGAAACGACGGATCCTCGAGCAGGCGCGCGCCCTTTCTCGCGAGGACGAGTTGAACCTGCGCATCGCGGACGATGTGAACCGGATCGAAAGGGTGGGTCGCCCACTCGACGTTCGATTCCTTTCCATGCAGGGCACCCCGGTCGACCTCGCGAAGTACCGGGGTCGTCCCGTAGCCCTGGTGTTCTGGGCGGCGGATTCCCCGCAATCCATTCTTTGGCTGCGGACCTTCCGCGCCGCGCTGCCGAACCTCCCGAGTTCCCAGTTGGTCGTGCTGACCGTCAACCTCGACACGGACCGTGAAGCGATGCGCTCTGTGATGAAGGAACTGCAGTTTGACTGGCCCACGCATTTCGACGGGAAGGGATGGGAAAACACGGTCGCCCGCCCGCTGGGAATCAATGCACTCCCGACACTTTGGATGATCGACAAACGCGGGGTCCTGCGGACCCTCAACGCGCGCGACAGCTACGAGACGTGGATTCGGAAGCTTTCTCTCGAGAACGAGTAAGCTGTTTATCCTAAATCCCGCGCTTTAAATCTAAAGAACAGCGGATTTCACCATGAAGGGCATGAAGAGCATGGAGGAAATGGCATAGACTTACTCGGGCGACATCGCCCAGAATTTCTCAAACGCCGCGGACCAACTGCGTGATGCCACTCGGGCTCGTGCCGCGGTGCCCATTTGCGTGCGGAGCGCGGGTTGACGCGCGAGTTTTCGGATCGCCTCTGCGAGAACGCCCACGTCATTTGCCCGCGTAACGAGCCCGTCCACTCCGTCCTCGACCAAATCCCGCGGTCCGCCGACGTCGCTGACGATCACGGGAATCCCGGCCGCCTGCGCTTCGATGACAACGTTGCCGAAGGTATCGGTCGTGCTGGGAAATGCCAGGAAGTCGGCGGAGGCATACGCCTGCGCCAATTCCACGCCGTCGAGATAGCCCGTGAAAATCGCATCCGGCAGGAGTGCCTTCATTTCTGCGGCGTAGGGTCCGTCGCCAACCAACACGGGGCGCACGCGCTCGCCTTCGAGTCGACGAAGCGCGGCGACGAGGACGTCGAGGTTTTTCTCCTTGGAAATGCGCCCGACATAAAGCACCGCCGTCTCCCCGTCGCGGAGTCCCCTCGCCCGCCAAAACTCCGGATTGCGCCGCGAAGGATCGAAGAGTTGCACATCCAGTCCACGCGGGAGAAGGCGCAGTTTCTCCGCCGGAATGCCACGGGAAATCCAGGACTTACGGTAGTCCTCGGAGTTCACGTACACCGCGTCGAGGTTCGAGTAGAACCAATGCATAAAGTTCCACGTGAGCGTCTCCATGAACGAGTCATCCGTCAGGATGCGGACGTACTGCGGGAAGTCGGTGTGATAGATCCCCACCGCGGGCAGACCCAGCACTTTCGCGGCGAGGAGGCCGACGAGACCGATCGGCCCCGGCGTGCTGATGATGAGCTCGGTAAAGCCATTGCGCTCGAGGTAGTCGATCATGTGCAGGACCGGCGGAAAGCTCAGCCGCTGGAGTTCGTACTCCGGGAGTTCGAACTCGCCGATCGGGGCAAAATTGTGGATCGGGATATCGTCGATCGCCAACTCCGGCCGCGACGTGATCACTTCCACGTCATGACCGAGCGCAATGCCGGCGCCCACCATCCTTCGAATGGTGGTCGAAACTCCGTTCACATCCTCTAGCGTGTCGGTTAACCACGCCCGCTTGCGGTTGCGAAGAACATCCGGGATCGAGCCGGACAGACCATCGGACATGTCGCGAAGCAACGTCCGCTTCGGCATGCGGAACGCCATGATGTAGGGACTCAGCAACGCCACGATGGGCACCAGTGGGCTGATCAATTGGATACTCTCGAGATACCTGCCCGCCGATAACTGGGCGACACATTGGGTGAAAAAGCGGTACGAGAGCTCATTCGCGACGAGATTCGTCATCAGGAAGGCACGTCGTTCCGGGGCCTCGACTCCTTCGGTGGCTCGGGCGATGGCTTCGTGCACTTCGGGTTTCGAAAAGTATCCGGCGAGTTCCTTCCAAAGGGAGGAGTTGCCGGCCTTCGCGAGATCGAAAATGCGGCCGGAAGCAAACCCCTGAATCAAAAATCCCACTTTCTCGCCAAGAGTGAACTCAGTCGGATCCCGTCCCTCCATGAAACGCGAGAAGCTGCGTTCCACGAGATCGGGCGTCCCTCCGCCTCCGCGCGCCAACCGATTCCGCGCCACATTGAAGGCCACGCTGTAAACCGAATGCGCAAGGGAAAGGGGCGACCCGCCCTCGCCGCACGCGGTGCAGTTCCCCCCCCGTACGTGATCGACATATTCCGCCGCCGACCTCGCTTTCGGCGTCTCCGTATAGGCGCGACCAGGGAAAAGCCCTCCGTGATCATCGGAGCCCCCAACGAACACCTTCCGCCACGGTTCCGGGTGCGTCGGGGTCAGCCCGGTGGCGTTCGCGTACTCGTCGATGCGCTCGGGCGTCAGGCTCCCCAGAACGTGCGCGATCGTTTGACTATAGATGCGGTGCCGCAATCCATTGATCGCCTCAAAATGCCGGAAGAGCAGGGCGAGGCGCTGGACGTGATGGATCTCCAACTTGTCGTTAATGGAGACGAGCGGATGCGCCACCGCGTGCGCGATGCCCTCCGAGTCCAGATACGCTCGGAGGTCGTGAATATTTTCGCGAATCGCGTGGATCGCGCGGTGCTGCGCCTCCGTGATCCCGTAGACGAGGATGTAGATCTTGCACCCGTCGTCCGGAAAGTACGTGGTGACTTCCTCACTGATAAAAACCCCGGGCAGGTCCGCGATTTCCAGGCATCCTTCGATCGAGTGGTGATCGGTCAGCGTGACGAACTCCATCCCGGCGGTGCGGAGTTGCTGATAGAGGAGTCGCGGCTCCGAGGCGCTGGCGGGAAAATCCAGCCGCCGAAGCACCCAATCCGCCGCCCGGTCGCTATGCCGCGAGTACACGTGAAGATCGGCGCAACTGGAGGAGGCGTTCATTCGTCGGAGATACGTCAGCAACTATGTTTGTGCAGAAACGGGGAACTCCGCAAGCGATCAGAATCTCAGCGAAGAGGATGCGGCTGTTTTTATGATTTTAAACTCCGCGTATTCGTCCCAAACGGAGCGCATGGAATCTATTTCAATGAAGCATCCTCGCGATCTCCCGGCTAGACGGAGACTCTTGACCAGCCACGTATGCCGTGGGATTATCCCACCATGAAAATCGCCACGATTGACACCAAACGCCGCGTCGTTCTGCCAGGGGCCGTGCCGGGTGAGTCCTATGCGGTGCGGAAACCCGCCCCCGGGCACTACGAGCTTGCCAGAGTGATTCCGGCACCCCGAAAGAAACCTACGGCAAAGGAGCTCGATGCCTTACTGGTCTCGGCGCGATTAACTCCGAAAATGAGCTGGGAAGAACTCCGAAGGCTCACCCGGGAACCATGATTCTCATCGATACAAATGTGTTGATTGACGGCTTTAGTCCAAGATCCCCTCAGCATTCCTGGGCATTGGGAACCATCCGAAGTTCCTTGCTTCGCGATGGAGTTGCCATCAACCCGGTGATCCTTGGCGAATACCTGGTCGGTGAACAGGCGCCGGAAACCGTCATCCCCCGACTCACTGCCTTGGGGTTCGCCTTCCTCGACCTCCCTTCCATGGTTGCACCCCGTTGCGCGGAAGCCTACGCCTGCTATTTGGAAAACCGACGTCAGCACCCTGTACCCCCCGCACCGAAATCTCCGCTGCCCGATTTCTTCATCGGTGCCCATGCTGCGATGCTGAACCTGCCGCTGGCTACTTCCGACGCCGGTCGCTACCGCACCTACTTTCCGGAAATCGAACTCATCACACCCGACCCCGTAACGTAGCGCTTTTGCCACCAACTATCACAAATCAGAAATTCGGTTCTTCCGAGAAGTTCATGCCTAGGACCGCAGATTTTCGCCGATGCTCGCCGATTCTATGAAAAAGGACCTAACCTACGCCGTGCTCGGTGCCGCGACGGAAGGGCATCGCGAACTTTGCCACCTCCTCGTTGGCACACAAGAGCCTGGTTTCGAGCCGGGAGAAAATCTGCGCAAATCCTGAGAATCTGCGGTTATCCCACCCGTCCCCAGAACCACGCTTGACTCATCAGTAGCGAAGATCTTTGGGCAATGACCTTGATTTCATTGGCCTTTACGGTCTTCCAACAGCCCCAGTTGAGCAAGTCGGGCTAATGTTCGTTGCGCCTCCGGCGCACAAAGCCTCGCAGAAGTCGGAAGCCACAGCATAAGCATGAACTTTCCGGATGATCCATAAATTTTGCCCCAACGCCGAATCGTGGCTTGTCGCCCGATCGCTGAACGCCAGTCGGCAGCCTGCGACTGTCCTGCACACCACTCTCCAACGCGACGATCCGAACCCGGGAGAGTGAAATTTATTTACACGATCGGGGTCGGGAGCCCTCGGCTCCTGCTGCTGTCCGCTGCCGGAGTTCCACCAAAAAAACTCGTCACTTCACGATGCGCCCGCGAGCGCGACGTCGGTGGTCTTCTTTTTCGTGCGGCGCGTTTCGCCAAGGAACTCCCCATACGTCATGGGACGATGCGTCGTCAGGAACTGTCCCACCCAGCGGATCGCATGGTTCCAGACCATACCATAACGGTGGTCGGTGGGGTGCAGACTCATCCGTACCAGCGGAGCGCCGGCCAACTGCCGACCGAGCATTTCATTCCACGCGAGACTAACGAACCGGCGCCACACCCGCCGCGTGCTGTAAACCATGGACCTGGAGAGAACCTCCTTGCCATTGCGCAGATCCTTGAGACTGCCGACCCGCACGGTGTA
>Ga0247836_1008230_pt1 | contig 10655 bp, 6 predicted proteins | sample LaCruzMarch2015__4_FD_187116 | JGI IMG/M metagenome (GOLD analysis project Ga0247836, IMG submission 187116) | Freshwater microbial communities from meromictic Lake La Cruz, Castile-La Mancha, Spain - LaCruzMarch2015_14m | ecosystem: Environmental > Aquatic > Freshwater > Lake | place: Spain...
CAGGGACTGGAATCACTCCTTCATGCACCGTGCCGGTTGGCAAGCCCTACGACCTGACGACACGACCGAACTACGACCTCTGCCAAAAACCTGGCAAGCCTGGTGCTGGCGAAATCTTCCTGCTGGGTGATTCCCATGCCCAGCATCTGCTGCCGATGCTGGACGTGGTGACAAGCCGCAGCGGTCAGCGACTCACCTTTGCCGCCATGGGGGGCTGCTTCCCTGATCCCCTGGTGCAGATCAATTGGGGGATGCAGGAGTATGGCCCATGCCAAGAGTTCGTCAGCGGCGAGATGGACCGGGCCGTTGAACGCCTAAAGCCGGGTGATATTGTGATGTTGTCTAGTTGGCTGAATCATTATATCGCCGATATTGACCCAAGGGGACAGCCGAATGCTGCGCTGAAGGAGTCGGGAGGTCGTCGCCTTTCCGCATCACAGGCGCGTCAGATGCATGTGGCCAGCATGCGCAGCTTTGCCAAGCGTCTTGCAGCGCGCAATATCCAATTGCTGCTTTTTGTCGATACGCCAGTTCTGGCCAGGGAAATGATGTTCTGCCCACGAGACTTCAGCAGAACCTGCTCTCCCGATCCCCAGATAACCGCTCGCATGCAGCAGACCATTCGCGAAGCATTTAACGCGGCAGCCTCTGGATTGCCCAATGTCCATGTCTTTGACTCCACCCCAGCTTTCCTCGATCCGATGGGTCGGGTGATCTACCGAAAGCCTGACGGGACTCCCCTTTTCGCCGACTCCAATCACCTCAGCATGACCGGCAGTCGATCCCTGGCCGAGCCGTTTGAGCGTTTTCTGGTGGAGTCCGGTCTGATCCCGGCGCCGTCCCGCTGATGGTGGCCGCGACCACCAGCAGCCCCGTCGCCGCCTCGGCCACAGCGTCGGCACCTGGGCGCTTTGCCTACCGGCCGGATATCGATGCGCTGCGTGGTGCGGCGATGCTGGCGGTGCTGGTGTTCCACCTGAACAAGGGTTGGCTGCCTGGTGGGTTCACGGGCGTGGACATCTTCTTCGTGATTTCGGGCTACGTGGTGATGGGCTCGTTGCTGGGCCAGGCCAGCAAGCCGTTCTGGCCGCGGTTGGGGACGTTCTACCTGCGGCGGCTGCGGCGGCTGCTGCCGAACCTGCTGGCGTGCCTGGCTGTGACGAGCCTGGCTGTGGCGGCGTTGATCCCGCCCTTCGAGAGCGGGCCCTACTTCAACGCGGCCCTGAAGGCGCTGTTCGGATGGTCGAACAATTTCCTGATGGGGCAGATCGATTACTTCAATCCGGATGCGGATCTGAACCCGTTTCTGCACACCTGGTCGCTGGGTGTGGAGCAGCAGTTCTACCTGGTGTTTCCGCTGCTGCTGCTGGGGATCGGCTATGGGGTGCGGCGGAGCGTGCCGCTGCTGACGGCGCTGACGGTGTTGTCGGTTGGGGCGAGCTGGTGGTGGACGCAGAACGCGCCGATGGCGGCATTTTTCCTGATGCCGAGCCGGTTGTGGGAACTGACGAGTGGATCGTTGCTGCTGGTGGCGCAACGGCGTGGGCTGCTGGTGGCGCCGTGGCTGAAGGGCCGCTGGCTGCGTCTGGCGGGTGCGGCGCTGCTGCTGTGGGCGGTGGTGGCGACATCGGAGCGGGAGGGCTTTCCGGTGCCGGGAGTGCTGCCGGCGGTGCTGGGGACGCTGCTGGTGCTGCAGGCGGGCCCCGGGGAGGGGGGGAGATTCCTGCCTGGTCGCTGGCTGGAGCGTGGTCTGCTGACGGCCGGCCTGCTGTCGTATTCGCTGTACCTGTGGCACTGGCCGGTGATTGTGCTGCTGCGTTGGACGTGGGGGATGGAGACGTGGTGGCAGTACGGGTTGGCGGTGGTGGGGAGTGTGGTGCTGGCGGTGGGTGCGTATGGGCTGGTGGAGCAGCCGGTGCGGCGCCATCCGCTGACGTGGTGGTGGGAGATGGTGCTGGCCCTGCTGGCGGTGGTGGGTCTGTGGCTGGGGATTGAAGCGCTGCACCACCAGTTTCGGGGCAAGTTGTTCATCGGTCCCGATCCTGATCCTGTGCCATTTCGGGAGCGCATTCATACCTATGACCCCTACATCTTGAACAGCGGCATCAAAGAGAAGAACTGCACTGTCCCGATTGGCAAGCCCTACGGCCTGACGACGCGACCGAACTATGACCTCTGCCAGAAACCTGGCAAGCCTGGGGCGCGAGAGATCTTTCTGCTGGGCGACTCCCATGCCTTGCATTTGGTGCCGATGCTCGACGCGGTAACCAGCCGCACGGGAAAGCGGCTGACGCTTGCCTTTCAGATGGCCTGCTTCCTTGACACGTCCATGGTGGCGACGTTGGGAAATGTGAAGTTCCCCGTTTGTCAGGATCTCGCCAGAGGTGAGATGGATCGGGCGCTTGAGCGTTTGAAGCCCGGCGATATCGTGATGATCTCAAGCTGGCTGAATTCCTATCTTTCAGGACTCTCCTCCGCCGGTAAGCCTTCCCCCATGGTGGTGGAGATGGATGGACGGCGGATCAGCCCACCCGAGGCTAGGGCGATCCATGTCGCCAACCTGCGCCGCTATGCCAAACAACTTGCTGCCAGGAAGCTTCATTTGGTGCTCACGGTGGATACACCCATGTTGTTGCTCAAGCCGATGGAATGCCGGCCGAAGCCAGGTCAGTGGCAGCAATGTGCACCGGATGTGCCAATCACCTCTCGCATGCAACAGACCATCCGGGAGACCCTGATGGAGGCCGCAGACGGACTGCCCAATGTGCATCTGTTTGATCCCACTTCCCATTTTCTTGACGCCGAGGGTCGGGTCACCCCCATGCGGCCTGACGGAACCCTGCTGTTTTCCGATGACCACCACCTGAGCCTGTCGGGGAGTCTCTCGCTCTCGGAGCCCTTCCAGCGCTTTCTCGAGCAGGAGGGTCTGTCCAGTGCGCCCCGACCATCACCACCACCCCTGCCCGCCTCCACCACCCCATGACCCTGCAACCCCCCACCGGGGACTCCCCCCACTGGCGCTTCACCGATCCGTCCAGCGGCGATGCGCTCACGGTCGCCCCCGAGCGCGGCGGGCTGGTCACCGGCTGGTGCTGCGGCGGCAGCGACATCCTCTATTTCGACGCGGAGCGCTTCGCCGACCCGGCCAAATCGGTGCGGGGCGGGATCCCCGTGCTCTTCCCCATCTGCGGCAACCTGCCCGGCGACGCGCTCGTGCTGAGCCAGGGGCGCTTCCCCCTGGCCCAGCACGGATTCGCCCGGGATCTGCCCTGGTCCATCGCCCCGCTGGCCGACGGCAGCGGCGTGGCCCTGCGCCTCGAGGACGGTCCCGGGAGCCGCCCCCATTTCCCCTTCGCCTTCGCCCTGGAGCTGGAGCTGCGGCTGCAACCTTCGACCCTGGCGATCACGGCCCGGATCACCAACCGGGGCGAGGCCGGGACAGCGGCCCTCCCCTTCAGCCTGGGCCTGCACCCTTACATCGCCGTCGCTGACCTGTCCGGCGTCCGGCTCGAAGGCCTGCCGGCGGCCTGCTTCGACCACCTCACGATGGCTCCGGCCCTCACGGCTGATCAGCTGTCCCGGCTGGAGCGGGGCGTGGACTTCCTCTGTAGCGGCCAGGGCCCGGTGCGGCTGCTGGATCCGGCGGGCGGCCGGGCGGTGACGCTGCATCCCGCCGCTCCGATGGATCTGGTGGTGGTGTGGAGCGATCCGCCCCGGCCGATGCTCTGCCTGGAGCCCTGGAGCGGCCCGCGGGGAGCCCTGAGCACGGGGGAGCGGCGCCTGCTGGTGCCCGCCGGGGAATCCCTGGAGCTGGGCTGCCGTTACAGCGTCGAGAGCCTCTGAGCGACGCCGGGGAGCCGGCCCGGTGCCAGCTGGCCGGCCGGATCGAAGCGGCGCTTGATCGCCTCGATCAGCGGCCGGGAGGGGGCATCCAACCAGGCCGGCAGGCCGGCCTCCGGGGGCTGGCGCAGCACGGTGAGATGGCCCCCCAGCTGGGTGCAGAGGCGGCGCAGTTTCAACACCTGAGCGGAGGTCACAGCGGCCTGCGGCCCCTCCGTGCCTGTCCAGGCCAGGCCGAGGCCGCTGCCGGCGGCCATGTCCACGGCCAGCCCAGCCAGGTCCGGAGCCTGCATCAGGGTCTCGAGCCGGTCGGGGCTGACGCCGAGGCGCAGCAGCCAGGTGGGCGCTGCGGCGGTGGCACCCCGCGCGTGGGCCAGCCAGGCGCCGGTGGTGGCGGCATCCAGCACCCGGGCCGGCAGGGTGCTGCGCTCCTGCAGGCAGCGCACCTGCTCCTGGAGGGTGGCGGCATCGACGCTGGCCAGGCCGATCAGCAGCAGGGGCTCCGGCGCCAGGCCGGCGGCGGCGGCGAGGCTGCCGTTCCACCAGTCGATCCGCTCCGGGCTGAGGCTGGAGCCCAGCAGCCAGCGGCTGAGGCCGGCCAGATCGTCCGCCCCCCCCTGGAAGCAGACACTGCGGCGCAGGGGCGGCCGGGGCAGGGTGCGCAGGGTCAGCTCGGTGATCAGGCCCAGGGAACCCCAGCTGCCGGTGAACAGCCGCATCAGGTCGTAGCCGGCCACGTTCTTGACCACCTTGCCGCCGGCCCTGGCCGTCACCCCATCGGCGCGCATCAGCTCCAGGCCGATCAACTGGTCCCGCACCCCCAGGTAGCGCTGGCGGTAGCCGCCCGCCAGGCCCCGGGCCACCAGGCCGCCGATGCTGCCGGCGGCGGCGCTCTGCCTGTCCCCCCAGGGGGCATCCACGGACAACCACTGGCCATGGTGTCCAAGGGCCTCCTGCACCTCCACCAGTGGTGTGCCGGCGGCCACGGTGATGGTGAAGTCGCCGGGGTTGAACTCCCGCACGCCCCGCAGGGCGGCGCAGCTGACCACCGTGCAGGGCCCCGCGACGGGCGGTCCCCAGTCGAGCCGGCTGCCCAGGCCCGCGGGCAGCCAGGCCGAACCCTGCCCGTGCAGGTCCCGCACCAGCTCCTGCAGCTCGTTGGGCTCCGGTCGCATCACGGCACGATGGTGCCATGGCGCAGGCAACGCTCGACCCCGGGCCCGGGCTCAAGATCGTCGTCATCGACGACGACCCCACCGGCTCCCAGACCGTGCACGGCTGTCCGTTGCTGCTGCGCTGGGACGCCGAGTCCCTGGCCGCCGGCCTGGCCCACCCGTCGCCGCTGCTGTTCCTGCTGGCCAACACCCGCGCCCTGGCGCCGGCGGCGGCGGCGGAGCGGGTGCGGGAGATCTGCCGCACCCTCCGGCCCGCCCTGGAGCAGGCGGTGGCCTGCGGCCGCATCGGCGGCTGGCTGGTGGTGAGCCGGGGCGATTCCACCCTGCGGGGCCACTTCCCCCTGGAGGTGGACGTGATCAACGCGGAGCTCGGCCCCTTCGATGCCACCCTGCTGGTGCCGGCCTTTCTGGAGGGGGGGCGCACGACGGTGGATGGGGTGCACCTTCTCCAGGGCCGGCCGGTGCACGAGAGCCCGTTCGCCTCCGATGGCCTGTTCGGCTACACCTGCAGCTTCCTGCCCGACTGGGTGGAGGAGAAGAGCGGCGGCCGCATCCCCGCCGCCACGGTGGAGCGCATCGGCTGGCAAGAACTGGAGGCCGGGGCGGAGAGGGCCGATGGCGGCAACTCGGACGGCTTCCTGGCCCTTTGCGACCGTCTGGCGGCGCTCCAGGGCAACCGTTTGTTGGTGGTGGATGCGGAGCACCCTCGGCAGCTGGCGGCCCTGGGTGCTGCCATCCGGGAGCTCATGGGGCCGGCATCGGCGGCGCCATGGGGCCGGCCAAGGCGGTTCCTGTTCCAGAGCGCCGCCAGCCTGTTGAACGGCTTGGTGCCGCTGCCGCCCCAGCCGCTGGATGCGGCCGGGCTGGCCGGCCTGCGGCGACGCGATCGGACGGGTGCGCTGCCGGGGATGGTGCTGGTGGGCTCCCATGTGCCGCTGGCCGATGCGCAACTGGAGGAGCTTCTGCGGGAGACGGCCTGCACCGTGGTGGAGCTGCCGGTGCGCCGCCTGGCGCGGGTGCTGGAGGGCCCTGAGCCGAGGCTGCTGCTGGCCTCGCTGGAGCGGCAATGGCAGGACCAGCTGGCTGCTGTGCTGGATGCCGGCCGCACCCCGGTGCTGACCACCAGCCGTGGCGAGTTGGTCTGTGCCGGTGCGAACGAACGACGACGTCTCGGCGAGGCCCTGGCGGCGCTGATGGCCCGCCTGGCGGCTGCCGAGGCGTCCCGGCTGGGGTATGTGATCAGCAAGGGCGGCATCACCACCGACGCGTTGTTGCGCCAGGGTCTCGGGCTGGCCGTGGTGGAGCTGCAGGGTCAGCTGCTGCCAGGGCTTTCCCTGGTCCTCACGCCCGATGCAGCCCCGGTGCCGCGCCTGCCGATCCTTACCTTCCCCGGGAACCTCGGCGACGCCGTCACCCTGAGGCAGGCCTGGCGCTGGATGGACGCTGGCCCCGGCGATCCAGCACGGGTCTCCGCAACGGTCTCCTGATCAGGGCTGGAACCCGAAACCGTTCAGCCATGATGATGACGAGTTCTTGAAGCGCTTCGCCTCTGGCGCTCTCCATCTATCCGTGCTCAGGGCAGGAGCCTCCATGACTGTGCGATCGGATCCACAGCCCTGGATCACCCTTCCAGCCCGACGCCCTGACGTGAACGCCGGCCAGCCCCAGTGGTCGCAGCTGCTGCCGACCAGCGGCACCATGGTCTTCGGTCCCTGCCTCCTTCGCCGCCAGCTTCAGGCCTGATGGCGTGGCTTCGGTGGCCACGGCGAGGCCTCCAGTGCGGGACTCTGGGCCAGGCCCTGCGCCTCTTCCTGCTGACGGGTGGAGCCATCACCGTGGTGCTTCTGCCGATGGTGCTCCTCTATGGGCATTCGCGGCGCGAGACCCTTCTGGCGCGCCTGACCGCCGCTCAGGAGGGAGCCAGCCTGCAGGTTGAGCAGATCCTTGAGGAGGTCCAGGCCGACACGGCCATGTCAGCCCTGCTCAGTGCCGAGATCGGCCGCAACAGCGAGCGTCGCCGGCACCTTCAGGATCTCTTTAGTGCCCAGCTGCAGGTGTACGGGCGCTATGGGGCGATTCTCGTGTTCAATCCTGCGGGCCAGCCGCAGTTGTCGATCTGGCGCCGCGGTGCCCCGGCCGATCCGGCCACGTTGCGGGTCGCCGTGAACCGCGGCCTGATGCTCGATCGGGAGGGGTTCTGGCTCTCTCCGGTGTACTGGCCCCGGCAGATCACCAGCACCGGCAAGACTGCCGCCGACCCTGTCCTGCTGGCGGTGCGTCCTCTGTTCAGTGGCGACCAGAGGCGCGGGGTGGTGGTGTACGTCACCAGCCTTGAGCGGGTGGTGAAGAACTTTGACGTCGAGACCAGTGGCTCGCCGGTCCAACAGCGCGGCTATCTGCTCAACGACAGAGGCCAGGTTCTGAACCCTGGTGGCGCCGCAGCGACACCCGATTTCGCCCAGCGCTTCCCGGGGGTGTGGCGTCAGATGCAGGGACAGTCCCGTGGTGTTGTGTGGGACAGCCAGGGTCTGTTCATCTTCGACACCCGTCGCCAACAGCTAGGACTTGCGTTGGTGCTCCAGGCGCCACCCGGTGCCGATTCCGCCGGCTCCTTGCTCGCGTCCCCCGTCGGTGTGGTGCTGCTGGCCGCCCCCTACCTGCTTGCGGCGGCCTTCAGCCTGACCATCGCCCTCTCCCAGCAACGGCTGAATGCGTTGCGCCAAGAGGAGCATCAGCTGGCCGACCAGCTCCAGGCGGTGTTGCGCAGTGCCGGCATCGGCACGGGGCTCTGTGAGCCTGCCACCGGCAATTTCCACAGCGTCAACGGGGCTCTCAGCCAACTGCTGGGTCGCAGCGAGAGCGCCCTGCTGGGTCGCAGCTGGGTTGAGTTCGTCCACCACAGCGATCGCGATGCCGCCGAGCGGCTGGTGGATCCCCTGCATCATCGTGATGGCGAGCGGCGACGCTTCCGCTTCAGCCGGCCTGACGGAACCAGTGTCTGGGGTGATCTGGTTCTGACCTGCACCCAGGGAAGCGGCCCCACCAGCACTGCCGACACGATGATCCTCCAGATCGCCGATGTCTCCGAGCTGGTGGAGCAGTCGGCCTACCTCGAGGCGGCGGCGGAGGCGGGCATCGTGGGGGTCTGGGACTGGGATATCGAGCGCGATGCGCTCACCTGGGACCCCGTGATGTACAAGCTCTACGGCCTCAGCGGCGACCAATTCGCCGGTGCCTATGCCGCCTGGGCCAAGGCCGTCCATCCCGACGACCGCCACTACGCCGAATCGGAGATCCAGGCGGCCGTGCAGGGCTGGCGGCCCTATCAACCGCGCTTCCGGGTGGTGTGGCCCGATGGCTCAATCCATCACCTGCAGGCTCGCAGCCGCACCACCTATGCGGCCGATGGCCAGGCCCTGCGGATGATCGGCGTGAACTACGACATCACCGACCAGGTGCAGCGTGAGCTGGAAATCGACCAGCAGCGGGGTCTTCTGGCGGCCACCCTCAATGCCCTGGTCGACCCGCAGCTGTTCCTTACCCTCACGGATCAATTGCGGATCTCCGAGGTCAACCCCGCGGCGGCCAGCTGGCTGGGCCATTCGAGCTACCAGCTGATCGGCAGGCCCCTGGCGGAACTGCTGCCGCCCAGCGACAACCGCCTGTTGCTGGCGGAGCTGGCGGAGGTGGCGAGGGAAGGCCAGCCCCTGATTGCCGATGACCGGCCGCTGCAGCTGGCCGGTGCGTGCGAGCCCCTGCATGTCGACCTGCGGGCGGTGTGGGTGCGTGACGGGTTGGCCCTGAGCTTCCGCGATGTCAGCGAACGGCACCATGCCAGCCAGCAGCTGGCGGCGTCCGAACAACGCTTCCGCCTGCTGGCTGAGAACGTCAGTGATGTGGTGTTTCTCTGCGAGGCCGGCTCGATCGTCTGGATTGCCCCGGGACTGAGGCGTCTTCTCGGCTGGGGGCCAGAGGAGTGGCAAGGCCAGCGGCTGCAGGATCTCTGTCACCCCGACGACACGGAGCAATGGCTCACCCTGCTGCAGCAGGTGGAGCAGGATCGCAGTGCCAGCGTGCGCCTGCGCGTCCAGGACTCCAACCTTTGCTGGCGCTGGTTGGAGATCCATGCGGGCCCCTACCCCAATGCCGATGGAGGAGCGATGGGGCTGGCGGGGGCTCTGCAGGTGGTGGATGAGGAGGTGGCCGCGGAGGCCGAACTCGATCATCGGGCCCGCTTTGACTCCCTCACCGGTCTCTTCAACCGGCAGGAAATCCTCGAGCAGCTTCAGTCGCTCAGCCGGCGCCGCCGCATGGCCGATGGCCATCTGGCCGTGCTGTTCTGCGATGTCGACCACTTCAAGGAGATCAATGACCACCCTGGCCACACCGGCGGCAACGCCGTCCTGGAGGCTCTCGCGCGGCGGCTGCGTGACACCACCCGCAGCGGCGATCTGGTGGGCCGGCTCGGTGGCGATGAGCTGCTGGTGGTGATTCAGGGGGTCCGCTCCCTGGCGGAAGCCAAGGTGGTCGCCGCGAAGATTCACCGGACGGTGGCTGTGCCGGTGAGCCTGACCACGGGCGTGGTGACGCCCACCCTCTCGATCGGCGTGACCCTCCTCAAGCCGGACGAGTCGACGGCTGCGTTGGTGGCACGGGCTGATCAGGCGATGTATACGGCCAAGCAGGAAGGCCGTAACCGTGTGGTCGCCATCGTGTAGGCCAGCAGCGTTGACGCCCGCGGCACCTGATGGTCAGGCGGATTCAGCCTCACGGCCTGGAGGGACGTCTCGCGGTTCATCCCCGCCCAGGCTGGTTCCGGTCTGCAGCCCACCTTGCCAGCTGCGATCCAGCAGCTCGATCGGATGGAGCACCGGCAGCGGCCGCTGCTGCGCCTCCATGGCCTGGCGGATCTGGAGCGTGCAGCCGATGTTGGCGCTCACGGCCAGCTCGGCGCCGGTGCCGCTCAGGTCGGCGGCCTTGATCCGGCCCAGTTCGGCGGCCTCCTCGGGCTGCACGAGGTTGTAGATGCCGGCACTGCCGCAGCAGACGCCGGCTTCGGTGGCTTCGCGGATCCGCACATGGGGGATCCGGCCCAGCAGGCGCCGGGGCTGGGCGGCCAGGCCCTGGCCGTGCAGCTGGTGGCAGGCATCGTGGTAAGCCAGCTCCAGGGGGCGCTCCGCACTGGCGGCCGTGCCGTCATCGTGGGGGAGCGGCTGCAATCCCGCCTGAAAGCTGTCGCTGAGCCCGACCTCATCGAGGAACTCCTGGATGTCGGCCACCGTGCCCAGCAGGGGATAGCGGCTGCTGAGGATCTCCCCGTAGGACTTCATGGTGTGGCCACAGCCCGAGGCGGCCACCAACACGGCATCAAGGGGTTCGGGCCCCGCCGCCCGCCCCGGGCCGATCACCGCCTCGAAGCTGGCCATCAGGGCCGACGCCAGCTCCCGGGTCTGGTCCAGTTCCCCCTGGTGGTGGGTCATGGCACCACAGCAGCCCTGGTCGGGGGGGATCACCACCTCGATGCCGTTGGCGGCGAGCACCCGGATGGCGGCGGCGTTCACCCCCGGCTCAAACACCCGCGCCGCCGCCGGGTCGGGCTGGTGCTTGGCTGCGTCCAGCGGGTGTTTGAGCCGGGGGCGG
>Ga0247836_1008232_pt1 | contig 10654 bp, 8 predicted proteins | sample LaCruzMarch2015__4_FD_187116 | JGI IMG/M metagenome (GOLD analysis project Ga0247836, IMG submission 187116) | Freshwater microbial communities from meromictic Lake La Cruz, Castile-La Mancha, Spain - LaCruzMarch2015_14m | ecosystem: Environmental > Aquatic > Freshwater > Lake | place: Spain...
CAGGGTGGACCCGAGCCACGACCCCTGGTGCAGGAGCATCAGGAAATCCTTGGTTGCATCGTCAATCTGAAACCATTGCTCACCTGCCCGGAAAGCAATGCCGGTGATTGCACTCAGGGCGAGGGGGAGAAAGAACAGGAGTGCAAGGATCCGGTGACCGAGCCGGGCAGAGGGTTTCGGTGCCTTCGACGTTGCAAGCATCCAAAGGCCCGAGAAGACGAGCAAAAGCACAGCACCTCCCACAACGATTAGATAAAGCCCGGAGATGTCGCCGCCGAACCATCCGACGGTATGAACCTGAAGTATCCGGTTGCCCGTTTCCTTCGACATGCCGAACCATGAGCGCCCGATGCGGTAGGTGGTGCCCGTAATTGCGATCAGAAGCAGCGGAGCCAGGATCCATGGTGCCACCAGACGATGAAAAAGCCGAAACTTGGTTTTTAGGGCGGACATGGGAGAATTCGAATCTTCCAGACCCTTGAGCGCAAGAAAAGACGTTTCCGGAAATCCAAAGAAGGAGAAAAGAGAAGACTTTTCCCTCATCCGGAGTTAAACTCACGTTGTGAAAACGGGTTCACCTCCGAGAGGGCTTCGCCGCTATTTGAAAGTGGTCAATGTTCTCGCAGTGACTCTTCTTTTTCTTTTCGTCTATGTTCTGGCGGTAGGCAGCGAAAGGTTTTTCATTGAGTCCTGGGGCACGCTCATCGTTTCGCCGGGCATTTACCCAAGGCTGTTGCCCGTGCCCTTCGACAGCATCCTCCGACGGTTTCTTATTGCAAAGCCTGCAGCCTGCGTGGTTCTCCAGGTTCTCCCTTTGATTCTCCTGGCCCTGGCATTTCTCTCGGCAATGGTCGCGCTCTACAAAAATTCCCTTCGCATGGCCATCCTCTGCATGGCGATTGTTGCCGTTGTTTTCGGTGTCTATCACCACCTGCAACCAATGGGGATCACGCTCGTGCTTTTTTGAGATTTCAGGCCTCCCACTTCAACCAACAATCCGCCGGAACAAACCAGCGTCCCCGATAGCTCCTCCGAAGCCGCCACCCCGCCATGTTAAACCCACTGCCGGCCCGGGATTTCAATCCATACGCTGCGGCGCACCTTCTGTGGAGGGCGGGGTTCGGCGGGACATGGAAGGAGGCCGTGGAGTTGGCGGATATCGGGCTGGATTCTGCCGTGGATCGCCTGGTGTTTTTTGAGCCTTCCACAGACCTCGCTGCACCGGAATGCGCGGCGTTGCCCCGGGAAAGCAACCGCGACTTTGAAGAACGACTGCGTGGAATTCCGGATGAGTACGTTCGGCAAGCCGAGCGGCGAATTCGCCGCGAGGCGGAACGCGGACAAATCCGTGATCTGAAGCTCTGGTGGCTCAATCGTATGGCCTCCAGCTCGCTCTCCAATCCCGCGATCCCGCCTCTTGAGGAAAAATTGACGCTGTTTTGGCACTCGCATTTTGCAACGGGATATGAGGACAAAATCAATGCCACCTATCCCCTCTGGCAGCAGAACCAGATGTTTCGTTCGTTGGCAATCAGTCCGCTTCCGGATCAGCTCAAAGCGCTCATCCGTGATCCGGCGATGCTTGTCTGGCTCGACAATGCTTCGAGTCACCGCGGCAAACCCAACGAGAATTTTGCACGCGAGTTGATGGAACTTTTTTCCATGGGGGTTGGTCCTTATTCCGAAAGGGATGTGAAAGAATCCGCGCGGGCGCTGACCGGTTACAGCGTCGACCGGGAGACATGGAATTTTCAATTCCGCGACGATGCCCATGATCCCGGTGAGAAGACATTTCTCGGCCAAAGCGGTCCGTTTCGCGGAGAGGACATCGTGGGCATCATTTGCGCTCATCCGGCCACGGCGGATTTTATGTCCCGAAAATTCCTGGAATATTTTGTATGTACGGCTCCTGATCCCGAGATGATCGGTTCCGTGGCGGCACTGTATCGTTCCAGTAATTATAATCTAAGGGATCTGCTGCGAACCCTGTTCCGGTCGCGGCTTTTTTATTCTGAGCGTGCTGCCAATGCTGTGGTGAAATCTCCGGTTTGCCTGGCTTTGGGAGCACTCAAGGCGATGCGCTCACCGATGCCCGCGGACGACGAATTTTTGGGAGCCCTCCGGGTGATGGGACAGGATCTGTTCTTTCCCCCGGACGTCAATGGCTGGCCAGGCGGAGGCGCGTGGATTAATTCCAACACTCTCCTTATCCGCTATAACTTCGCGAACTTTCTCATGCATGGAGTCAGCCCCGACGAGTTTAAAACGCTGGATCGGAAAACAGTGGATCGCACCCAGTCCCGCCGTGATTTTATGAAATCCGAGCGCAAGTTTGCCACTGTGGAGTGGGATCCCGGGGCTCACCTCAAAGAAAGCGGGCAACCCTTGAGCTCGTTCACATCAAAAGAAATTGTGGATTTTTTCATTCGGGAATTCCTTCAGCGCGAGCCCTCCAAGGAGTTGAGGGACGCACTGATTCAGCTGGCCGAGACCGACGGTTCCGGCGGCCGGCGTACCATGAGCGCCCGGGACGCCGATTTCAACGAGCGGGCCAGGGGGCTTGTCCATTTGATTATGAGCAGCCCGGAATATCAATTGTGCTAAACTGAACCCATGGACCTCCACACACGTCGCGAATTTCTGGCCACCGGGCTCAAGGGAGCCGGCCTTTTGGCTGCCAGTGCCTTTGTGCCTGCTTTTGTCACGCGAACGGCAGCCGCCACCGGTGCAGGGCGCGATCAAAGCATTCTGGTCGTTGTGCAACTCAGTGGCGGCAACGATGGCCTCAACACGGTCATTCCGATCTCCGATGATCTTTATTTCAAAGCCCGCCCGACTCTGGGCATTTCCGGAAGGAACGCGCTCAAGCTGACGGACCACCTGGGTCTTCATCCGGCGTTGACGGATCTCCGAAAGGAGTTTGATGCAGGGCGGATGTCCATCATCCAAAACGTCGGCTACCCGAATCCCAACCGGTCGCACTTCCGATCCATGGAAATCTGGCATACGGGGAGCGATGACAATGACCCACTGCAGGTCGAAGGCTGGCTGGGGAGGTACTTTGATGCCCAGTGTGCGGGTGCCGACCCGCACAAGCTTCCCGGCGACATTGGCATGAGTTTTGGAAAAGTGATGCCGCAGGCTTTTCGCAACCGTTCGAATGTGGGCATTGCCATCAACGATCCCGCAACCTTTCAGTGGAACCCGAGCGGTCAGACGTCCACTCTCGCCAAGGTTCAGGAACAGATTTTTGAAAAACTCAACTATCCCTCAGCAGGCATGGCATCGGTACAATCGACGGGAGGGATCTCAGGCAGTGAACCCGGGACAATCGACTTCCTGCGACATACTGCCATGAACGCGGTTATTTCCGGAGATTCCATACGCGGCATTCTCAAAAAGGAAAAGGGCACAGGAAAATATCCCGATGGTGTGCTGGCCGCTCAACTCCGGATGGTCGCGAGCTTGATTGCAGGGGAATTTCCTTCACGGGTTTACTATGTTTCGCAAGGAGGCTACGACACTCACGCCGATCAACTCGGAGGCCACGCGCGGTTGCTGGGTGACTTTAATGCCAGTATGGGTGCCTTCCTTGATGATCTCAGGGATCAAAAAATTTCCGGGAAGGTGAGCATTTTGGCATTCAGCGAGTTTGGAAGGAGGGTCGCTGAGAACGGGAGCCGGGGTACCGATCATGGTGCTGCCGCACCGGTGTTCCTCTTCGGTGACTCTGTATCCGGCGGGCTCCATGGTGAACCTCCGGACTTGTCCGATCTGGTGGATGGTGACGTGAAACATAAAATCGATTTCCGTCAGGTCTATGCCTCGTTGCTGGATGGCTGGCTGAAGACTCCCTCCCGGGAAATTCTGGGGCGTCCGTTTGAGAGCGTGAGTATTCTCAAGCCAAGTTGATGTTCACCCAAACCCCGGCGGCGTTTCGCCCTCAAAATAAACGTCTCTATCGGGTCGCGAACCCGGAGTGTGGATATCCAGCATCACGAGAGGCTCGGCACCGGTCACGAATCCATGCCGGACTCCCGGCAGCAAACGGAGGAAATCCCCTGCCCGCAGCTGGTATTCCTTTCCATCAAGAACAGCCGCGGCGTTCCCGCTCAGAACGTAATACAATTCCTCGGCAACAAGATGGTAACTCACCGCTGTGCGCTGGTGAGGTTCGATCCGAACCCGGTAAGCCGTGACGGCGGCCTCCTGATCCGGCGGGATCAGAGACTCGATCCGGTAAGGGCCGAGTAGCACGGCAGGCGTTCCCGCACCCTCCGACACATGGAGAACACGAAGGTCCCGTGAGCGGGGCGGGTCCGCCCTCCCTGTTGATTCAATAGTCATGGATCCTGCGGCGATGGCGGTTGTTTCTTCCCCCCTGCCCGCACGCTCCCCTCCGCCCCCGGCTCCCGCCGGATCAGGCGAGGTCGAAGCGGTCGAGGTTCATCACCTTGGTCCAGGCAGCGACGAAGTCCTGAAGGAATTTTTTCTGTGCGTCGGAGGAGGCATAGACTTCCGCCAGGGCGCGGAGTTGGGAATTGGAGCCGAAGAGGAGATCGATCCGCGTTCCGGTCCACTGGACTTTCCCGGTTTTGCGGTCACGGCCTTCAAAGGTATCGGCTTCGGGGGAGACGGGCTTCCACTCAGTACCCATGTCGATGAGGTTCACGAAGAAGTCGTTCGTGAGGGCACCGGGACGGGTGGTTAAGACGCCATGGTTCGACCCATCGGCATTGGCACCCAGTACCCGCAGGCCACCGACGAGGACGGTCATCTCGGGTGCGGTGAGCGTGAGCAACTGGGCCTTGTCGACGAGCAGTTCCTCGGCGGAAACCGAATATCGGGCCTTAAGGTAGTTGCGGAATCCGTCCGCCATGGGTTCGAGGAATTCAAAGGATTCCACGTCGGTCATCTCCTGGGTCGCGTCCGTGCGTCCCGGAGTGAAAGGCACGCTGATCCCGTGGCCTGCAGCCTTGGCGGCTTGCTCGACTGCGGCGCACCCAGCCAGCACGATGAGGTCGGCCAGCGAGATTTTCTTTCCTCCGGGGGCCGACGTATTGAAGCCGGCTTGAATGCCTTCGAGAGCGCTCAGCACCCTGGCCAGCTGCGGCGGTTGATTGACCTGCCATGATTTCTGAGGCGCGAGGCGGATGCGTGCTCCATTGGCCCCGCCCCGCATGTCCGAGCCGCGGAAGGTGGAGGCGGAAGCCCATGCGGTTGAGACCAATTCCGCGACCGTGAGTCCGGATGCCAGGATTTGGGCTTTGAGCGAGGCGATGTCAGCGGCGTCAACCAGCGGGTGGTCGAGGGCGGGGACGGGATCCTGCCAGATGAGAACCTCCGAAGGCACTTCGGGTCCGAGATAGCGCGAACGTGGTCCCATGTCGCGGTGGGTGAGCTTGAACCAGGCGCGGGCGAACGCTTCGGCAAACTGATCGGGATTCTCGTGGAAGCGGCGGGAGATTTTTTCATAGGCCGGGTCGAAGCGAAGGGAGAGGTCGGTGGTCAGCATGGAGGGCGCGATCCGTTTCGACGGGTCGTGTGCATGCGGCACAGTTCCCGCGCCGGCACCGTTCTTTGGCGTCCATTGTTGCGCACCCGCCGGGCTTTTGGTGAGTTCCCATTCATAGCCGAAGAGGTTGTCGAAGTAGCCATTGCTCCACTTTGTCGGCGTGCTGGTCCATGTGACTTCCAAGCCGCTGCTGATCGTGTCGCCGCCTTTTCCCGTGCCGAAGCTGCTTTTCCAGCCGAGGCCCTGTTCCTCAAGCGGGGCGGCCTCGGGTTCGGGGCCGACGAGCTTGGCATCACCGGCTCCATGGCATTTGCCAAATGTGTGGCCTCCGGCGATGAGAGCGACCGTTTCCTCGTCGTTCATCGCCATCCGGGCAAAGGTCTCTCGGATATCGCGTGCGGCGGCAATGGGATCCGGATTGCCGTCCGGACCCTCAGGATTGACGTAAATCAGGCCCATCTGCACGGCCGCCAGCGGGTTTTCCAGATTCCGCGAGTGGATATCCCCATCCGCAACGTCGTCGGACACGAGGCTCCCGCCCTCCTTTTCAACCCCTTCGGCACCATGGGCGTAGCGTTCGTCGCCTCCCAGCCATGTCTTTTCCCTGCCCCAATACACGTCCTGATCCGGCTCCCATGTATCAGCTCGTCCACCCGCGAAACCGAAGGTCTTGAAGCCCATGGTCTCCAGCGCGACGTTTCCGGCAAGGATCATCAAGTCGGCCCAGGAAATTTTGCGGCCATACTTTTGTTTGATTGGCCAGAGCAGGCGGCGTGCCTTGTCCAGGTTCACGTTGTCCGGCCAACTGTTGAGCGGTGCGAACCGTTGCTGCCCCCGGCCACCGCCTCCCCGTCCGTCACCGGTTCTGTATGTGCCGGCACTGTGCCATGCCATGCGGATGAACAGGCCGCCGTAGTGGCCGAAGTCCGCCGGCCACCAGTCCTGCGAGTCGGTCATCAGGGCGGCGAGGTCGGCTTTCACGGACGCTAGGTCGAGGGTTTTGAACTCTTCGGCGTAATTGAAATCCCCGCCCATGGGATTGGACTTGGGAGAATGCTGGTGCAGGAGTTCGAGCTTCAACTGGTTTGGCCACCAGTCACGATTGGAGGGGCCGCTTTCGGGTTTGTTGTGGAACGGGCACTTGGCTTCGGTTGTCATGGGTTTTCGTTTTGGATGGGTTGAACGAGGTGTTCGGTAGAGCTCTAATCTTACGTGCGGGAAGGCGTATGGGCTACGATAAATTACGGGGAGGATCCTCGCTTTTCCCGGCCTCGCCGATATGGCCGCGGCCTTCGTCGAGCACCGAGTGTTCCCAAAGGGGAATCTTGCGGGCATAGGCGGCCCGGCCCAAAAGAGTGTGAGGACAATGTTGGTCAGAGGCGGCATCGCGGGATTCCGGCTGTAGAGCTTTTTAAAAAGAACTGTAGCCGCGACCGTGAGGGCGTGGAGGGAAAGAACCGAACGAAGGGAGGAGGCCACCGTCTTACGACGGCAGCTACGGAAATCTTTAAACCGCTTTAACCGTGTTGCAACCAGCGGCGGCAACCGCTCAACGGACTGAGAACATCGCTTCGACATTCTCCGGAGGGGTGCCGGTAATAATCGCGTTCGAGCAGCCTTGGAAGTAGCCGGTTCCGCCGGACTCATCGAGGATGCGCCGGCTCTCCTCCCTGACCTGCCACGCGGTGCCTTGTTGAAGAAGCGAGGAGGAAACGTTCCCCCAGACGACAAGCCCGGGAAAGCGTCTGCGAAGCTCTCCCAATGTCATGCCGGCATCGCGGTCCGTTTCCCCGTAGCCGGGACAGCCGGCCTCGCCGAAGAGGAGGTCAGCCACGGACCAGAGGTTGCCATCGGTGCGAAATACGTAATGGACGTCCAGTTCCGCGCACCGGTCCAGCAGCACCCTGTAGGCGGGCAGGACCACTTCCTCAAAACACGTTTGGGAATACACAGGACCGCGGTTGTCCGCCATGTCCCCGCCTCCGATCATCACCTTCGGCAGCGGGCTTGAGGCGAGGGCTTCCGCCAGGCGGATGGCCGCGCCGGCCTGAACCATCAGCTTGCGGCGGACGAGTTCCGGCTCCAACACCATGGCCATCAGGTTCTCCTCATCCAAAGGCACTGCGATGCCCCCGCCATTGTAGGGCACGAAGAATTCTCCGTTGAGGGCTTGCGCGGATTCGATATACCCGGCGGAAAGCGATGGTTGGTTTTGCAATTCCTCCGCCAGCCACGCCTCCAATTTCCCGACCTCATTCCTCAGGTCGTCCTCCGCGGGCGGAGTGGCACGGTGGAATTCCACCATGCCGAAACTGACCGACTCCGGAACGTATTTCCAGACCTCGTAGTCACCATCCGGGTCACCGATCAGGAACGTGTTTTCGTCGGGGTGGGCGAAGGGCTTCACGTTCATTCGCCAGGGAAACCGGCACACGTCGATGTCAAGCGCACGATGGATGTCCACGAGGTCCCTGCTGACCTGTTCCTCGAATTCCGCGTGCGCGGCCTCCCCGTTCCACCATGCAAGAACTTCGGCATAATGAAGCGAGTGCGTGCCCGTGTGGGCCTTCCGCCCAAGGATTTGCGAGGCAACACTGCACGCGATCCCCGGCATGTAAGCCGGAGCCCGGTCAACGGTTCGCCCGGCAATGGCATCCAGGCATCGCCGGTGGCGGGCGGAGGATGTGGGAATCGAGTCCGCAGTCAGCATTCGACCCCGCGTCCCTCGCCTCCAAACACTGCCAAACGCAGCTCCGCAGGCACCTTTTCAACGCCGGCAGCATGGTAATGAAACTGAAGCGCCTTTCGGCGTTTGCCGGAGTGGTTGCTCGGAGTGCCGTGTGGAAGCATGCCATCAAAGAAAAGGAGTCCGCCCGGTTTCAGGGGCACCGCCACGCAGGGTTTGCCGACGCATTCGGAGTCGCAAAGCTGCCAGTCGCGGCGTTTGAAATGGACGATCGGCCCCTGTTGATGGCCCTGGGGCCGCACATGCATGCATCCGTTTTCGATCGTGGCTTCGTCGAGGGCGATCCAGACACCCACGATTTTTGTGGCGATTGGCAGGTCAAAAAATGCCATGTCCTGGTGCCAGGGCTTTTCGCGGCCGATGTGTGGTGGCTTGATCATCGCCTGATCGGCGTAAAGAAACGGGGGAGCGCCAAGCATCCGGGCGAGTACGCCGGCCAGTTTGGGATGGGAGGAGAGCGCTTCAAGCCGGGCCTCATATTTCACAAAGTAGAGGAGCTTGCGGACAGCATCCTGGCGCTCTTCCAAAGTCAGCTCCCCGAGCCTTGCCGCGGCTTTGCTTTCAAATTGGATTCCCTCGAACTCCGGCTTGCTTCCCATGATCAAATCAAGCATCCCCTGCTTCGCATCGGCAATTTCCTCCGGAGTGAAAGCATCCTCCACAGCCAGGTAGCCCTCCTGTTCGTAAAAATCCAGATGCTCCGGGGTCACCGCATCCAGTCCGCCCTGAACCGCCCGGGCACTGATGTTGGTGTGATACAGGGCGGGATCATGCTCCCCGGATCCGGGGTCCACCCGGAGGTTGATCGGAAGCGGGGCCACGGATTTCTTCGGGTCAGCGGTCTTGGCAGGTGTTGGGTTCATTGACGGGAAATCTACATATGATGGCAAAATCCGCCATTGCATCACCCGCCTTTGATTTGTATTTTTCCGATATTCTGAAACCACCCTTTGAGAGCTACCGGATCGGTTCCTGCGGCCACATGCTCTGCGAGCCGGGTTGGTCACTCCAACCATCGTGGTCGGCCACTTTGCACGATTGCGACCTCTGGTATGTCTGGTCCGGGAGTGGAAGCATGGAATTGAATGATCGTGAGATCCCGCTCCGTCCCGGGGTCTGCATCTGGATGCGGCCCGGCGGATTGTATTTCGCACGCCACAATCCCGCAGATCCGATCACCGTGTCTTACATTCATTTCACGCCGTTCACGGCGAAAGGGCGCCCGTGCCTTTCCGGCCGCCGATTGCCTCCGGAAGTACACCTGGTGGGCGACACTCCCTTCTTTCGTGCGACTCTTGAAAAAATTGTGCGCCTGATGCGGCCGGCGACGAAAGGAACCTTTCAGAGGGAGGAAGCGGAATGTCTGTTTGCCGCCCTTGTGCTCGAACTGCTTGGTCGTGAAAACGGGGAGGTTGAAGGAGGATGGCAGCCTCACCGCCTCGCGCTGGAAAGGCAGGCTGCAAGGATCTACTCGCAACCGGGAGAGACCCCGTCCATCCGTAACCTGGCCCGCGAGCTCTCACTTTCACCCGACCATTACTCCAAACTTTTCCGGCAGGTTGCCGGAATTCCTCCACGGGAACTGGTTCAGCGCGCGAGAGTCGACCGTGCCAGACAGTTGCTTCGCGGATCCGACATGACAATCAGTGAAATTGCCGACCAGCTGGGCTATTCCGACGTCTTCCAGTTTTCGCGCCTTTTCAAACAGCGCACAGGGAAAAGTCCCAGCCTCTGGCGGGAACTGGCCTAATCCGGCGGGAGCCGGTGCCAAGGGTGGGCTTGATGGCATTGGCGCCCGGTGAGAAACAGCCGCTATTGCCGCCGGATTAGAAAAATTTTGCTTCGCAAAAAGTTTTGATCCACAGGGAAGCCGCCTTCCGCTCCCCATGGATCGAAGAGGGTCACCTCGGTCCGCCCCGAATCCCTCCCTCTGCATTCTTGCATCGAAGAAAATCCCCATTGGGATTTTCCTCATTGGGTTTTCATCAGTGGTTAAACCTTTCCTTTATGTTCCCGCCGCAGGCGGCATGACTATTGTTTCATCCCCGCAGGGGTCCCCCTGGTTTTGTTTTGTATCCCTTCCATGGCGTGAGGCCTGCATCGTTTCACGCCGGAGCCGGTGAGAAACGGGTGCCAGCGCCGCCGGATTAGAAAATTTTGCTTCGCAAAATGGAGGGAAACTTGAGTTTGGGAGGGTGAGGGACTATTGCGCAGAGATGCCATTGGATCCCGCCCAATTCGAGAAGCTTGGTGCCTTTTACCTTGGCCGCCCCTATGACGTGGAAACCCGGGAGGGGGCCGACGCGCCGCTCCTTTACGATTCGCGCGATCTGGTTACGCATGCGGTCTGCGTCGGAATGACCGGCAGCGGCAAAACCGGCCTCTGCATGGCG
>Ga0247836_1008237_pt1 | contig 10651 bp, 10 predicted proteins | sample LaCruzMarch2015__4_FD_187116 | JGI IMG/M metagenome (GOLD analysis project Ga0247836, IMG submission 187116) | Freshwater microbial communities from meromictic Lake La Cruz, Castile-La Mancha, Spain - LaCruzMarch2015_14m | ecosystem: Environmental > Aquatic > Freshwater > Lake | place: Spain...
TGCGCTAACTGGCGAATCGCCTCTACTGCGGCTATTTGCATTGCTTGATTAATACAGGTTGCTCGCACATCCAATGCACCCCGAAAAATATAAGGAAAACACAAAACATTGTTCACCTGATTAGGGTAATCACTCCGTCCTGTAGCAATGATTAAATCATCGCGACACTGGAGTGCCAAGTCAGGTCTGATTTCCGGTGTGGGATTTGACAGTGCAAAAATAATCGGTTTTGGCGCCATTGATTTTAATAATGCAGCATCGAGAAGGTCAGGCTTTGCTACACCGATGAAAACATCTGCATCCACTAAAGCATCAGCCAATGTTCTACAGTCTGTTGTTCTTGCGAAGGCAAATTTATAAGCATTCAAGTCCTCACGACCGGAATGAATAATGCCCTTTGTATCCAACAAAAACATTTTTTCTTTATCAGCACCTAACGCCACCAGCAGCCGCATTGAAGCGATACCTGCAGCACCAGCACCAATACACACGATACGCGCTTCTGAGAGTTTTTTACCTTGAAGCTCCAGGGCGTTCAGTAACCCTGCAGCCACAACAATAGCCGTACCATGTTGATCATCATGAAAGACTGGGATCTGCAATTGCTCCATGAGAGCTTGTTCTATCTCAAAACACTCTGGGGCTTTAATGTCTTCGAGATTAATGCCACCAAAAGTCGGTGAAATACGCTTGGCAGTGGAAATAAAGGCTTGAGGGTCATCTGCGTCCACTTCGATATCAAACACATCAATATCTGCAAAACGCTTAAACAATACGGCCTTACCTTCCATAACGGGTTTACTGGCCAAGGGGCCCACATTGCCTAAGCCAAGCACGGCCGTACCGTTGGTCATGACGGCAATCAAGTTGCCTTTAGCCGTGTAACGGTAGGCTTTTTCTGGGGTTTCCGCAATTTCAAGAACGGGCAAAGCCACGCCGGGCGTGTATGCAAGAGATAAATCATCTTGAGAGTTGGTAGGCTTGGTCACGCAAACGGCCAGTTTTCCTGGCGATGGAAATTCATGATAATCTAACGCGCGCTGTTTAAAAAATTCATCCAAAATACTCACCCTTACTCTAAAAAAGATCATTTTGCGAAAAATCATATAGAAAAAAGCGCCTGTTGACGGCACATTTTTTCATTTTTTGGTCATTTAATCGTAATAAAACGACACTCACAACGTTAGGTTATTATCCCGGATGTCTAGGCAGTTTAGCTGCTGACTTCAAGGATAATTCTAAAATTGTGAGTGGTTTTAATGTAAATCAGACATACATTTTAGTGGAACTAAGCTTACGCACCAGTCTGGTTTGTACCACGTGTTTTGTAACGATCGCGGAATTTCTGTACTCGACCGCCGGTATCAACTAATTTTTGCTTACCGGTGTAGAAAGGATGGCAATTTGCACAAACTTCAATGCTCAAATCGCTACATAATGTTGAACGTGTTTCAAAAACGTGGCCACAACTGCAGGTCACATTAATGGTCTTATAATCAGGATGGATCGAAGCTTTCATATATACCACTCTCTATATTTGCATAACGAGCATCGCCACCTGATCGATGCCAGGCACCATGCTCTTTATAAACCTAAAATGACGCGAAACAATACCAGAAATGCATCTTTAAATCAAATTTAATTCCTACTCTTTAAAGGCAAACCCATATAAACACATTTTATTAACCAAAATGCTACGTTCCGCGCTTTATACGATGATTCAAGTACCCTATTTATGCGAGATTGTATGGATACGGTGCATAAACACTAGATGTATTTACCGTGTTCCTATTCTTCATCGCCTGCCAAGGTTGCCCATACGGGTGCGTGATCAGATGGGCGTTCGGAGCGGCGCGGCTCCACGTCTATGCCACTTTCCAAGCATTGAGCATTCAGGCGTTCACTCAATAAAATATGATCAATACGTAAACCACGGTTACGCCGAAATCCCGCTGCGCGATAATCCCACCAACTATAGTGAGTGGCGTCCTCTGTAAACTTACGAAAACTGTCCTTAAAGCCCAAGTCCATTAACTGCGCTAAGGCCTCACGTTCCTTAGGACTCACCAAAACACAGCCTTCCCATTCCTCTGGAGAGTGAACATCCCTATCTTCTGGGGCAATGTTAAAATCACCCACCACGGCCATTTTGGGATAACATGCTAACTGCTCTTCAATGAAACCCGTGACTTTTTGTAACCACATCATTTTGTATTCATATTTGTCCGTGCCTATTGCCGCACCATTCGGCACATAAAGATCAACCAAACGAATCCCTGCAACCGTTACAGCCAAAATGCGACGCTGTGGGTCGGTAAACCCTGTAATGTCGGTTACGACCTCGTCAATAGGGTACCGGCTAACAATCGCGACCCCGTTATAGGTTTTTTGTCCTGAAAAAACAACATGGAAGCCTTTCTCCCGAAATACTTGTTCTGGAAATCGCTCATCCACCACTTTGGTTTCTTGTAATGCCAATACATCTACACCTGAGGTATCAAGCCATTGTAAAACTTGATCTAGGCGCACCGTTAAGGAATTTACATTCCAACTGGCTAACTTCATTTTTTTGCCTTCGCTCATATCGATATGCCTTCATATTTAATGATTAAAGGAGCATGGTCGGAAAATCGAGTGTCTCGGTATATATCTACCGCTGCAACTGAATCCAGAAGCCCCGGTGTCACCACCTGATAATCAATTCGCCACCCCACATTGTTAGCCCATGCCTGACCACGATTGGACCACCACGTGTATTGCTCCGCTTCTTGATTTTTTTGACGAAAGGCATCCACAAACCCAAGCGAGCCAAATAACTCATCCATCCACATGCGCTCCTCAGGTAAAAAACCTGAGTTTTTCTGATTGCCGCGCCAATTTTTAATATCGATTTGTTTATGAGCAATATTGTAATCGCCACAAATGATAAGCTCCCGGCCTTCTGATTTAAGCACACGCAAATGCTCAGCGAATCGTGCTAGAAAATCATATTTAATAACTTGGCGTCCTTCGCCACTGGTACCTGACGGTAAATAGATAGAAATCACACTCAAACCCGGATAATCAAACTGAATATATCGACCTTCCTCATCACAAACACTAAACCCAAGGCCTTTTTTCACGTGTTGAGGGGGCTTTCGTGCATAAATAGCCACGCCGCTGTACCCTTTTTTTACAGCACAGTAATAATCACAATAAAAATCTTTGGGAAAATAGAGTTCATCTACTGTTAGTTGCTCAAATTGCGCTCTGGTTTCTTGAACACAGACGAAATCGGCCTCTTGAGCGAGTAACCAATCATAAAACCCCTTACGCGCAGCCGAGCGAATGCCATTGGCATTAAAACTTATAACGTTCACTTTATCTCACTTATCCTTTGGGTTATTTTACTAATGTCAGTGCAATGCGACCCAAGCGCTCACCCAATCGTTTGGCCAATATAATTTCATCAGCACTTAATACGAGATCATTACTCACCCCCGCAACGTGCGTTGCACCATAGGGTGTCCCGCCGGTTTGCGTGGTGTTTAAAGCAGGTTCACTATAAGGCAAGCCTACCAGCAGCATGCCATGGTGCAATAAAGGCAACATCATACTGATTAATGTGGTTTCTTGCCCGCCATGCATGGACGCAGACGACGAAAAAACAGCGGCAGGCTTGCCCACCAAATCCCCCGCGAGCCAAAGGGAAGAAGTACCGTCCAAAAAATACTTCATGGGGGCCGCCATATTGCCAAACCGCGTAGGGCTACCTAAGGCTAAACCGGCACAGTCTCGTAAATCATCTAACGTGGCATAGGGTGCACCTTCATCAGGTACAGCGCTTGCAACTTGCTCACAAGTACTCGATACCGCAGGCACAGACCGAAGGCGCGCTTCAATCCCTTCCACATGCTCAATACCACGAGCAATGTATTGTGCCAGTTCTAATACAGCACCAGTTCGAGAGTAATACAGCACTAACACATATGGTTTAATCATCAACAACCCCCAAAATAATCTCAAGAATAAACACATCCCTAACTATAGCTATCTTTATTTTTTTTATGCCATAGTAAACATATAACCCTAGAGAACCCTTCATGAATAGACCGCAAAAGTTAACCGAGAAAATAGCTGAAAGCAAACGCTTTATCTATTTTGTAGTACGCCATTTTATTGAGGATGATTGCCCATATCGTGCCTCAGCGCTTGCATTTACAACCTTATTAGCTCTTGTCCCCCTAATGTCGGTGGGTTTTGCGATTTTATCGACGTTTCCTGTGTTTCAGGGGTTAGCGGAACCTGTACAAAATTTTATTTTTGCTAACTTTGTACCTACTACAGGAAAAATTGTACAAAATTACTTACTAACGTTTGCCTCACAAGTCTCTAAATTATCAGCGATAGGGCTTGTTTTTTTATTTATAGTGGCTTTTTTAGTCATGTATACAATAGAAAGCACGATGAATAAAATTTGGAAAATCAACACCCCAAGACATGGCATTTCGGCTTTTTTACTCTATTGGGCAATCGTCTCTCTCGCGCCTTTATTGCTAGGATTAAGCCTTGCCGTCAGTTCTTATTTTTTATCCATGCCTTTTTTTGCCACTCAAGATGTCCCTGCTCTTTTAAGCTACCTGCCTTTTTTATGCTCCCTCCTAGGGTTTACTTTTCTATATATTGTCGTTCCCAATTGCCAGGTTAAATTTCTACATGGCCTCTATGGAGGAATCATTGCTGCCTTTTTATTTGAGTCTGCCAAATTCGCATTTGCTTATTATTTAACCCATTACAACACCTACCAATTGCTCTATGGCGCCTTTGCCACGGTGCCTATTTTTTTTGCATGGATTTACTGGGTATGGCTTATTACACTACTGGGGGCTGAAGTCAGTTTTGCATTATCAGTACATCATCAAAGACGTCCAGGCATTGCTATTGACGGCTTTTCACATGCCCTTATATGGTTATACCAACTTCGGTTAGCGCAATTAGACGGAAAGGAATTAAGTCTCGACGCATTGATCAATGCAAGCACTCATGCCTATGCCACCGGGGTTAATGAGATGCTTTGTGTGCTGATTGATTTGCAATTGATTAAAACAACCCATGATGGACACTACGTATTAAGCCGCGATCTAAATGAACTAACGCTTTATGATCTGGCTAACATGCTACCCTATCGCATACCTCGCAGTGACGAATTATCTATCCATAGCGAGCCTCTGGATAACCTTTGGCAAACGTACATTAAAAAAAATGACAATCACCTTAAGCACACCTTTAATATTTCCCTAGAACAACTGTTTCGTGGTGATACAATCCAAAGAGATACATTATGACCCAAAGAGACTCATTCTGGCCCACCGAATGGGAGCCCGGTTTAATCAAGACCACTAACGTGATGGGTCTGATGTATAAAGAGTTATCACCGTCCTCAAAAGCCTTTGTTGATTATGCAAAACACGCAGAGGCCCCTTTACTGGATGTCGGTGCCGCGTATGGGGTCGCCACCATTGCCGCACTGGAGAGTGGTGCGCCAGGTGTCATTGCGTGCGATCTCTCAGAAGAACATCTTTTCATTTTGTGTGCGTCAACACCCAAGGCATTACTCTCCAAATTAACCACAGTCTTATGCAAATTTCCTTATGACCTAACATTAGATGCCCAAAGCTTAAGTGCCATCAACCTTTCAAATGTTTTACATTTTATGGATGGAAACAGTATTTTAGACAGTTTGCATGCCTGTTGGCGATGGCTGAAGCCTGGAGGGAAATTATTTATTACGGTTGTTACAACAAAGAACTACCCTCAAGTCCTCCCTGAGTATACAAAACGGGTTAAAGCCGGTATAAAATGGCCTGGCATATTTAAGATAGATTTCCTGGCGAACTCTAGCAAAGGCATTTTGCCCGAATACATGCATTTGTTTGAGTTAGAGTCACTACGAGATATCCTTGAAGAAGCGCATTTTTCTATCGATACCATAGAATATTTTTGCTATAAAAATTACCCTCCTCATTTTAAACAGGAGGGCAATGAGTTTCTGAGCGTCTCGGCAACTAAAGTTCCTTTTAAGCGAAGGTTTTTTCCATTTTAAGGCAAACTATAAGATATAACGCGCAAGATCTTCATCTTCCACCAATTTTCCTAAATGCATCTGCACATACTCGGCATCCACATGGACAGACTCGCCCCCTTTATCCGTTGCCTCAAAGGAGACCACTTCTAGCAAACGTTCCATCACCGTGTATAAGCGGCGCGCGCCAATGTTTTCAGTACGCTCGTTCACTTGCCAAGCCACTTCAGCAATACGCTGAATGCCTGTATCACCATAGGATAAGGTTAAGCCTTCAGTTTGCATTAGCGCCACATATTGCTCAGTTAGCGAGGCAGTAGGCTCTGTTAAAATCCTTACAAAATCCTCAACGCTAAGGGCTGAAAGCTCAACGCGAATGGGCAGCCTGCCTTGAAGCTCCGCAATTAAATCAGAGGGTTTTGCCACATGAAATGCACCTGAGGCAATAAATAAAATGTGATCGGTTTTAATCGCCCCATGTTTTGTAGAAACGGTAGTACCCTCAACCAACGGCAGAAGATCGCGCTGTACACCCTCACGCGAAACATCCCCACCCTGTTCAGAACGCTTGGCAACTTTATCAATTTCATCAATAAAGACGATACCGTTTTGCTCAACATTCTCAATAGCACGGGTTTTAATATCTTCTTCATTGACAAGTTTTGCCGCTTCTTCTTCACACAATATTTTCATGGCTTTACGAATAGGCAATTTGCGCGTCTTTGTGCGATTGGTTCCAACTTGCTGAAACATGGCCTGCAATTGATTGGTCATTTCCTCCATGCCAGGGGGCGACATTATTTCAATGCCTGCGGGCGATGCTAACAAATCGATTTCAATCTCATTGTCATCTAAAACGCCTTCTCGCAATTGTTTACGAAACACTTGCCGTGTAGAGGAGTCCTTATCCTCAGCAGCACTAGCACCTCGCGCAGGCGGCAACAAAGCGTCAAGAATACGCTCTTCTGCGGCATCTTCAGCAAGACGCATGACCTTTTTCATGGCAAGCTCACGCTCTTGCTTGATAGCAATGTCAGCCAAGTCACGAATAATGGAGTCAACGTCGCGTCCCACATACCCTATTTCAGTAAATTTAGTCGCTTCAACTTTAATAAAGGGTGCCCCTGCGAGCTTTGCCAAACGTCTTGCAATTTCAGTTTTTCCAACGCCGGTTGGCCCAATCATTAAAATATTTTTGGGCATGATTTCATTGCGCAAGGTGCTATCTTCAATCTGCATTCGGCGCCAACGGTTACGAAGAGCAATAGCCACAGCGCGTTTTGCGCTGTCTTGCCCAATAATATGCTTATTTAGCTCCTCGACAATTTCTCGAGGCGTCATCACTACCATTGTATTATTCACAATCGCTGTCCAATTCTTCTATGGTTAAATTATGGTTGGTATAAATACAAATGTCCCCAGCAATATTTAATCCTTTACGGACGATATCGCCTGCTGATAATTTTGTATTCTCAAGCAATGCTCGAGCTGCCGCTTGGGCAAAAGGACCACCTGAACCAATCGCCATTAAACCTTCTTCAGGCTCAATGACATCACCATTACCGGTGATGATAAGAGACGATTTACTGTCTGCGACAGCAAGCAACGCCTCTAGGCGACGCAAGATTTTATCCGTGCGCCAATCCTTTGCTAACTCAACGGCTGCGCGCACTAGATGCCCTTGATGCATCTCCAGTTTGCTTTCAAAACGTTCAAACAGAGTAAAAGCATCCGCCGTACCCCCTGCAAAACCTGCAATTACTTTATCTTTATATAAACGCCTTACTTTCCGGGCATTTCCCTTCATGACCGTATTGCCGAGAGTCACTTGACCATCGCCACCGATAGCTACTTTATTGCCCCGTCTAACGGAGAGAATCGTCGTACCGCGATATTGTTCCAAAATCAAACCTCACACTGTCGAAAGTTAATAGTTGGGGGTAATAAATAAAAAATCAATGGGGGGTTAAAAATTATTCATGAGGGCACGCACTTATTAAAACCAAAGAACTGATTTCGTTCCATGGAATTTATAGTGCATGATTGTTTAAGCCAAATTTGTACAGGGTAGGTGGTTTTTAGCCGCGCCTCACTAAAGTGAGGCGGGTTTTATTAAAGTATTCTCAGAATCTGCTAACCCTCTAAGATTATCCGCCATTTTTCGAAGCGACTTTTCAGTGGCCGTCTCACTATTTGCAAATAATCCCCAACGACCCGTTGTTATCTTAGTTGCAATGGGAGCAACTAGCGTTAACGCTAAAATAAGGTTTAAAAATAACACTAAAGCCTGGTAAATTACATGTTGTTTAGCCAAATCTGTTCGCAGTGCGCTCTTTATCTTAGCACCACACTTTATTCTGAACTCATCTACCGTTATTTTTCCTTCTTTATAATCGTCTCTATGCTTAGCTAACGTTGTAAGTAATTTTTCGCCCACAATAGACGCCGCTTTATAGTCTTGCTCAAACTTAAACGGAAGATTAGGTTTCTTTTTAAATTCAGCAATAACCATCGAAAGTGCTTCGAGTTCTTGATCAAAGTCATGTATGAATGTTTTTGATATTGGAGTCGCAGAAGAAGATTTAATACAGTGCTCATATAAATCCACTGTTTTAATTATCTTTACCCAGCCCTCACTACTCCAGTTGCTATTGGAGCCTATACCAAATAAGTTAGAGCCATCCCCACTATATCGAGAAACAAGTGGATTCGCTCCATTATTGACAAAAGCGTTTACAACCTGCAAATCAATGCCTAGCCCATCTTTTCGATAGGTAAGATAATGAGCCAATCCTTCTGTAAATTTATCAGGGGTTACTTTACTGGCTTTGCATATATCAATTAGCTTCAACCAACCTTTAGACCCCCACTGATGGAATGAAGCTATTTCAAATAAATTACACCCATCATCCTTTCGACAAACGAGAGGATTCGCTCCACTATTAACAAAGGTTTCTACAACATTAAAGTCAACGACGTTAGCAGTTCCTCGATTAAGATAATAAGCGAGCCCATTGGATTGTTTGGAATTATAAGCCATGATATATCCCTCTGATTTAAAGCACTGCGTTTATAAATGAACTATTTGATGAGATATAATACACTAATGCTCATTAAATATCAATAATGCTCTAAAAAAGTATAGGTATGTTTTAAAGATATACAGCCATTATCTTTTTTGGGTGGATTTAGCGAGGTCAAATCGATAGGCAAATGGTAGTGTTAAAAAAAAAACCAAAGATAAATTAGGATTGTATGCGAGAGAGGTAAGCCATTCTTTTTTTGTAAATAAACTGTTTGTTTCTCCATAGGCACATACAGGTTATTAAATTGACCGGGCTAAGCGCATTAAACACACTGCTTACACAGCCCTTTTAATTCAATCGCGTCTAATTTCAATTGAAAATCATGTGTTTTTGCAAGGCTCGCCACCAAGCCTCGAAGCGTATCATCATAAAGCTCAATGACTTGATGACAATCGTTGCAGACCATTAACACCTCAGAGGATAAGTGCTTTTCAGGCTCACAACATAGCGTATAAGATTGAATAGACTCAATCTTATGGACAGACGCGCTCTCCACAAAAAAATCTAGCGCACGGTACACCGTTGTTGGTTTTGAGTTAGGCTTTGTTTTTAACAAATCATCAAGAATTTCATACGCTTTAAGCGGCTTTTGTGCACACCACAAAATATAAAGCACTTCTTTACGCAAAGAAGTAAGCCTCAATTCAAGGGCTGCACAATAGTGTAAAAACGCAATTGGAAAATTCATTCGTTTAGCGAATTAAAAAATGAAACACCATGCAACAAAGGGTCTATGCCTAAATGTTGCGCAATACTCTGGCCAATATCAGCAAACGTTTCACGCCGCCCTATAAAACGAGACGCTAATGCGTTCCCATAGGCCAGTACAGGAATATGCTCCCGAGTATGATCTGAACCCGGAAAAGTGGGGTCACAACCATGGTCGGCTGCGATGATGACAATATCATCAGGCTTTAACAAGGCCAAAAGCTCAGGCAACCGTTTATCAAAGGCCTCAAGGGCATGGGCATACCCCGTTATGTCACGTCGATGCCCATATGAGGAATCAAAGTCCACAAAATTTGTAAACACAAGGCTGCCTGCAGGCGCTTTCTCCAGCGCAGAAAGGGTTGCATCAAAAAGTGCGATGTTACCGTCTGCTTTAATGGTTTGGGTGACACCTTGATGAGCATAAATATCATCAATTTTCCCAATAGCAATCACGTCTCTACCGGCTTCTTTTAAAAAATCCAACAAGGTCAATTGCGGTGGCAATGTTGCATAATCACGCCGATGGCCTGTTCGATAAAAAGCCCCTGACTCACCTAAAAAAGGTCTCGCGATGACGCGACCAATTTGGTATTTGTCCACCAATTCGCGGGCCAATTCACAAAGTTCATAGAGGCGCTCTAGCCCAAAATACTCTTCATGAGCGGCAATTTGAAACACGCTATCACCAGAGGTATAGACAATAGGCTTGCCTGTTTTCAGGTGTTCATCACCAAGCTCTTCGATGATGGTTGTTCCAGAGGCATGCTTTTGCCCCAAAACACCCGGCAACTGA
>Ga0247836_1008238_pt1 | contig 10650 bp, 14 predicted proteins | sample LaCruzMarch2015__4_FD_187116 | JGI IMG/M metagenome (GOLD analysis project Ga0247836, IMG submission 187116) | Freshwater microbial communities from meromictic Lake La Cruz, Castile-La Mancha, Spain - LaCruzMarch2015_14m | ecosystem: Environmental > Aquatic > Freshwater > Lake | place: Spain...
TGTACACCTGGCCCGTGATCGACCCCACCAGCGCCCAAGGCCTGGTCGAAGTCTTCAACCAAATCATGATCGGCGCCACCATGGGCCTGATCCTGCAAATCGTGGTCGCTGCCGTGGTGGTGGCAGGCCAAAGCATCGCCGCCGCCATGGGCCTGTCCATGGCCAACATGATCGACCCCAACATGGGCAACGTGCCCGTCATCTCACAGCTGCTCATCGTCATGTCCACCCTCATCTTTGTTGGCTTCGGGGGCCATGCCATCTTGCTGGGACTGATTCTTGAATCCTTCAACACCCTGCCCATTGGCACCAACATCCTCAACCAGGCCGTCTACGGCCGGGTGCTGCAATGGAGCTCCATGACGTTCCTGGGCGCCGTGCTCATGGCCCTGCCCGTCATGGTCTCGCTGCTCTTCATCAACGTCGGCCTGGGCATCGTCACACGCGCCGCACCCAGTCTGAACATTTTTGCCGTAGGCTTTCCCGCCATGATCATGGCGGGCCTTGTCATTCTCATCATCTCGCTCGAAAGCATTGGTGGGCGCATTGAGTGGCTTTGGGTTCAAGGCTTTTCGCTGGTTCGTGACGTCATAGGAGCGCCCCGTGTCTGAAAGCGCAGAAGACAAAACCGAAGACCCGACGGCGCAAAAGCTCAAAAAAGCCCGTGACGATGGTCAGGTTGCCCGATCCATGGAACTGCCTGCCGCCGTCATCGTCATTGGCTCATTTGCCGTGCTCATGGTCACGGGCGGCTGGGTCATCACCCGGCTCTCCGCCGTGTTCGCACAAGGCTTTGTATTTGACCGCCAACTGATCGAAAAGCCCCTGCTCCTGCCCGCCCACTTTGGCGAGCACTTGGTAAGTGCCTTCATGCTCGTGATGCCCGTCATCCTGTTCACCATGGTGGCCGCTGTCATCGCCTCAGGCCTCACCGGGGGCTACCTGTTCTCTCTCGGTTCTGTCATGCCCAAGGGCTCCAAACTCAACCTCATCAGCGGGCTCAAGCGCATCTTTGGCACCCACGCCCTGGTCGAACTGGGCAAAGCCATCCTCAAATTTGTGCTGGTATCGACCGTGCTGTGGTGGTCGCTCATGGCCAACATGGACTCGCTCGTCCGAATTGGCCAAATGGGGCTGGAACCCGCCCTGGACGCGGCGGGCAAGATGGTCCTCCAATCGGGCCTATGGGTGGCCCTGAGCCTGGCCGTCATCGCCATGATCGACGTGCCCTGGCAAAAGCACAGCTTCACCAAACGCATGCGCATGACCAAACAAGAGGTCAAAGACGAATACAAGCAAATGGAGGGCAACCCCGAAATCAAGGCCCAGATCCGCAGGCGTCAACGCGAAATGGCCAACTCGCGCATGATGGACCGCGTCAAAGACGCCGACGTCGTCATCACCAACCCCGAACACTTCGCTGTGGCGCTTGAGTACGACCCCACCGGCGACGGTGCGCCCATCATGGTGGCCAAAGGCTCTGACCACATGGCCGCCTTGATTCGAGCCGAAGCCAAAAACCACGGCATCCACATCTTTGAAGCCGCCCCCCTGGCCCGTGCCATTTACTTCACCACCGAAGTCGAGCGCCAAGTGCCCGAAGACCTTTACCACGCCGTGGCCCAAGTCATCGCCTACGTCTTCAGCCTCGAAGCAGCCTCGCCCCTGAACCCGCCTCGCCCCAGACCCCAAGTCACTGTCCCCCCCAGCATGCTGTTCAGTCCTGACGGCAAGCGCGACCCAGCCCCAGGGGCCACCGCATGAACATCCCAATTCCCCCTACCGTTCACACCATGAACGACTTCGTTTTCCGCTCGGCCGACCGCATGCGGATCGCCGGCTGCGCCAATGCCGTGGCCCGCGAAGGCCTGAGCCTGGCCTTGTTCTGCGAACACGAAGCCCTGCTCGACCACTACCTGAACCTGATGCTGGCGCAACTGCGGCAACAAGCCCCGGAGCACAGCATCGAGGTCTATTTCCCGGCCAACACCGACTCGCTGCTGGCCCGCTTCAACGAAGTGCTGGCCCAGCAATCGGTGCAACAAGCCACCCGAGCCGCCACGGCTGCCGAAGGCGCGCAAATCTGGATCGTGCACGATGCCCACACCCTGCCCGAATCCGAAGTCCAACTGCTGGCCCGCCTGATTCAAAATTTCCCCGGGGCCAACATCCGCGCCATCTTGCTCATGTCAGGCGCCAAAAGGCAAAACATCACCTTGAGCTCGTTTGGCCGCAAGCTGCTGCGCTGGGACATCGAAGCGCCCAATTCAGAACAAGTCCAAGCTGCCTTGGAACTGGCCAGCAGCGAAGGCCGCAGCGGCCCCCTCATCCAAATGCTCAAACGCATGGACCACCCCGCGGTTGCAGTCCCCTTGGATGTCAACACCCTGGTCGCCAACATGACGCCAGAACCCGAAGCCTCCCTGCAGTCCGGCGTCAGCTTCAAACAAAAAATTCTGGGTTGGCACCAGCACGGCCAAGCCAAACTGCAAAGCCTCTCCGGGCTGACCCAATCCAACCCACCACGCGCCTGGGTCAAACAGCCCAAAATGCTGGCCTTGCTCCTTATTCCGGCGCTGATGCTGTCCGTCTTCATCATGCTGTTGTTGCAACCGCAATCCTTCGGCCTGAAAACGCCCGCCACCCGGGTCGTGAAAAGTCAAGACGCAGCGCCCCCCGTGACTCCAAACGCTCCAGTCGCTCCAGTCGCCGCTGCCGCACCATCCACGCCTGTCGCTGTCAGCACCCCCGTCTCGCTCCCAGGTCCGAGCGCAGCCCCACAGCCTGCAGCCGGCCCCACCGCACAGCCCAGCCCAGCCGCCACAGGGACTAGTCCACCGCCTGCAAGCAGCGCCACGGACATTCGTCAAACTCAAACCTGGATCAAGGACCTGGATCCCCAAAGCTTTTTGGTGCAATACGGCACCTCCAAAACTTACGACAAAGCACTCGAGCTCCTGAAAAGTCTGACCGACATCAAAACCATCGCCATCGTCGAGGCCTACCACGCCGGCGACAGCGTGGCGCACTTTGTCATCGTCTCTGGCCCCTATGCCCAAGTCAATGATGGCCTCGTGGCCGCCCGCAAACCCGGCATCCCCATCGGCAGTTGGGTCAGGCCCACCCGCAGCCTGCAAACCCAAATCAAAACCGCCTTGCCCAAACAGGACACCCCGCGATGAAACCCAATACCCTCATCCGCAGTGACAAAGCCCACGCCGTCAACATACCTGCGGGCTCCAACGTGGCCGCTCGCCAAAACACCCAAAAATTCAAACCCTCAGAAACCACCGACGACAGCCCCACCAACATTCAAAAGGTGATGCCCGTCAAAACCCCAAAAATCAAGCGCATCGAGCCCCCCGCTGCGCCTGTCAAAACCGTGCGGTCCAAAGCCGCCATCAGCCCGCCCCCGCAAGCCCCGAGCAAACCCGTCAAACCCGTCAAACCCAAAACTGCATCCGGCAAAACGGCCAGGTCTCAACCCAAATTACGTACCTCCCAGCCCTCAGGCAGCGCCAAAGCGCAAGCCCAACCAGCAGCCCCCACCCCGACCGAACCCGTCTGGGAACAAGACAACCCCGTCAAAACCCGCATCGATCAACTCAGAGCCCGTAACGCCCAATTGGCAGAACAACTCCAGCGACTCCCGCAGATGCCCATAGCCCGAGGAAAACGACCATGAGCGACAAAGACTTCACCCCCACCGAACCCATCCTCGTGGATGATCCCGGCAGCGTGGACAGCACCGCCCAAGCCCCCGACAGCGACAGCGGCTCTGCTCCAAGCACTGCGACAGCCCCAAGCCCAGCCCCGGCCCCCAGGGCTGCGGCACCGGCCAGCAGTGCAGCGGCACCGGCCCCCGAGTCGCGCCCGCATCTGGGCCTCGCCGTCGATGAACGCGCCTACCGGCAATACCAATCGCTGGCCCAAGTCGTGCTCGACTCGGCCGACATCGCCAGCAAGTCCGCCGAATCGGCCGCCGCCGCCAGCAGAAACATGCACAAGGCCACCACCGAATTCAAAGACCTGACCGAAGTTGGCCACAAAAAGGCCCTGATCCTGCTGGGCGCCACAGGCGGCCTGATGGTGATTTGTCTGATCTTCTTTTTGGTCATGGGCGTGCGCATGAACAGCCGCATCAACCAACTCGACACCATGATGCTGGCGGTTGGCAAGCGCGTGGTCGACCTCAACGTCGGCCTCGAATCGCTCGACGTCATCAACCGCAGCATCGAAGGCCTGACAGCGCAACAAGTCGAACAAGCCAAAAACCAAGGCCAGATCGAAACACGCATCAGCGACGCCCTCAAAAAATCCGAAACCATGGTCCAGACCGTGCCCGGAGAAACCGCCAAACAAGTCGCCGCCACCAGCGACAACCTGCTCAAACAAGTCCAAGCCATCAACGGCCGCCTGCAAAGCCAAGCCGGTGCTGTGCAAAGCCTGGGCAACGAAGTCAAAGCCCTCAAAGGCGCGGTGGGCAACGTCGACAAGCTCAACAGCGACGTCCAAGCCCTGGTGACCCTGCAAAAAGAACGCTACCTCGAAACCCTGCAGAAAAACAACGCCACCGCCAGCGCCAACGCAAACACCAACCGCCCGGTCCAGTTCCCACGCACCAACCCGCCCAGGCCCGCTGGCGAGCCGGCTGCCAACGCCCCCACAGCCACGCCTGTCGCGCGCTGAAGCATCACCCCGTCAACCAAACTCTGTCCCCCCGGGTGCAGACCCGGGGTCCATCCCCCTCAGCGCGTCAAGGCATACACCGCCAAACCCAGCCACTCGTGCAGCGCCGTTTGCCACTGCACCAAACTGCGTGCCAGCGCATAGTCAGACCAGGCCGTGCTGGCACCGGTTCTGAAGTCCACAGGGTACGGCGTGGCGCGGCAGCCCACCGACTCGAACTCGGCCACGGCGCGGGGCATGTGCCAAGCCGAAGTCACCAACAACCAAGGCTCCTGGCAGCGCGCCCCCAGCAAAGCCGCCACTTGTTGGGCGTTTTCTCGGGTGGTGCGCGAACCTGCCTCCAGCGTCACCCGGGCCAAGTCCAAACCTTGCTCCTGGTAAAACACCCGCGCCAATTCCGCCTCAGTCACGCCCGTGACCCGCAAGCGCCCCTCGCCCCCCGAAAACACCAAAGCCAGCTTCGGATGCTGCCGCAGCAAAGCCACCGGCACCGTCATCCGCTCAGCAGCCTCGCCCAAAGGCACCTGCGCATGCGCCTGGTAACTGCGCGGATGCTGCGTGGCACCGCCCAACACCACTACCCCCACATGCCGTTCGACCACCGCCGCAGAAGGCACCGGGTATTTGTTCTCCAGCGGGCGCAGCAAGGTATGGGGAAGCGCCTCAAAACCAAGCAGACCCAAGACCGCCAAGCCCAGCCAAAGCATGCCCAAGGCGGCACGCCGCCAGCGGCCCAGCGCCAGCAACGCCACCCCCCACCACAGCGCCAGCCAAAACACAGGCTGGGTGATCGCGGACATCAGTTGGGACAACACAAACATAGAAACCTTTTACAAAACACACCGAGTTATCGTAGGAGCCCACACCCCGGGAGATGGGCATGGCACACGCCCTGGCAGAACATCGCGCACAGGGTGCGCTCCTACAAAAACCAACACATCCCGCAAAACAATTGGGATCTGACCCCAATTCTTTAAAACGCAAAAAGCCTGGTCACCCAGGCTTTCCATTGCAAATGGTTTTCACCGAAAACAGTCAAGTTGTCGTGGGAGCCCACCCCGTGGGCGATGGGCGTGGCACACGCCTTGGCAAACCATCGCGCACAGGGTGCGCTCCTACAAAAACCAAGACATCCCGCAAAACAATTGGGATCTGACCCCAATTATTTGAATCACATACCCACCAACTCCATGGCAAGCTCATGCGGGTTGTCAGTTCTTTGGCTCACATCCAGCATTTCGATACCCAAAACGCGGCCATCAACGTCAAAGTCAAACACCACGCCAGGACGCAGCTCGTCGCTCTCGGCAACGGTACCCGCAAGCAAGCGGATGTACATGGCGTCAGCCTTGGGGTCATATTCAATTTTCATGGGGTCACTCCGTATTTTTCGAACTTACTTGTCGCCATGACGGTTATCACAGTGACAACCAAACCATTTTCACAAATCACCCTCAACAACATGCGCTTTTGAGCTCGTTCGATCAGCCCTGCGCTTCGAATCTGTCATTTTGCGCGTCAAGGATGCGAAGTGGATGATCCAAAGTGAAAAGCACTTCATCGGTCGAAATGCCACGCTCGACCATTCGATCCAAAGCATGTTGCGTAAATTCGACTTGCATTTACTGATTGTATTTCCAAGTACCACTTTGCAGCGAATGCCACACCCGCGACTACAAGCGCCCATGGACCTTGGATCAAGTCCAGGACGACAAAAATACCCTGTCACCCCGAGCAAATCCTAAGCCTGTCACCTTGGGCGAAGACCCAGGGTCCATCCCAGTAAAACAATTGTGATCTGACCTCAATTTTTCAAAACTTGACATCCCTCATACAATTTGATATCTTAAAGATATCCATTCATGAGGATTTTAATAATGAAACCCGCAGCAACTCAAATTGCTTTCCGCTACCGCCCTCACAACAGCGCGACCGGTGTGACCCGCACAACCGCCAAACGCTTGGCTGATGTACTGGGCGTTGATGAAACGCAAGTGATTCACTTGGCACTGCATGAGCTGGCCACAAAATTTTTACCTCAATATGAAGCTGATGAAGGCGCCGTGACGAAAACTCAGCTCAATCAGGTTAAAAAGTCAGCACCCAAGCCCAAAGGCGGAACCATCCGCAGCAGTCTTTTTGCACCAGAAAGCGCTTAATGCGTTGGTGGCCTGAACCCACAGCAGGTGAAATCGTCTGGTGCCACTTTCCTGACAACATTCAACCCAAACCCAAACCACGCCCAGGCCTCATCGTTTCAGTCAAAGAAGACAATGAAGGCCAGATCTTTGTGAACGTGGCTTATGGGACCAGCCAAAAGACAGATCGCCTTTACAGCGGGGAATTCCGGATCTCAAAAAGCGAGCATGCCGTTGCGTACGCTGGTGCAGGCCTAAGTTATGACACCAAATTCGACCTGAGAAAAATTCTCGAACTTCCGTTCAACGACGCCTACTTCTCTGTACCGCCCCATGCGCCACATGGCCAAACCCCGAAGCTGGGAACCCTGCATCCGAGTATGGTCAGAATTGCAGCTACTGCTTTTGCGGCAGCCGGCTGAAATACTCGCACCCTTCCCTCGATGCGGAGCCCATCTCCCCAGCAAACCGTGTATTCCGGTTCAAGGCCAGGATGAAAAACAATAGGGATCTGACCCCAATTTTTCCCATGTAGGAGCCCACCCCGTGGGCGATGGGCGTGGCACACGCCCCCAAAAACCATCGCGCACAGGGTGCGCTCCTACAAAAAACCAACACATCCCGCAAAACAATTGGATTCTGACCCCAATTTATGTGACCCCAATTTATGAGGCATAGGACTCGGCAAACCCACGCAACCATGGGTCCAAGTGGGCGATGTCAAAAGTGCCAGACTCGAACATTTGGATCATCTCGGCATGAATCTGCGATGGCTCACGGTGCAGCCCCCAGCCGTTGATGCGCAAAAACACATCGGCTGCGGCAAAGGCAACTCGCTTGTTCCCATCCACAAACGGATGGTTGATGGCCAAGCTTTCCAGCAGCGCCGCTGCCTCCGCCACGATATCGTCGTAATAGCCTGTTTGCGGTCGAAACAGGGCTGCCTCGAGCGCACCAGGATCGCGTACCCCCATCGCACCCCCAAATCGTTTCATCAACACCGTGTGCATGCCCAGCACGTCGGCGACGGTCAGGTAATCGAGCACCACGGATTACTTTGCCAGTTCGCGGTAGAGATGGTCGAATTCATCAAGGCTGGACGCAAAAGCGGCCATCACATGGCGTCGCGGGCGCTCTTTTTGCTGACGGTCAATGAAGTCACGCAAAGCCTCGTCAAGCACCGACTGGAACTGACGCCCCTGATTTTCGGCAATTTGTCGCAGAGCCAGCAGCACATCGGGAGCCGCTTGGGAAGAAAACTTCTCGCGTACGTTGTTCGTCATCGTCATCCCCATCATTTTTGATCTTGATACTTCATGATAAAGCAAGATGACATCCTCTGCCAAACTAAAAAGTCGCCCTTGGGGCCCTTCAACATCAAAACCTGCGGGGTCCACCCCCCCTCGCAATCCATGGATCCCGGATCAAGTCCGGGACGACAAAAATACCCTGTCACCCCGGGCGAAGACCCGCGGTCCGGCCCCTACCTGTCACCCCGGGCAAAACAATTGGGATCTGACCCCAATTAAATGAACTCAATTGAGAGCAACGCCACCGCCCTACAATCTTTTCTTCAACATCGCAAAAAGCCAACCGCCCATGAACTCACTGCAAACCACCACCACCGTTTTGGGGTTGGGCTTATCGGTGCTGATTGTGGTGTTGCTGATGCGAGACCACCTGTATTTGCGGCACGGGCTTTTCTGGATTGCGGTGGCCTTGGCGGGCATTTTGCTCGGCATCTGGCCCGGCAGCATCGACCACGTTGCCATTTGGCTCGGCATTTCTTACTCACCGACGGGCCTGTTCATTGCCACCGTCGTGGTTTTGTTCGTCAAATACCTCTACGCCGACATGACGCAAACCCGATTGGAGCGCCAATTGCGACGCCTGAATCAACGCCTGGCCATGCATGAGCTGACCGAAACCACCGATACCCTCAAGACACCCAAGTCAACTGACAAACCAAACAATTCAATCTGAATGAATTGATCGAAGCGCTTACAGTTTTGCAAAAAATGCCTTTTTCTGAGGCTAAGATACAGGGCTGTTTGGTGCGCAGTTTGCTGTTCGCACTGCGGTAGCCATCCTGCCCCACAAAGCCGCCCTGTCCCAAGGCGGCAAATCACAACGACCCAAGGTCGGCATTGCAACAGCCGACCCCACCTTCGCCCTCCATGACCACCCTCATCCCCGTCATCCTCTGCGGCGGCTCTGGCACGCGCCTGTGGCCCCTGTCTCGCGAAAGCGAACCCAAACAATTTTTGCGGCTCACGGGCGGCCCCCACAGCCTGCTGCAAGACACCGCCCTGCGCCTGAACGGCCTGGCGCAGCTCGTACCAGACGCCCGCGTGGCCCCCGCCCCTATTTTGGTCACGCACAACGACACCCGCTTTTTGGTGGCGGCCCAATTGCAATAAGCCGGCATCCCTACCGGCCACATCGTGTTAGAGCCCACAGGCCGCAACACCGCCCCAGCCCTGACCCTGGCCGCCCTGCAAGCCCTGGCCAGCCACCCCGAGCAAGACCCGGTGCTGCTGGCCATGCCCGCCGACCATGTCGTCACCGACCAAGCCGCTTTCATTGCCGCCGTGGCCGGGGCCCTGCCCGCCGCTGCCGAAGGGGCCGTGGTCACCTTTGGCATCGTGCCCGACCGGGCTGAGACTGGCTACGGCTACATCCAACACCCGGCCAGCACCAACGGCGAGCATTCCCAAACCCAAGCCCACACCCACGCTCAGATCCACCCCATCACCGCCTTTGTCGAAAAACCCGACGCCGCCACCGCCCTGCGCTATGTGCAAGGCGGTCAGCACCTGTGGAACAGCGGCCTGTTCATGCTGCGCGCCAGCGTGTGGGTCAAGGCCCTGGGCCACTACCGACCCGACATCCTGGCCGCCTGCCAAGTCGCCATGGCCCAAGCCCAAACCGACCAAGACTTTGTGCGCCCCCACGCCGACAGCTTCAAGGCTTGCCCCAGCGAATCCATCGACTACGCCGTCATGGAACACCTGCCCACCGACACCGCTCTGGGCATTGCCGCCTTAGTGGTGCCGTTGCAAGCCGGCTGGAACGACGTGGGCGCTTGGGACGCCCTGCACGGCGTACTGCCCAAAGACACACAAGGCAACGCCAGCGTGGGCGAAACCATCTTGCACAACACGCACAACAGCCTGGTCTTTGCCAGCCAGCGCCTGGTGGCCACAGCGGGCCTGAACCACGTCGGCATTGTCGAAACTGCAGACGCTGTGCTGGTGGTCGACCTGCGCCAAACCCAAGACGTCAAAAACATCGTGGCCCGTCTCAAAACCGAAGGCCACCATATGGCCAACACCCACCGCAAGGTCCACCGCCCTTGGGGCTGGTACGACGGCCTGGACAGTGGCGAACGTTTTCAGGTCAAACGCATCCAAGTCAAGCCCGGTGCCAGCCTCAGCCTGCAAATGCACCACCACCGCGCCGAACACTGGATCGTGGTCAAAGGCACCGCCGAAGTCGTGAATGGCGACCAGGTCCTGACCCTGACCGAAAACCAATCCACCTACATCCCCATCGGCCAAAAACACCGCCTGACCAACCGGGGCACCGAGCCCCTCGAAATCATCGAAGTGCAATCCGGCAGCTACCTTGGCGAAGATGACATCGTCCGGTTTGAAGACACCTTTGGTCGAGTGCCCTTGGTGCAGGGGGAAAGTGCCCACCGCCTTGCCCAACTCGCAGGCACCGAGCCTCAACTCACCGACATCCCAAGGCAGCACCCCGCCACATGAGGCTGTTCACTGGTCCATTAACCATGCGCCTGACCCCCACCCAAATTGACTGC
>Ga0247836_1008242_pt1 | contig 10648 bp, 8 predicted proteins | sample LaCruzMarch2015__4_FD_187116 | JGI IMG/M metagenome (GOLD analysis project Ga0247836, IMG submission 187116) | Freshwater microbial communities from meromictic Lake La Cruz, Castile-La Mancha, Spain - LaCruzMarch2015_14m | ecosystem: Environmental > Aquatic > Freshwater > Lake | place: Spain...
TGCCCGCCGTGCCGCTCGTGGAAACCGATTTCGCGTCCGCTGCTTTCCCTGAGCAGGCCTTTCCGCCGGTCGAATGCCACGCGGCGGACTACGCGGCGCGGTGTCGGCGCGGCTATGCCGAAATGGCCAAGCGTCGGGTCGTGATCACGGGGCTGGCTCGAAACCTTGCCGCTGTCCTCCCGACGACGATCACCCGCATCGAGCGGCTCGCACGGCTGTTCGCGGACTACCGCGTGGTGGTGTATGAAAACGACTCTACCGACGCGACGAAGCTCCTGCTCCAGCACTGGGCCGCCTCCGACCCGCGCGTGCACGTGACCCTCGAAAACCACCATGACCCGCGGAACCCGTCGACACGGTGCCTCGCCCGCGCCGAGCGGATGGCCCGCTACCGCTCCCGCTGTCAGGAGCTGGTGCTCGACACGGGCGGGCAGTTCGACGCGACGCTCGTGCTTGATCTCGACGTGACCGGCGGCTTCAGCCTCGATGGCGTGGCCAATTCGTTTGGTCACGACGAGTGGGACTTCATCGGCTCCAACGGCCTCGTCTTCCGCCGTCAGGGTCTCGCCGTCAACGCGCTGCGGCAGTACGACATGTGGGCGTTGCGATTCGACGCCGGCATGACATCCATTCCCACCGCCCTGGCAGGCCGCCACGTCTACCGTCGCGGCGAGCCGCTCGTGCCGGTGACCTGCTGCTTTGGAGGCCTCGGCATCTATCGGATGGAGGCCTTTCGCCAGGGTCGCTACAGCCCGTCCGACTGCGAGCATGTGACGTTTCACAAGAGCCTGATCGAGGCCGGCCACGGACGGCTGTTTCTCAACCCGAGTCAGATCCTGATCTACGGCCGCCGCAAGCGGTTTGGCGACGGCGCCGTCCGCGCGCTGCTGGCTACCTGGAGCCGGCTGACCGGCCGGCCTACGGAGCCGTGGCATTTCGATGGCACGCTGAGCGCGCTGCGGGCGGCCTGATCACGGCAGACCGCCTGTTTCGGCCGCGCGACGGGAGCCGTTTGGCCGCGGCCGCGCGGCGTGCGATATTTCCGCCCACCGCCCAGGAGGGCCAAGCGATGAAGATTCACGAATTTCAGGCCAAGGATCTGCTGCGAGCCGCCGGTGTGCCCGTGCTGGCAGGCAAGGTCGCCACCACCCCCGACGAAGCAGCGGCGGCGTTTCCCTTGCTCGGCACGCCCGTGTGTGCCGTGAAGGCCCAGATCCATGCGGGGGGCCGTGGCAAGGGCAAGGTACAGGGCAGCGAGCAGCGCGGCGTCGAACTTGCCAAGAGTGCCGACGACGCGCGGCGCATCGCCGCCGGCCTGCTTGGCAAGACGCTCGTCACGATCCAGACCGGTCCCGAGGGGCAGGTGGTGCGCAAGGTGTTCGTGGAGAGCGGCTGCGCGATCGATCGCGAGCTCTACTGTGCCGTGCTCGTCGACCGTCGCGTGGGCTCGCCCGTGTTGATCGCGAGCACCGCGGGCGGCATGGACATCGAGGAGGTGGCGGCCAAGACGCCCGAGCTCATCCTCTCGGAGCCCTTCGATCCTGACCGTGGTTTGGCCGGCTACCAGGCCCGCCTTCTGGCCTCGAAGCTGAAGCTCCCCACGGCCGCCTGGAGGCACGCCGAAACGTTCTTCCGCAGGCTCTGCAAGGCATTCGTCGATCTCGACGCCGCGCTCCTCGAGATCAATCCCCTCGTGCTCACGAAGGACGCCACGCTCGTCGCCCTCGATGCGAAGATGACGTTCGACGACAACGCCCTCTTCCGCCACAAGGATCTGGTCGCCCTCCGCGACGAGGCGGAGGAGGATCCCGCCGAAACGCGGGCTGCGGCCGCGGGGCTCTCCTACGTGAAGCTCAACGGCACGATCGGCTGCCTCGTCAATGGCGCGGGCCTGGCGATGAGCACGATGGACCTCGTCAAGTATCACGGCGGCGAGCCGGCCAACTTCCTCGACGTGGGCGGCGGTGCCGACGTCAAGCAGGTGACCGAGGCCTTTCGCATCATCCTGTCGGACAAGAACGTAAAGGCGATCCTCGTCAACATCTTTGGCGGCATCATGCGGTGCACGACGATCGCCACCGCCCTCGTGGAGGCCTCGAAGACCGTCGGCTTCACCGTGCCGCTCGTCGTCCGGCTCGAGGGCACCGAGGTGGAGGAAGGGAAGAAGATCCTCGCCTCGAGCGGCACTGCGATCATCACGGCCGATGGCCTCACCGACGCGGCCAAGAAGGTCGTGGCCGCCAGCAAGGCATAAGGAACAGCACCCATGAGCATCCTCGTCAACCGCGACACCCGCGTCATTTGCCAGGGCATCACCGGCAAGGTCGGAGAGTTTCACACCCGCGGCTGCCTCGCCTACGGCACGCGGATGGTGGGCGGCGTCACGCCGGGCAAGGGGGGCGAGACCGTCGCCGATCTGCCGGTCTTCGACACGGTGGCCGAAGCCCGCGACGCGACCGGCGCGAACGCCACGATGATCTTCGTTCCTCCGGCGTTCGCAGCCGACGCGATCCTCGAGGCGGTGGACGCCGGTGTCGAACTCGTGATCGCGATCACCGAAGGCATCCCCGTGCTCGACATGGCCCGTGTGATGCCCGTCGTGCACGCCTCGAAGAGCAGGCTCGTCGGCCCCAACTGCCCGGGCGTGATCACGCCGGGAGAATGCAAGATCGGCATCATGCCGGGCTACATCCACACGCCCGGTCACGTCGGCGTGATGAGCCGCTCCGGCACGCTCACCTACGAGGCCGTCTGGCAGCTCACGCAGCTCGGCCACGGGCAGAGCACGTGTGTGGGCCTCGGCGGCGATCCACTCGTGGGCTCGTCGTTCATCGACATCCTCGAGCTGTTCCAAAACGATCCCGACACCCACGCGATCCTGATGATGGGCGAGATCGGTGGCTCGGCCGAAGAAGAGGCCGCGGCCTACGTCAAAGCGCACGTCACGAAGCCCGTGGCGGCGTTCATCGCCGGCCGCACCGCGCCGCCGGGCAAGCGGATGGGTCACGCCGGCGCGATCATCTCGGGCGGCAAGGGCACGGCCGAGGCCAAGCTCGAGGCGTTGCGCGACGCCGGGATCGAAGTGGCGGAGAGCCCGGCCGACATGGGCGCGGCGCTCGTGCGCGCGATCAAGCAGTAGGATAGGCTTCAGCCTGTCACATCGAATACTCATGACAGCGGCCCGACAGGCTGAAGCCTGTCCTACTCATGCAAATCAGCCTCTTTATCCCCTGCTTCGTCGACCAGATGACACCGCAGGTGGGCATGGCGGTGGCCACCGTGCTCGAGCGGCTCGGGCACACGTGCGAGTTTCGCCCGGCCCAGACGTGCTGCGGGCAGCCGAGCTTCAATGCCGGCTACTGGGACGAGGCCCGCGCCGTGGCCCGGCGGGCACTCGACGTGTTCGACGGCGCGGAGGCAGTGGTCGGCCCGAGCGGATCGTGCGTGGCGATGATGCGGGTGTTTTATCCGCAGCTCTTCGCCGGGATGCCCGAGGAGACGCGGGCCCTCGACCTTGCATCTCGAACGTTCGAGTTTGGTGAGTTTCTCGTCGACAAGCTCGGCGTCACGGATGTCGGCGCCAGGTTCCCCCATCGCGTCACCTACCACGACGGCTGCCACGGCCTGCGGAACTGCGGATCAAGGCTGCACCACGGGAGCTCTTACGCCATGTCCGCGATCTGGAGCTCGTTGAATGCGACGAACCCGAGAGCTGCTGCGGCTTCGGCGGACTCTTCAGCGTGAAGTTTCCGATGATCTCGACGGCCATGGCCGAGGTGAAGGGCGGCTCGCTTGCTCGCACCGGCTGCGACTACATCGTCTCGAGCGATCCCTCATGCCAGCTCCAGCTCGACGGCTGGCTGGCCCGCAATCCATCGGCCGACGGCAGCCGGCCGCGGACGATCCATCTGGCCGAAGTGCTGGCGACGGCCAGCCCGTAGCGGCAGAGTGGTACTTTGCCGAACGCGGGCGGTTGTGCAGACTGCCAGTCTGCACCTAGAGAGGGTCGGGCGTGAGGCCGGGCGATGGCTCGCGGTCCGACTTGAGCGGCTTCGTCACGTGCAGCGTGACCTGCCGCTCGGCCGTGAGCCCGGCCTTGTCGGTGACGATGACGGTGAACGCATAGAGGTTTTTCGTCTCCCGGTCGGACGGGCTCTGGAGTGTGACGGTGCCGGTCGCGGCATCGATCGCGAGCAGGCCCCCGTCGTCTTGGTCGGCCTTGAGCGAGTAGGTGAGGACATCCCCCGGATCGACGTCGGTGGCTGCGGCCTGGTAGACGACTTCTGTGATCGGGGCACCGTCGGTCACGTATGCCGAGTCCTTGCCCGTCATCACCGGAGCCTGGATGACCGTCAGCGGCCGCCAGTCGCCAAGCCGGTAGTGCTCGAGCAGGCCGACGTCGCGGCGGCCGTTGCCGTTGATGTCGTTGAACGTGAGCTCCGGCGTGAACGCGTCGTTGCCGTCGGTATCGAGGAAGGGCTCCTCGGCGTCGCGCACCGCGTTGGCGTTGGCATCGACGAACGGCTCGCTCCACGTGGTCGGCCGCGGCTTCACCGCCGGATCAAAGGCCGCTCCCGGCTCGCCGCCATACACGACATCGCGGCTGGGGCCGTCGAGGCCGAGGCTCCTGGTGAACGCCGCCAGCAGGGGCGCCCCGGTGTCGAGCGCGAGCCGGCCGAAGTCGGGGCGGTAGGCGGACGGCAGCGGAGCGAACGAGAGCGCAAGCAGCACTCCGCCCGAGGCGATGAAGCCGGAGACGAGGCCGACGATCGCTCCGCCGATCTGGTCGATCCGGGGCGCAAGCCGCACGGCATCGGTCGGCACGGCGGCGTTGATCGCGAGCAGCAGCACGACCGCTGCCACGGCAAACGACCCGAGGAACGCCCCGGGGGCCGTGTAGGCGGCCGGCACCTCGACGAGCTGGAGCCAGGCAGCGAGCGGCCCCCAGAGCCCGAGCGCAAGAAAGATCGACGCCAGGCCGCCGAAGCCGAGGAGCGCGGCGCGGAACATGCCCTGGCGGAAGCCGTAGAAGCCGGCGCCGCCGACGCACAGGAGCACGAGCGGCGCGAGGATCATCTGGATGGGGGAGGCGGCGAGGAGGAGCGGCTGGATGGTCATCAGGCTTTCGTCACGCGGACGACCTCGTTCACGCTCGTGACACCGGCGATCACCTTCCGCAGGCCCTCCTCCTGGAGCGTGCGCATGCCTGCCTTGCGGGCGGCGGTCCGGATCGCCTGGATCGACGGCCGCCCTACGAGCAGTTCGCGGATCTTCCCGTCGCACACCATGAGTTCGTGCACGCCCGTCCGACCCCGATAGCCGGTGCCGTTGCAGGCCGGGCAGCCCTTCTCCTTGTAGAAGACGTTGACTTTGTCGGCGGGGATGCCGGCCGATTTCAGAAATTCGGCCGACGGCTTGTAGGGCTCCTTGCACGTGTCGCACAGCACCCGCACGAGTCGCTGGGCGAGCACGGCCGTGACGGCTGACTGCACGAGGCTCGTGTCGATCCCGATGTCGAGCAGCCGTGTCACGGTGGTGGCGGTGTCGTTGGCATGAAGGGTGGTGAACACGAAGTGCCCCGTGAGCGCAGCCTGCATCGCGATCTCGGCGGTCTCCTTGTCGCGAATCTCGCCCACCAGGATCACGTCGGGATCCTGCCGGAGCACACTCCGCAGGATCTTCGCGAACGTGAGGTCTGCAGCCACGTTGACGGCGGTCTGCGAAATGTTGTCGAGGCGGTATTCGATGGGGTCTTCGATGGTGACGATATTGCGAGACAACACGTCGATCTCGCCCAAGGCCCCATAGACGGTGGTCGTCTTTCCCGAGCCGGTGGGGCCGCAGACGATGAGCATGCCGTGGGGACGATGAATGATGTCCCGCAACTGCTTGAGCACGCTGTCTCGCATCCCGAACGTGCCCAGGCCCTGTTTGACGATGCTCCCCTCCGCGTCCAACAGCCGGAGGGCGATTTTCTCGCCATAGTTCGTCGGCCCCGACGCGGCCCGCACGTCGAATCGCCGGCCGTCGAACACCACCGCGAACGTGCCGTCCTGGGGCCGCCGCCGCTCGGCGATGTCCATGTCGCCGATCACCTTGAATGCCGACACGACCGCCCGCCCCGCCGCCGCCGGCACCGTCTCCGCGGCATGCATGATGCCGTCGATCCGGAACCGTACGACCACCTCGTCGCCGGTCTTGGGCTCGAGGTGAACGTCGGTGGCCCGCTTTTGGATCGCGCGGAGCAGGATGCCGCGGACCCGTCCGATCGCCTCCGAGGTTTCCTCGTCGAGTTGCTCGGCGTCGCGGCTTTCGTAGGGCCGGCCATCCTTCTTGAGGAGCGTGACCCGCGCCTGGGCAGGCGCGTCCGGCCGGCCAGCGACGCCCTGCGAGACGCTCTCGGCGCCTTCGCTCTCCGCGGAGCCGGGCAGCATCATGCGGAGAAAATCATGGACGGGTTTCGGGAGGATCCGCTGCGCCGTGCCCACGCGCAGGTCGCGGCTGGCCGTGTATCCGCCGAGGCTGAGGAGCAGAGCCGGAAGCATGAGATTCATGGCCGGCACCCCCCAGCGGAGCGTCGCGAGCAAAAACGCGGCGCCGAGGACCACCAAGCCGAGCGTCCAGAGGGTCGCCCGCCGGAACACCGCCGCGGCGTCGCGATCAACCCACAGGCAGGCTGCGGCCCAGGCCGCAGCGATTGCCAGCCAGACCGTGCCCCACATGAGATAGGATTCATTCACCGCCATGGCCGCCGTCCACCGATTCTCCGGACCGTGTCGCAGTGCACCCTCATGCTACTATGTCGGAAGAGGGCCCGCCGCATGAGCACGCAGAGCATTCCCGCCGCCACGACCGAACCCGCCGGCCCCGCTCGTGGAGCGAAGAAGCGGTTTTTGCACGACGCGGCCGAGCATGTCCGCGATACCGGCCACCGGGCGTTCGTCCGCAAAGCCCTGGGCGGCTATTACACGAGCCGCGACACCCAGCAATCCCGCTACCGCGACTGGGAGCAGGCCCGCGACGCCGCCAGCCTTGCCAAGTGGTCGGCCGTCAACCGGCTCGACGAACTGCTCCCCCGATTCGTGGCGGCCTTCGAGGCCAACGGCGGGATCGTGCACTGGGCCCGCGATGCCGACGAGGCCCGCACGATCGTGCTCGCGCTCTTGCGCGAGGCCAAGGCCCGCGCCGTGATCAAGAGCAAGTGCATGACGAGCGAAGAGATCCACCTCAACGCCGCCATGGAGCACGACGGCTACGGCGTCGTCGAAAGCGATCTCGGCGAGTTTATCCAGCAGCTGCGCGGCGAGCCGCCGTATCACTTCGTGTTCCCGTGCATGCACGTGCGGCGCGACGAGATCAGCGATCTGTTCGGCAAGCATCTGGGCACGCCGCCCACCGACAGCCCCGAAGAGCTGACGATGATCGCCCGGCGGCACATGCGCCGGCTCTACGTCGACGCCGACGTGGGGATCACGGGCGCCAACTTCCTCGTCGCCGAGACAGGGCAGATCTCGATCACAGAAAACGAGGGCAACGCCCGGCTCACGGCGGCGCTCCCGCGGATGCACATCGCGATTGCGGGCATCGAGAAGGTGGTGGAGCGGCTCGATGACCTCTCCGTACTCCTGCCGATGCTGGCCACGGCCGGCGCGGGGCAGCCGATGACCTGTTACAACACGCTCTACGCCGGGCCGCGGCGCGACGGCGAGACCGATGGCCCCGAGGTGATGCACCTCGTGCTGCTCGACAACCAGCGGTCGGCGATCCTCGCCGATCCGGAACAGCGCGACAGCCTGCACTGCATCCGCTGCGGTGCGTGCCTGAACGTGTGCCCGATCTTTAAGAACGTGGGCGGCTTCACCTACGGCACCACCTACCAGGGCCCGATCGGCTCGGTGATCACGCCACATCTGCGGGGCCTGGCCGACTGGAACCATCTCTCCGGGGCAAGTTCGCTGTGCGGTGCCTGCACCGACGCCTGCCCGGTGCGGATCGACATCCATCACCATCTCCTCCAGAACCGCCGCAACGCGGCCCGCACGGCGCCCAACCGCTGGGAGCGGCTCGGCCACCGGGCGTTCGTCGCGGTGGCATCACGCCCGTGGGTGTTCGCCGCCGGGGGCGCAATCGCGCGTCGGATGCTGGGGCTGCTCACGTGGCTGCGGCCGCCGGTTTTGCGAGACTGGCTCGCCACCCGCGACCTGCCCCGGGCCCCCGCCCGCAGTTTCCGCGACCAGTGGAGCCGCCGATGACGACGGTGCCTGGGGCACGCCGCGACGGCTCGGCCCGTGAGACGATTCTCGCCAGGGTGCGGGAGGCGCTGCGGGTGCCCGCGCCCATGCCGCACTTGCATTCGCATGCCCCTGCACCGGCGACTTCCGGTCCACGTGGCCTCCCGCAACTCACGGTGCTTCCGGAACAGGCGGCGCGACCGTGGCTTCCCGACGGGGGCGAGACGCCCGACGAGCAGCTTTCGATCCTGGTGGAAAACTTGGGCAAGCTCCGGGCCCTCGTGCACCGTGTGCCCGACCTCACGGCGGCGGCTGATCTCGTGGGCACGCTCGCCCGCGAACGCGACTGGAAGCAGGTGGCCTGGCACGACCACCCGCTCGTCGCGCCGCTACGAGCAGGCATCCCGTGCGGCACCTACGAAGTCCGTCCACACGCCTTCGACAAGGCGGCGCTCGAAGCCTGCGATGCCGGAATCACGGCCTGCGAGGCGCTTGTCGCCCAGACAGGCTCGATCCTCGTCTCGAGCGCCACCTGCGGAGGGCGGGCCCTGTCGATTCTGCCGCACGTGCACGTGGTGGTCGCCACGTGCGACCAGATCGTGGGCACGCTCGGAGACGCCCTGCATTTTTGCCAGGCCCGCGCAGACGGCCGGATGCCGAGCATGCTCTCCTTCATCACCGGCCCCAGCCGCACCGGCGACATCGAGCGGATTCTCGTCCTCGGCGCCCACGGCCCGAAGGAACTCGTCGTGATCCTGGTCGGGTAAAAGCGTAGGACAGGCTTCAGTCTGTCATGCCATGCATGCGCCCGTGGCACCGCAAGCCGGGCATGCCTTCCCCAGCGGGCGAGCCGGCTCGTGCCTTCCGGCGTGGCAGCCGGCGGTGTACAACAGCGTGTTGCGCGCCGCAGACGCCCTCGGCGTCGAGCCGTCGTGCGCAACCCACCATCCGAGGGTTTTCGCACGGCATGACGAGTCTCGAAAAGCGGCTGTTTCATCTGTTCGACAAGCGCGACGTCGTGGCGGCGCGGGCTGCGACGGCGGTGCGTGTCTCCTGCCCACGCGTGGGCCAGGTACGGGCGAACGTCACCGACGAGACGGGCGCTACGCACGAGGTGCTGCTCGAACTCACGGCCGGCCGACGCGGCGGCATGACGCTCGAGAGCCGGAGCACGAGTCCGCGGGGCCGCACCGGCAAGCCGTGCCTGGCGCTGGCCGCCACGCTCCTCGAGGTCGACCGCCGCGGACTGTTCTCGAACATCCATGACCACACGCCGGTGACGCTTGAATTCGCAGCTGCCGACGATGCCGACGATGCCGAGGCCGCCGACGGCTCGGCCGAGTCCTCCGGCGACTCGGCTGGTGCTGCCGAGAATGGCTCCGCGGCGCCCGTGCAGGGTTTGCTGCGGGTCAACCCAGCTGCTGCGCCTGCTGTGGCTCGGCGCGGAACGACCAGACAGCCGGCCTGGGCGGTCGACCTCGAAGAACGGCGTCGGCTCGTGGAGCCGGCGGTGCGGGCTGAGGCGCTCGAACTCGTCGACGGTCGCCGCTCGACCGGTGCGCTCGTGTTTCTTCTCGACGTGACCGCTTCGAGCGACGCCCGGGCGGCGGTGCTCATGCCCTGCCGAATGCAGGTCGACGTCGGCGGCAATGCGACGGGCCGCCCGCAGCCCGTGGTGATCGGCCCCGACGCTGACGTGGCGTTCGAGACGCTCGATGCCCGCGAGCGGGCGATCCTCGCCGAGCTCGTGGGCACGGCGGCGATCGGCACGACCGGCGGCGTCGAGGCGATCGAGCATCGCACGATCGCCAGGATCGCCGTCAGCCCGCAGGCGGCGCCTGCGCACCTGGCCCTGCTCTGCGAGACGGGCCGTCTGCTCGTGCAGCCGGAGCCGCGCCGGGCGCCCGATACGGTGATCCCGATGACCTGGGACGGCGGCCGACCGTGGGAGTTCGCGCTCGTGCTCGAGCCTGAAGACCTCGTGAGCTACAAGGCGGAGACACTCGACGAGGTCGCAGGCGAGTCGCGGCCGCCCCGCCGGCCGGCGAAGGCCACGCTGCGGGGAATGCTCGTGCGTGGGAGTCAACGCAAGGATGTGAAGGAGCCGCGGGCGATCCTCCGGTCCGGGCTCGTGGTGTTCGCCGATCGCCTCGCGCGGCTGAACGTCGGCGGTGACGGCTGGGGCGGATCGGTGCGGTGGCTCGAGCAGTTCGAGCGACGGGGCCCGATCGAACTGGCAGGCAGCCACACCGACGGCCTCATCGAACGGCTGGCCACGCTCGCCGAGGTGCCGCGGCTCGAACTGCCGGCCTGGACGGGCTGGCAGATCGAATCGGGGCCGCCGCGTCCGAAACTCGTGCTCGACGACACGCCGACGATCGATTTCGAGGGCGATGAACCGGCCGAGCCCAGCCGCA
>Ga0247836_1008243_pt1 | contig 10647 bp, 6 predicted proteins | sample LaCruzMarch2015__4_FD_187116 | JGI IMG/M metagenome (GOLD analysis project Ga0247836, IMG submission 187116) | Freshwater microbial communities from meromictic Lake La Cruz, Castile-La Mancha, Spain - LaCruzMarch2015_14m | ecosystem: Environmental > Aquatic > Freshwater > Lake | place: Spain...
GCTCCTGATCGACACAGAACACGATGGTCTTGGCCCAGCGGTCGGTACGCCGCATGAAGTCCGTCAAATGCCGGGCGACGGCCTGGGTGCGGGCTTTGAGCGCGATGATCCGTTCAAAGTCCTTGGTCTCGTAGTGCTCGTCAGGGATCGCGCGGCCGAAGCGGTCCAACTCGTCGCGGCTCGGGCGCCAGCCGGTGGCGTCCACGTCGGTCACGATCCGATGCACCCGATACGGGGCCAGGAATCCGTCTTCGATACCCTGACGCAGGCTGTAGGTATAGATGGGGTTGCCGAAGTAGGCGTAGGTGTCGCGGTTGTCCTCCCGCAAGGGTGTCGCGGTCATCCCGAGTTGGTACGCCGGCTCGAACCACTCCAGGATCTCGCGCCACTGACTTTGATCCCGCGCACTGCCGCGGTGACATTCGTCGACGATGATGAGATCGAAAAAATCCCGCGGGTATTGGCGGTAGAGACCGGGGCGCGACCTGTCTTCGGCGATGGCCTGGTAGGTGGCGAAATAGATCTCACGGCTCTTGCGGACACGGCCGCCCTCGATTTTCCAACGCGCCTCGCCGAACGGGGCGAAGTGCTTGTCCTTGGGGTCATCGACCAGCAGATTGCGGTCGGCGAGAAACAGGATGCGCGGCTTGCGCTCGCGCGTGCCGTCGCGGCTCCAGCGGGCGTTCCACAGCTTCCAGCAAATCTGAAAGGCGACCAGGGTCTTACCGGTCCCGGTGGCCATGCACACCAGGCAGCGCCGCCGACCCTGGAGGATCTCCCGCAGCGCGCGGTTGATGACGATCTCCTGGTAGTAGCGGGGTTGGGCCTCGGGCGCATGATGGGAGGGGGTCAGGAGGCGCGACGCCTCTGCATCGCTTAGACCCTGAGCCGCCTGCAAGCGAGCAAACAGGGCATCGGGCGTGGGGAAGGCGTCCAGGCTGGTTTCGGTACCGGTGAGATAATCGAACTCGATGATCCAATGCCCGTTGGTGGCAAACGCAAATTTCAGATCCCGATCCTCGGCGTAGCCTTTGGACTGCTGGAGCCCGGAGCCCACGGGCGCGTCTTCCGGCTTGGACTCGACCACCGCGAGGGCGTAGTCGCGAGTGTAGAGCAGAAAATAATCCACCCGCTTGCGCTCTCCGCGTACGGCCTTGCCGTCGATGATCCGAACGCGGCCGGCGGTGTAGGTTTGCTGCTCCGCGAGCGCATGCGGCGGCTCCTCCCAACCGGCGGCGCGCAGCCGGGGGGTGACATGGATGCGGCAGGTGTCGGCCTCGTTCAGTGACATGATCAGTGTCTCGCGGGCGTGCCGCCCATCGCCGGATCGACCCGCTCGGTCAACAGTCGATCCAGGTCCGCCAGTTCCGGGTAGCGGGCACAGACCGCGCGGATGTAGTCCAGGGTGCGCGGGATGTCATTGAGATAATGCGGTTTGCCGTCGCGATGGTTGAGCCGGGCGAAGATGCCGCAGGCTTTCAGATGACGCTGGGTGCCCATGAGGTCGAACCAGCGCAGGAAGCGCGCCGGCTCGATCTCCGGCAGCACCCCGGACTGGATGGCCAGTTGAAGATAACCCAGGGCCCAGTCGGTGACCCGCTCGGGCGGCCAGGCGATGTAACAGTCCTTGAGCAGGGAGACCAGATCGTAGGTGACGGGTCCGACCACCGCGTCCTGGAAATCCAGGATGCCCGGACTCGGCGGATCGGTGATCATCAGGTTGCGCGAGTGATAGTCCCGATGGACACAGACCTGGGGCTGCTCCAGTGCACTGGCCACCAGACAGTCGCCCGCACGAACCCAGCCGGCCGTGTCCCGCGGGGTGAGCACCAGCCCCAGGTGGCGGACGAGGAACCATTCGCGGAAGATCTCCAACTCGCGACGCAGGAAGGCGTCATCATAGTGCGGCAGACCGTCCAGCGGACCGCAGGCCTGGATGACCGCCAAGGCGGCGAGCGCGTCTCCATAGAGCCGGTCCGCGCTCTGCTCATCGAGCTCGGCAAGATAAAGCCGATCGCCCAAGTCGGAGCAGGCGAGAAAGCCGTTGGTCCGATCCTCGGCATGGATTTCCGGGGTGTGCAGCCCGATGGCGCGCAGGCGCTGCGCCAGGTCGACAAAACGACCGCAGTCTTCGTGCGCCGGCGGAGCGTCCATCAGGATCATAGTGTTTCCCTGCCAGCGCGCCCGCCAATAGCGGCGAAAGCTGGCGTCGGAGGAGGCCGGCTCCAGCGCGAAGTCGTTCCTTCCGAGTACCATGGCGACCCAATGTGTTAATAACTCATGCCGTGCAGTCAAGACGATCCCCTCAGCAATGGTGACAACGATAACCCCAAGCCGCGCAGTCAGCGCTCAGCCACGCGCATTCGGCGTCGCCTTCGCCGCGGTTTACGTGGCCGGACGGCATCGCGCCCAACGCGCTGTTCCGGCGCAAGCGGTCGGTCGACCGCTGACGGCTGACCGATTTTTTCCAGGATAACCGCATTGCCGGCCCGCGAAGAATGTGACATGGTTGCAGCGAATTCCCAATCCGTCCATGTCGTGCGTTCCCTAATCCTATCCGTTGCGCTGATTCTGGCCGCCGTGAGTCCATCGCAGACGCTTACCGAGGGCGCCGCGGTTGATCCGCGGCCTTGTGCCAACCAAGACTCCGGCCAAGTGCCTGGCCAAAGCGCAGCCAACGGTTCGGGCAGCAACGGGGATTGTCCTGCCCCCGCACTGACAGCCGGCAACCCTGCTCAGTCAGACGTCGGCGCGGCGCCACCCGGCCCGGTCACGGACCTGGAATCGACCGCAGCCCAAGCCCCGGCGCTCCCAGCCGACGCTGCCGTGGTACCGGCGGCGGCCACCGGCCCATCAGGTACGACGACCCCGTCCCCTGCCGATCCGGCGCCACCCCCGCCTGACCGCGCGGCGACGGCCACACCGCCGCCGACCAACGCGGGCGCGATCGATCCCATTCCCGCGGCGGCGGGGCCGGCAGCAGTCACTGCCCCGAAACCGACGGCCGACCCCATCCCCGAGCGGTTGGATGCGCCCCCGATCCCGACTGCAACGCCGCCGTCGTCCCCGGTGTCCCTACCCCCGGAACCGGCCCGTCTGACGCTGCCGATCGTGCTGGACCCCGCACGTCCGGTGTTCACCGGCATCGCCCCGCTGGTCCTGCCGCCGCCGGACCAACCATCCACCGCGGCGGACACGGCACGGCTGAACGCGGCCATTGGCCCGCGGCCCAAAGTGGTGCCGCGCGATGACGAGGCGCGTCTGCACGCCGGGCTGCCCTGGGAGCAGTGCGGCCCCTCAGGCCGCGGCGACGGAACCGGGAGCGCCGCGGTCCCCGCCGCGGACCTCGAGGTGCCGGTCGATGCCACCGCCGATCAGGTCGATTACGATCAAACCGGCGAGATCGTACAACTGCAAGGGGGAGTCGAGATCCTCCAGGGCGACCAACGCCTGGAAGCGGATCGCTCCCGCTATCATCGGCGCACCGGCGCGGTCGACGCACAGGGCAACGTCTATCTGGAATATCCACCCGCACGGCTGACCGCCGACTCCGCGGACTACAATCTGAGAACCAAGGAAGGCACCCTGCAGGATGTCCATTATCGTCTGTCCGGCGATGCCAACCTGCGCGGCACTGCCGCCACGGCCGAACTCTTGCCCGGCAAGATCACCCGCTATCGCGAGGTAACCTACACCACGTGTCCGCCCGGCCGTTACGACTGGTCTATCCATGCGCGCAGCTTGCTGCTCGACCACCCGGAGGGCTTGGGCACAGCGCGTCATGCGCGCTTGCAGTTTGGCAATCTGCCGGTGTTCTACACACCCTACGTCAGCTTTCCGATCGATGACCGGCGGCGCAGCGGATTATTGATCCCGACGGTGGGCTCGTCCGACACCACCGGCACGGACATCCTCCTTCCTTACTATTGGAACATTGCCCCGAACCTGGACGCGACCATCACCCCCCGCTTCATGAGCACACGCGGGCTGATGCTCGGCGTCCAGGTGCGTCACCTCATGGGGAGTCAGAAGATCGAGATCAACGGCGAGATCCTGCCGCACGATGCCGCGGACCCGGACCTCGGGACGCGCGGAGCGCTGCGGCTGGAGCAAACCGGCACCTTGGGCGGTCGCTGGAGTACCTCGCTCGACTACAGCATGGTCTCGGACGACCAGTACCTGGCCGACTTCGGCAACCGCCTGGATGTCACCAGCATTCGCAATCTGGTCCAGCGGGGCAATCTCTCGTATAACGGCGGCACTTACAGCGTGCAAGCCTGGTTGCAGGGCTTCCAGACGGTCGACCCGACCATCGCGCCCGCCGATCGCCCCTACGGCCAACTCCCGCATATCCAAGTGGATGTCCCGCGGACCCGCTGGGGCCTGCTCGAATATGCCTTCGAAGGACGTTACGATTACTTCGACCATCACGCGAAGGTCCACGGCAATCGCGGCGTCTTGCTGCCCTCGTTGCGATTGCCGTTGCGGCGCAGTTTCGGTCACCTGATTCCGCGCGTGCGCCTGTATGCGACCGGCTATGATCTGGCGGACACGCAACCGGGCACCCCGTCGGTGCAGTCCTTCCTGATTCCCAGTTTCGACGTGGACGCCGGACTGGTCTTCGAGCGCGATCTCAACTGGTTCGGTCAGGGTGCCCTGCAGACCCTGGAGCCCCGTTTCTATTACGTCGCGACACCCTATGAGAACCAGTCCGACACCCCGCTGTTCGACACCACGCTTTTGGATTTCAGCTACGCCAGCCTGTTCAGACCGAATCGGTTTACCGGGTATGACCGCATCGGCGACGAGAACCGCTTCACGATCGGCTTGACCTCCCGCACCCTGGGCAACAAGAGCGGTCGGGAGTGGTTGCGCGCCAGCCTGGGTCAGGTGTATTACTTCGACCCGCGCCGGGTCCAACTCACCGGCCAGTCAGCGGATGAAACCACCACCTCGTCGGTGGCGGGCGAGTTGTCGACCAATCCCGCACCGGGGTGGAACGCGCGGGCCAGCTTTCAGTGGGACCCGAATCTCTCGATCAATCAATGGGAGAAACGCGTGGTGCAGTTCCGCTACGCCCCGGGGGATGATCGTGTGTTCAATTTCGCGTATCGCTACAACCTGGGTCAGACCGAGGCCGAACGCTATGAGAATACCGACCTGTCATTTCGCCTGCCGGTGACCCGGCAGATCAGCCTGGTCGGGCGCTGGCTCTATTCACTACTCGACTCCGACACCGTCGATGCCTTTGTGGGGATCGAATTCGGCCGCTGCTGCTGGCGTTTGCGAATCCTCGGGCGTCATCTCAAAACCACGGCCGAGAGCGAGGGCAACACCAGCGTAATGCTGCAACTCGAACTCGCCGGCCTGGGCTCACTCGGCAACAAGATCGACAAACTCCTGGAATACGGAATCTATGGCTATGACTCGGACTGATCGTGACGGCCCACACACACCGACCCGCACCGCCTTCGGGGCGCTGTTCTGGTTGGTCGTCGGCCTGCTCTGCCTGGGCCTGACGCACCCGCTCGCCAACGCCGAAGAACTCGACTCGATCGTCGCCATTGTCAATGATGACGTGGTGGTGCAAAGCGAGGTGTCCCGCGAGATGGCGCAGACGATCCCCCAACTTCAGGAACAGGGCACCCCGGTACCCCCGCCGGAACAGTTGCGCAAACAGGTGCTGGAGCGGCTGATCCTGAAACGGCTCCAGCAACAGCGTGCCAAACAGCTCGGCATCACGGTCGACGAGGCGGCCCTGACCAGCGCGATCCGGTCGATCGCGAGCCGTAACAATCTTTCGATCGAAGAACTGCAGGCAACGCTGGAGAGCAGTGGGATGCGCTTTGAAGCCTTTCGCGAGGACACCCGCATGCAGATCCTCACCGGTCGACTGCAAAACCAGGAGGTCGTGGGCACCATCCAGGTCAGCGATCAGGAGGTGGAACGCTTCCTCCAACGGGAAAAGGGTCAACTGATGCCGCGTGAACAGGTGCGGCTGCAGCACATCCTGATCGCACTGCCCGATGATCCGTCACCCGCCCAGATTGCCCAAGCCGAGGCCAAGGCCAAGCAACTGGTGGCCAAATTACGCGGCGGAGCGGATTTCGCCGCGGTTGCCGCCGCCAGTTCCGAGGGGCGCACCGCCCTGCAAGGCGGCGATCTGGGGTGGTTCGAGATGGCCGCCGTGCCGAGCCTGGTCGCAGACAAGGCCCAAACCATGGCGCAGGGTGAGATCACTGATCCGATCCGCAGCCCGAGCGGCTTCAATATCATCCGCTTGGCGGAGATCAAGGGCGGCGTGCCGGGTAACGTCACCCAGACCAGGGCCCGCCATATCCTGATCCGCCCCAACGAACTGGTTGCTGATGAAGATGCCAAGACCCGGCTGGCGCAATTGCGCATGCGGATTGTCGGCGGCGATGATTTCGCGACCCTGGCCCGCGCCCACTCGGACGATACGGGTTCGGCCCTGAAGGGAGGCGACCTGGGCTGGGTCAATCCGGGGCAAACCGTGCCGGAGTTTGAAGCGGCGATGAATAAGCTCGCCCCCAATGAGGTCAGCGAACCGGTCCACAGCTCATTCGGTTGGCATATCATTCAGGTGCAGGAGCGCCGCAGCCAGGACACCGCGGATGAATTGCTGCGGCTCAAGGCGAAAGAGGCGATCCAGCGGCGCAAGGTGGACGAGGCCACCGACGCCTGGCTGAAGCGGCTGCGCGATGAGGCCTATGTCGAACTGCGGCTCGATGCCGCCAACGCTGAACGCTGAGAGGAACGCACGCATGACTCCGCGGCTCGTCATCACTCCGGGAGAACCGGCCGGGATCGGCCCCGATCTGCTGGTTCGCCTGGCTCAGGAAGCCGGCGCGGCCCAGTTGATCGCCGTCGCCGACCCCAACTTGCTGACCGCGCGTGCGCACGCACTCGGGCTGCCGCTGCGCTGTCTCACCTTTGCGGCCGACACCCCGCGTCGCCCGAGTGCAGCGGCGCAGTTATGGGTCGCTCCGGTGCCGCTGGGTGCCGCCGTGCTGCCGGGCCGACTGGATACCGCCAATGCCGCCTATGTGCTCGAAACACTGAGAATCGGCTGCGATGGGTGTCTGACGGGCATGTTTGATGCGCTGGTCACGGGCCCGATCCATAAGGGCATCCTCAACCAAGCGGGCCTGCACTTCACCGGACACACCGAGTTCCTGGCCGAGCGGTGTCACGCGCAACCGGTGATGCTGCTTGCCACCCCGGGTCTGCGGGTCGCCTTGGTCACCACCCACCTGCCGCTGAGTCAAGTCAGCGCCGCCATCACCGGGCCGCACCTGCGCCACGTCATCGAGGTCCTGCACGCGGATCTCAGCCGACGCTTCGGCATCGCCGCCCCGCGCATTCTGGTCTGTGGGCTCAACCCCCACGCGGGCGAAGGCGGCTATCTGGGGCGGGAGGAAATCGAGGTGATCACGCCGGTCCTCAACGAACTGCGCGAACGCGGCTGGGACCTGGCCGGCCCCCTGCCGGCGGATACCGCCTTCTTACCGGAGCGCCTGGCGGCCGCGGACGTCGTGCTGGCCATGTACCATGATCAGGGCCTGCCGGTGCTCAAGCACCTGGGGTTCGGTCAGGCGGTCAACATCACCCTGGGGCTGCCGATCATCCGCACCTCCGTGGATCATGGCACCGCGCTGGACCTGGCGGGAACGGATCGCGCCGACCTCGGGAGTCTGCGCGCCGCGATTGCGGCCGCGCTGGTCATGGTGGACGCTCCGGGTTAAGGCGATTGCCGGCAATCGCGTTGGGAACCGTTCAACAAGCGACACAAGTCCATAGCACTTAGTCAACCAAGGAGCAGCCGCCCGATGAGCCTGATCGCCAATTTGTACGGTCGCCTGGGTGGCGATCCCGTGGCCCGCACCACCAAGAGCGGCAAAGACATGACCACGGTCCAGGTTGCCGTCGATGTTACGCCCCGGGATGCGGCGGCGCCGGAAACCCTGTGGGTTGGTCTTCTCGCGTTCGGCGTCGCCGCGCAGACCTTGCAGCGGGCGCAGAAGGGCCAGATGGTCGCCGCCCTGGGGCGCATGACGCGCGGCATTTATACCCCCGTGGACGGCGAACCGCGCGAGTCCTGGGCCATGCTGTGCGACTCGCTGGTGGTGACCACCTCGGCCAAGCCGACCGGCGGGGCGCGCGCGAAGAGCCGAGGCGAACCGGCGCGGGACCCGGCGCCCCCAGTTGAGTCGGAGCCGGTGCCGTTCTACGATGATGACATCCCGTTTTGAACGGGTGCGCGTTCGAGCAAACCGCCAAACCAGCCGCGGCATCATGATCGAAGACCGGCTCACCCTGAACTTTCAGATCGCCGAGCGGCTGCGCCTCGCCCGCAGCGCGTCCAGCCTATCCCTAGCGCAATTGTCCGACCGAACCGAAGGCAAGGTTTCAGTTTCGATGATCAGCAACTATGAGCGGGCCCAACGGCGCATCGGCATCGAGGAGGCCTGCCTGTTGGCCAAGGCCCTGGGCACGGTCACGCCGGGCTACCTGCTCTGTGTCGAGCCGCTGATGCGCTTCAGCCCCGACGAGCTTGACCTACTCGGGATGTACCGCAAGGCGGACGCCCGGGGTCGGGCGCTGATCCGCGAGACGGCCATGATCGAGAGCGACCCGACCCGCTAAAAGGGTTCCAAAGATTGTCGGACCCCTTCGCTCGGTCGGAATCCGGTCCCGGCCGCGAAAAACGTCAGCCTCACGGGGATCACCGCGGGTCACTCGGTACAAGGCGACGACCTTCTCTTGCTGCGTCGACCCATTCTGTTATCTCTCGCACCTGAGCGCCATGAACTACCACGGCCTCACCGACCGCTTGCCCAAGCTGCTGTTCGTGACCTCCTTGCCCTCGCCGCAGTGGGGCCGGCGGGCGACCGAATCCATGCAGAAGGCACTCGGGGCTGAGGGTCTCGCCACCTACCTCCAAGCCGGCTTGCCGCCGCTACGCCGCTTGCGGCTCGACAAAATCAACCGCAAGATCATCAGCGTCCACACCAGCGTCCAGTGCGACCCCGGAGCCTATGTGACCGTGCAGGGCAAGCCGCGGCGCGTCGCCACCATCGGGCGCCCCTTTCTCGACATGCTCCGCGCGCCTGACTTGTGCGGCGGCATCTACCATATCCAGCGTTGCAAGCAAAATCCGCCACGCGCCGATGCGACCTTCCCGACCATCCAGGTCACCATCGGCTACGCCGACAAGGATGACCGCAACGCCCACAAGCGCCTGCTGGCCAGCCGGGTGCCGACGACGATCCGGCTCGACTACAGCCTGAATGAGCCAGTCGGCGAGACCGACCTGTTCGAGCTTGAAGCCGGCAGCGTCGTGGCAGGACCCCGCGGCGACCCCGTCTGGGTGGATAATGGGCGGCGCGCTCGGCGCTGCCCGCTATACACGCGATCCCGATGCAGAAATTTCATCGATTCCGCAAGACGCGACTCGCCTGGATCACCCTCGGCGTCGGGTTACTGGCGAGCGTCTTCGCTGCCCTTCAGGTCAGGCAGGGCATCCAACAGGATGCGGTGCGGCAGTTCGCCTTCAACTGCGATCAGACCACCCTCAAAATCCAGGAGCGCTTGGGCGCCTATGCCCTGATGCTGCGCGGCGGTGCCGCCCTGTTTGCCGCGTTGACCACGGTGGAGCGCAACGAATGGCGGGCCTACGTCGAGACCCTGCGGGCGAGTGGCCGTGTTCCCGGCGTTCAAGGGATCGGGTTTGCAGAAGTCATCCCCCCGGAGCAACTCGCCGCCCACCTCGCCCGCATCCGGAGCGAAGGATTTCCCGACTACAGCGTCCGTCCGTCCGGCCCCCGCGCCCTCTACACCTCCATCATCTACCTCGAACCTTTCCGCGACCGCAACCTGCGCGCCTTCGGTTTTGATATGTACGCTGAGCCGGTCCGGCGGGCTGCCATGGACCAGGCGCGCGACACCGGCGAGGCGGCCCTGTCTGGTAAAGTGGAACTGGTACAGGAGACCGGCACTGAGATCCAGGCCGGGACTCTCATGTATGTCCCCGTCTATCGCAATGGGGCACCGGTGGACACGCTTGAACAACGGCGCGCCGCGCTGCTCGGCTGGGCCTACAGCCCCTACCGCATGAATGACCTGATGACCGGCATCCTCGGTGACTGGCGCAGCCGTGAAGGCAAGGCCGTCGACCTGACCATCTACGATGGTCGCGAGGCGGCGCCCGCCGGACTCCTGTTCGACAGCCAACCGGACAGCGCACCCGCTGGGCCTTCGCCGTTGCACCAACAGCGGGTGCTCGACTTCAACGGCCAGCCGTGGCTGCTGATGTTCGCGCGCACCGCAAGCGCCCCCGGCATCGGCGACGCGCCGGTCTGGGCAACCCTGGCCGGCGGCCTGGCGCTCACTGGCCTGCTGTTCTGGTTGATGCTCGCGGTAATCAACACGCGAACCAACGCCGAGCGCATCGCCGGCAAGCTCACCGAAGCGATCAGACGGCACGAGACGCTCTTGAGTGTTAGCGGCTTCCAAAAAGCGCGTAAAAATGGCGAACTCACCTGCGGTAGGCGTGTGGGGCCGGGCGCCCACGGAGGAGCGCCGACCGGGCAGGGATCAGAACGGCAGGGGGTCGCTGGGGTCGAA
>Ga0247836_1008251_pt1 | contig 10638 bp, 7 predicted proteins | sample LaCruzMarch2015__4_FD_187116 | JGI IMG/M metagenome (GOLD analysis project Ga0247836, IMG submission 187116) | Freshwater microbial communities from meromictic Lake La Cruz, Castile-La Mancha, Spain - LaCruzMarch2015_14m | ecosystem: Environmental > Aquatic > Freshwater > Lake | place: Spain...
CAGGCACACCGATGGAGGTGAGGCTACGCTGGTTGGCGGGATCGTTTCCGTCGAGGGCGCCGTTGGAGCTGACCGGACTGGGTCCCACGATGTTCAGCCCGGCGAGGGGCGTCACGCCATTGCTGGCTGTGATGAAGTTGGTCGCCGTGGCGTCAGTTCCGTCAACCACGCCGTAGCCGAAGGTCAGAACATTCTGCACTGACGTGGAACTACGCCAAAACTTCGCGGTCAATGTGATGCTCAGGCCGGTCAAAGTGTTGGTCGTGTCGTTCTTGATCAGAGCGCCAAATCCGACCACGGTCGACCCGGAGGCCAGGGCTCCTAGAGAACGGTCGAGGTTCACGTCGCCCGCGATGTTCGTGCTGCCATAGTTGTAGACCGCTCCGCTGTTGGCCGAACCGTCGTTGGCTACGATACCCGTCGCCGACGTTCCCGAGCCGCTGATCTTGGCGGCATACCAGCCGTCAAGAGCCGGACTGGCGACCGCTCCGAGGCTGGTTTGTTCGCCGGGCGTGCCGGAAATAACGTTGGATATCGTGGCTGTCCCGAGGGAGTCGAAGTTTTGCACGTACGAATTGGCGTTGGTGCTCGTGAGGGAGACGTAGGTGATACCCGCGGTGACCGTTCCGCTTGCCGCCACGTTTTGCGTGATCGCCCCGGTGGCGGAGATAGCGACATTGCCGGAGACGCTGCCGAAGGGCGCTGCCGCGGAGATGCGGACGTAGACCGGAGCCGCGGTCAGCGTGCCGCTGGCCGGCACGAGCGTAGCCGTCGACCCGAACGTCGCATTGTCCGCTGAGACCTCGAAACCGGCAGGCGCCGTTGCGGTGACGCTCCCGACGAGGTTCAAACCGCTGACGGTGAAGCTTTGCGCCGAGGAGGGCGTGCCGAGTTCGGCGGTAAAGGCCGTCAGCGTGCCGTCCGTGCTGAGCGTGGGCGCGAGCGGCTCGACCACGATGAAGCTTGTTGCGCTGGTCGCCGTTTGTCCCGCCGCTTCCACGGTGATCGGACCGGTCGTGGCACCCGAGGGCACCGTGGCGGTGATTTCGGTTCCGTCGCCGTTGACCGAGCTCGCGGCGGCGATGCCGTTGAAACGCACCGCCGGCGCCGCCCCGAAGTTGCTGCCGGCAATCGTGACCGTCGAACCAGCCGGGCCGGAGGCCGGGCTGAACGACGCGATGGTGGTTGTGCCTTCTTCGGGCTCGACTGATCCTGTCAGACGAAATGACCCAGTGTCACCGCCGGCAAAGTAATTCGTGATGCGATACGTCCCCCCGGCTGCGATCGTGCCTCCATTGGCCGATGTGTTGCTCAGCGCAACGATCCTGAACTCGACAGTGCCCGAGAGGCCCGTCAGGGCGGACAGATCAACCGCGGTGTTGACGAACGATGCCGTTTCGGTCCAAGTCGCAAGATTGGCAGTGAAACCATCGACGCTGTAGCGGAGCGCCATGTCGCGCGGACCGGTGTTGGACGCTCGTGTGCCGATTAATAGCTGGCTGAGATTGGCCACGTAACCTGGAGCAACCGCAAAGCCAAAGGTGAAATATTTGGTGCCTTGGGAAGTTGCCGCATCCGCCCACCCCGCGGAAGTTATGCAATTGGCAGTTGCGCTTCCAGTTGTGAGGCCGGAACCACGCGCCACCGCCAGTGCGGTCACGTTGGCTACACCATCACCCGCCGTCGAAACTTGGTTGCCCGGTTGGCCGGCCAGATTCCAAGAAGCGACTGTGGTGGCTTGTCCCAGCGCCGGAGCAACGAAAAGCGCGGGAAGAACAGCGGCGCAAAGCAATGCCGACAGACGGGGGAAGGAACGTGGGAAGGGAATTTTTTTCATGATGGTTTGGGGATGGCAGCTGTAGTCTAAAAGTGTCACGCTGGCCGGAGAAAGCCAACCAGCATTTGTAACAATTTCGACATGCTGACTTAGACCCGCCGAGTTTAGTCAGGCAAGCAGACAATCACTACTGATAAACCACCCCGCCGCGCAATTCCTGCGCAGGACCGTAGATAACAAGGAGTCGACGAGATGGCTCCTCCACGGCGACTGCGGCCAACTCCCGGTCGCCTTGCCTCAATTGGACGATCTTTTTTCCGCGGGCCACGACCACCGTCTTGCCCCGCGAAAGCTGGGTCGACTCACCGTTGACCTCGACCTGCACGGAAGCTGCCGGGCCCAGATAGAGGACGGGCCAAGAATATTCTTTCATCGGTGGCGCAGCCGGAATCCCGGCTGTTTGATAAATGCGCAACCGCGGTTTGGGCTTCTCACCATCTTTGTCCTTTTCCGGTGGCCCCTCAAAAAAAACGAGTGTGGTGCGCTCGCCGCCGGCGAGCTTCACAGCGCCCGTGGCCGCAAGAAATCCCTCCGCTTTGGCCTCAATAGTAGCCGCCTCTGCAGGTATCATGAGCGGTCCCATGGACTTTCCAGGCGCCAAGCCATCCGGAAAAGCGCTCTGGCCGGCCCAGTCCAGATAGAGTGGCACCTCAGCAATCGTGGCGTTGAAAAAAGAGACATCCGCAGTCTGCGCGCCAGCCTCGGATTGCGCGTGGGCACTGGCCGCAGAAATCAAGACCAGAAGGAGGAGAAGTCGGCAAAAACGATTCATGTCTAAAGGTATTGAAACCACACAGGGTCAAAGATTCCAACTCTGAATCACGCGCGGGATGCTATTGGTGGTCAGTCCCGCTCCGTCACGCATGGGTTGCAAGTAGATTTGGACGGCGGTGCGTTCCGTAGAGATTACTCCGAGGCCGTTTGTTTGCAAGGCTTGGCCGATTACATGGACGAGAAAATTGCGGCTGCGCACGGTGGCCAGCGGATAGACACGAGCGAACCATTCTTCGATCAACGCATCGTTGCCCGCGGTGATAGTCTGGCGGGTGCGGTTGCCGAACACCGCATTGGTCGGCCAGTTGACCACAACGCTGTCAGTGCCTATCATGTTGAGCTGCGATGGGGAATAAAACGGCTTCTGCGTCCGGAAATTGGTCGCGGCCCGGACAAAATCGTCGACCGCCGAGGCAGGAACGACGGCATTGCTGCCGTTCCCGCTGGCGCTAAGGGCCAGCGCGTCACCGGTTAAAAACACGCCTGCAGCCAGAGCGCGCAAGGCACTGGTTCCGGCAGTGTTGAGATTGATCCTTCCGGCCGGGCGGCTGGCCACAGGCCCGGTCGTATTCGTGCCAGCCGCGAAAATATCGAGCAACTGCGCCGCCCGCGTGCCGTCGTTGGTGAAGCGCGTCAACTCGGGCCGTCCGAGGCGCAGGCTATGCCCGCCCGCGTAGGCTGTGCTGTTGGTCGCCGACGAGGTCAGGTTCGCCCAGGCCCCGGGCTCGTTCGGCCAGGGTGCCGACTGGTTGGTTTCGCCCCACTGCAGGGGATCAAAAATGCCTGCGAGGTCGGTGATCCTGGCGAGGAGCCCGTTCGTCGCGGGGTTGGCCCGGGCCGGCGCATAATCGTTCTCGGATGCGCGAAACAGGCCGGCGGCTGGCGGCGTGGTGCCGCTCCCCCGGGTCCCAGCCGTCCCGCTGTGCCCGCCATCGCCCCAGTTCTCCATGCGAACCTCCCGGGAAAGTCGTGCCGTCGACATGCCGCTCTGCAAGTTGCGACCGCCAAAACTTGTGTTGCCGCTGAGCCACGACGGCTGGATCTGCGGCCTGGGGCTGCCGCCTGATGTCATGTAGTAAGTGGCCCGCGGATCGCCGACCGAATTCAGAAAATCCGCATCGGCAAGCCCCGCGATGTTCAGCTTGCTGCCCAGGCCCGGGTAACTCGCGGAAAAGTAGACCAAATCACCCGGGCGAAAGGGCTTGTCGGAGTAGTGCGAACCGCTGCCCCTGTCATAGACTGCGCTTCCCGCCGCCACGGTGTACTCGATCGTGCGCGTGTTGCCAACGAGCGTGCAAATCGGATCCGTCACAGGGGAGGCGAAAGCGGTGACACCGAAAACATTGGTGATCGTCGGCGAGTTGGTCACGAAATAGCTTCCGGGCGGCATGGCCGGGACGTCGATTGTGTAATTGGTGGCGATGTTGAAATTTGTCAAACCACTGTAATTCAGAGGCTGACGGTTGGTGAAAGAAAAGTTCAAGGCAACGGCGGGCGATGTCCGGTTGTGCAGATTCCAGAATTCCAGATACTCGGTGGTGGCGAACCGGATCTCCCACCGGCCGCGTCCCGCATCCACAGGCGGCCCCTGAAGCACGAATTGAGTCATGCGCTCGTTGAGGAAAGGAAGCAATTCAACGCCCCGGTAACCCACCCCCGCCGCGGGTGTTGTGTCGGCGTCGACGAAGTCGATGATGTTGGCCGCCAAATTATTGACGTAGTCTGCAGCCGGCAAACCGCCTCCCCGGGTGCCGAATCCGGTAAGGTTGCGGTTGATGATGCCGGCCAGCGCGGCTACCGCTGACGCGCGGGTATTGGTGTTGAGATTGTATTTCGCCTGCCCCTCGTCGACATACCTGAAACCGAACGGGATTAGTTCAGGCTCGTTGGTATCATGGCGGAGGTTCGCCGCGAGCTCGGCGAGGATATTGGTCGTCACGGAGGCTTCAACCAGCCTCGCCGTGGCGGGGGTGACGAGATTAGAGCGGGCGCCGACCAGGTTCGTCGCCGCGGCGTTACCAGGCTCGCTGGGTGAATTGGTGCTGAAGAGACTCCACAATGCGATTTCCGCCGGATTGGTGCCGGTCAGGCGGCGAGCATTGGTCCGATCCGAGGCGTTGGTCGCACCGACCACCGAGAGGTCCAATTTTCCGCCGAGATCCTCGACCCAATAAGCGAAGCGGGCATTGGTTTGGCCGGAGGCATCGGTCAGGTAAACCCACGACACTGCGGGGCTGGTGATGGACAAGCCGCCGGGCATGGCATTGGTGAAGAGGATGCCGCCGGCCACATTGGTCGATGGTATGGCAGCAGTGACGATGTTAGATACCGCCGTGGAAAGATTAGAGACCGTCGAAAAAATCGGTGTGTAGGAGAAATTAATGCTGTTGCTGATTCCATTGCCGACAAACATCTGGCGATCGGCGTTTGCGACCACAATGAACGTATCGTTAGTCATCGCGCGGGCCAAAGTCGCTTCCGCCACCGCCAACCCCGCCTCGGCGGCCAGTTTGGCACGGTTGTAGTTGGCCACACTGCGCGAGGAGAGGCGATCGGTTGTGGTGCTTTGCATGAAGGCGACAGCGACTACGGCGAGCACCGCGACAACAATGACGGTGGTGACCAGGGCAACGCCCCTCTCCCTTGGATGGTGTGCGAGGTGCGGCTTCATGGGGCGGAAGGAGGCTTGGGGAGCGGGATGCGAAAGGAATAAAGTCCGGCGTTGCGCAGGACGTAGGTGGAGCGGTTGATCAGGTTGGTGTTGGCCAGCGTTGTCGGATCGGCAACCGCGAAGTTCACCTCGATTGCTGCGGGGTAGTTGTTCGACCTGGGCGCCCCGGTGAAGGGCAGCATGTTGGTGCCAAGCAAGATGAAGTTGGTGTTGTTGGCCTCTTTGTCGAGGGTACCCAAACCGCGCGCGGCCATGGTGTTGGTCGGCAGCAGATTCAGGCCAAGGGATTCAAACTGGTCCGCTGCTTGGGGGCCGGGAAGCGCCCCCGTGCTGAGCACGTCCGTGTAGGTCTTGCTGCTTGGCCAGAAGAGCCGCCGCACCTCGCGGCCCGGCCCATTGGTGGAGGGAAGAACGGCATACTCGACATAGCAAACGTCACCTGCGTTTCCTGCGGCCGCGGGTTGCGCGTCGGCGGGAGTTGCGGTGAGAAACTTCAGGTAAAAAACACCCCCGGAATTCGTGACGCGCGGCCAGAAGTTGGTCGCGGCGGGCATGATCACATTGGCCAAGTCGCGCGCGAGCAACAATTCGACGGCCCGCGCCTCCCGGTCAGCGACAATCTTGTTATCCGTGTTGCGCCAGAGGGACATACTGGTCGAGAGTGCCGAGAACATGACCGCCAGCACGATGGCCAGAATGGCCGCAGAAACCATCACCTCGATAAGGGTGAATCCTGATGCTGCCGTAAAGGACGTGATGCGCGGGCGGGTCATGGCGAGTAAACGAGCGTGGAAAAGAGCGAGGGCCGGCTATTGGCGAGAGGGATGCTGGCAGGTGCACGCACCTCGACGTTCACCCGGTAAAGGCCGTCGCCAAGTTTGGTCGCCGTCAACCGGGCCAGAGTGTCGATTGCATTGACGGAAGACTGTTTAATCTCGGCGTCCGACCCATTCGCGTTGGTCCACGAACTTCCCGGATTTTTGTCGAAAGACCAAAAAGGCACGGTGGTTTGGCTGGGATAGCCGAGGACCGACTGACCGCTGAGCAAATTGATGGTCCGGTTGTTGCCTGACCGCATCCCCGGACCATCACGCACCACCACCTTACTTAAATTCGTCGCTGCCCGCACCGCGGCAAAAAGTTCCTCGGAAATCAATACCCCTCGCGTCTCGGCAGCTGAGTCGGCCCGCATCCGCATGCCCGCGGGCAACAAGCCCATGACGCCGACGATAACAAACGCAAAAATACCGATGGCAATGGTGACCTCGACCAAACTAAAAGCTTGCGACCGTTGGCGCATCATTGATTTGGGGAACGTTTTCACTGCGGTGTTTTAAAGAGAAGCATCATCGACGATCACTCGCCCGGTCAGCGGTTGGATGCGCAGTTCGTAGTAATTGCTCGTGCTCCCGCGCCAGTCGCCCGTTGGTTCGATTTTTTCGCCGAGAAGGACAGAAACCGCGGTGCTTGCTCCTTGCAACTGGCCGAACCGGTTGAAGGCCAGAGCGGGAATTTGCGTGAGGTCTTCCGATCCGCCGAGCCGGGGCAGGGTACGGGTGGGCAGGGTGCGGGTCGTCACAGCACCGGACAAACCAGTGCCCCCCTGGATAAATACACCATTGGGCAAACGCTGCCAGCGAGTCACCGCGACAGCATTTGTGTTGGTGTCACCCGGACGAGGGTCGCGAAAAACAATGAGGTGCGAGAAGCCATTGGTCTTGTTCGCCGCATTGTGCGGAAAACCGACATACGCCGTGGTGCCGTTCTCCACGGCCGACAAGCGCGCTTGCTCGAGGACAGCCGTTACGGTGTTGAGCGCCCCGCGCCGCCCGCTTGTCCCCATAAGACCTTGCACGGCGGGGGTAATCAGCGCGGAGAGAACGGCGATGATCGCGACCACAACGAGCAACTCGATAAGGGTGAAGGCCGCACCCGCGCGGTGGGCACGGTGAAGGCTAAAGACCATGGATCGCCGAAGCCAAGGAACGGTGCATGGCGCTCCGCGCCCCGCGCTCAATGCTGCACGCTCCTTGCTCATCAGCTTTAGTTCCTGATCCAGTTGTTGGTGTTGGTCCCGCCGGCGGTGGACCACAACTCAAAGTAGCTGGTGTAATTGGAGTAGACGTAGTCACTCCCCCAAGGATCGATGAACTTGTTGTTCGTCACCATGCTCGGGGCCGGCTCAAAATAGACTTTGCGCCCGTCAACGGCCGGGCAGAGGTTGGTGTAAAGCGATGCGGCATTGGTTGGATAAAAACCCTCGCCGAGCTTGAAGGACTCGATGGCCGCCGATAACGCCGCCACCTCTGCCTGAGCCCGAGACTCAGCGCCCTTCTTGTTCACGTAGCCGAGGGTCGAAAGGGTCAACCCAGCGAGAACCGCGATGATCGCGACAACCACGAGCAACTCAATGAGGGTAAAAGCGGCAGGCCAGCGCTGCGTGGAGCAAGAGCCGGTAACCACAGGACTAACGAGCGGACGAGGGCGTTTAGAGGACCCGGAGCAAATCCGAGCTGAATAGTGAACGCTGAAAACTGCAAACTTCGCGAGGGGGCACGAGCGGCTCATGTAATGACATTGTAAACACCCCCGTCGGAAGTCAACCCCTTTTTCGCGCCACCGCTGCCCCCGGGGAACTTGCCGGCTCCAAAAAAATTGGGTTTCATATTGGGTAACCCCCGCCCCCCCTCCACTGAAGAAGAAAAAGAAGTCAAAGCCCAAGCCAGCCGCGTTGCCAAGAGGCAAGCACGCGCTGTTTGCCCTCATCACGGTCTGTCTTCCGCTGGCGGCACTTGGCCTCTGCGAGGTTGCTTTGCGTTCCTTAGGCTTCGGCGGTTACCCCCCCTTCATCAGCGAGGCTGGGCGCCTGGCCACAGGCGAAAGCGTCTGTCTGGTCGAACCAACCGCCGCCCGACCTTATTTCTTTGCCAACCCACAGCGACCCGGTTTCGGCAAACAATACAACTTCCTCATGCCGAAGCCGGCCAACGCCGTGCGTATTTTCCTCTTCGGCGAATCGGCCGCGCAGGGCTACCCGCAACCGCGCAACATGGCCATGTCCTCGTTTCTCCAAGCAATGCTTTCCGACCTTTGGCCCAGCCGCCAAGTGGAGGTGATCAACATGGGAACCACTGCCGTGGCCTCGTTTCCCATCGTCTACCAGGTCCGGGAGGCGCTGAATTACGATCCCGACCTCCTTGTCTTCTACGTTGGCAACAACGAATTCTTCGGCGCCTATGGCGTGGCCTCGATCAACGCCGCCGGCGCGCTGCCGCCGTGGGCCCTCCGCGCCATGCGCGCCGCGCGCGGACTCGCCCTCGTCCAGTTACTCGACTCGTTCCTCTACGCTGGCGCCGACCAAAGCCGACAACTGATGGAACGCATGGTCGGCGAGAGTGTTATAGAGCCCGGATCGAACCTCCGCGCGGCGGCCGCGCGCAATCTCCAAGCCAACCTCAGCACCATGCTGGCGGAGACCCGGAGCGCAGGGGTGCCGGCCATGGTCTGCACCACGGCAAGCAACGAAGCCGACATGGCGCCGATCGGCGAAGACCAATCCGGATCGCTCGCGCCGCAGGATCGTGACGAGTTCACCCGCCTCCTTCGGCAGGCCGCGGCCACGCCGCCGGACCAATCGGCCAAGGGCATCGCCCTGCTCCGCTCCGCGGCCGCACTCGCGCCGGAACACGCGCGCACCCGTTATTTCCTCGGACGGGCGCTGGCCGCCGGAGGCGACACGCTGGCCGCCCGCGAGCAGTTCCGCCTGGCGCGCGAATACGACACCATGCCCTGGCGGCCAACGCCCGACGTCGAGGAGGCCGCGCGGACCGCGGCGGAAGAAAACGGCGCCCTGCTGTGCGACATCGCCGCGCAGTTCCGCGCGGCCGGCCCGCTCGGCGCCGCCGGATGGGAGCTGCTCGACGACCATGTGCACCTCTCCGTCGCCGGGCAGGCGGCCGCCGCGCGGGCCATGGTCACGACCATGTCGGAATTGGATGGCCCGCTGCGAGTCGATCCGTCGCTCCTCGCAGGTTTGCCCGACGACCAAAGCTACGCGGAAAAACTCGGCGATAACCCGTTCGACCGCTATGGAGTGAACGAGATTCTGACCAAACTTTTCCAAGTCCCCTTCATGCGCCGCTCCAATCCCGAGGCGCTCGAGCGCCTCGTTGCGGCCAACAGCTCGGCCCTCGCCGCCATGCCCCCACCGGCCCAGGCGGCCGCACGCGAGTGGCTCACCGCGGATCCGCACGCCAGCGAGATGCGCCCGCTCACCGCCATGGTCGCGCGAGCCACCCTCGCCGCCGGCCGGAATGCCGAGGCGGCGCCGCTCTACGGCATCGCGCGCGGCCAGGTGGCCGATTTCACCAGCTGGCACATCGAGTACACCTACTACGACATTTTCAGCCGTCTGACTTCCGGAAAACCAATGGACGAGTCGCTGCGTGAGCAGGTGCTCGGCGCGATCGAGGAAGGCGATTTCCTCCTCGCCAACGGCAGAGCCGAGAAGGTGGCGGGCGCCGCCCCAGCCGCAGACCCCTCGGCCCAAGCTCAGGCCGGAGTGTCTTTCCTCAACGGCAGGCTGTACCAATTGATCGGGAAGGAGACCGCGGCGGTCCCCTATCTGGAGTTTGCTTGTGCCGAACTAACCGGGTCCAACCGGGCCAGCGCCGAGCAGGCCCTGTTCGCCGCCTACATCAACAGTGGCAGGCAAGGGCAGGCCTTGGAGTTGGCCCAGAAAGCGATCGGGGAACAGAGTCCGAACCGGCCTTTTTTCGAGGCCTTCCTGCAGAGCGTGACCCCCGCGCCACAGTCCCCCGCCCCTCGTCCCAAGCCAAAAAAGCCAGCTTGAACAAAAAAACACTTGCGGCGCCGCCCCTCCAGCTTGTTAATAATTGAAATTATTCCCTCCATTATGAAAAAATCCCTCCTCAACATTGTTGGCTGCCTCACCGCGGCCATCGCACTGTCCACCAACTTCGCCGCGCAAGCGCAAGCCATCGTCGTCGACGGCGTCCGCGACGCGGCCTACGGCTCCACCCCCGACGCCGTGCAAGGCGTTGACTCATCTTGGGGACCGGAGGACACCCTGGCCAACATGTCCGTGGTCCAGCAAGGCACCAAACTCTACGTCTTCATCGGTGCGGCGGTCGATGGCGTCGCGAAAAACCAAATTCTTCTTTTCGTCGACAGCGGCGTGGCCTCCGGCACGGGCGTGAACGTTTTCACCACCGCGACCGAGGAAACCAGCTTCGACTCGGCCCAGATCAACAACATGGGTTTAGACGCCACAACCGGCATGACCCTGCCGGCGGGTTTCACCGCAGACTACGTGCTGAAAGCCACGGGCGTGGAG
>Ga0247836_1008265_pt1 | contig 10622 bp, 9 predicted proteins | sample LaCruzMarch2015__4_FD_187116 | JGI IMG/M metagenome (GOLD analysis project Ga0247836, IMG submission 187116) | Freshwater microbial communities from meromictic Lake La Cruz, Castile-La Mancha, Spain - LaCruzMarch2015_14m | ecosystem: Environmental > Aquatic > Freshwater > Lake | place: Spain...
TAGAAAATAGAGAAGCAAATAATAAAATCCTTCATATTTATCATGACTGATGGAAGTACTACTTAAGATCGAACTGGCAAACAGGGCATTTTGCATTTTTGGTAATCCAATCTCTAATGCATACTGGATGAAAAGCATGAAAACATATTAAATAAGTCTATTATTCTCCTTATTTAATATCCTACAAACAAATTGTACAGTTTCCAGTTTTTCCGACATGCTTTGAAGTTGGTAGTAGATTGAATTATTGCATGCTTAGACCTTTTTATTACTCCTCTTAAGAGTCATTATCGAAAACAAAGACAGCCCTTCTTGGACCCATTTGATTGTATTGGATATTGTAATGATTATCTGCAATATTATTAGGTACTCTATTTCTCCGGAACCCATTGTTATTGAAATTTGGCATCATCATTTGAATTTGCTGCAGGAAATTTGCATTAAAAGGAAAGCCTTGAAATATATTTTGAGGGGGCATAGGAGGTTATTCAGCTTGGAAATTATACTGATGACGACGATTTTCTCTTGGAGGTCTTTCCTATCTCTCAATATACTAAACCTCAGGTTGAAATTGATATCTTTGAGGAGGTCTTTCCTGGTTTCTTCTATTTCTATTTTGATTCTGGGGGTTGCGCTGCGGTCTTTAATTGTTATTTCTATTATTGGGAACTGAATTTGGGAAAGTATTGTTAGCACCGTTGCAATAAAGATTCCTATATACTGATGTAGGATCATTGTAGATCTAATTTCCCGACCCATTGAATCCAAATACTAGATTAGATCTCTTATTGGCGAATGTGTTATTATTCCCATTGACTTGAATATTGAGCTGTGCTGATTAGATAATGAAGCGATTCTTATTTCCATTTACTGTGATATTAAGCGAGCTATTTCTTATATGTATCACATTTTGATTACCTAAAATAGTTACAGGTCCCTGTCTATTCTAGATATATTGTTCTGTACTATTGTTTAAGATGTTCATATAACTCTCAAATATATTAGACTAAACTATTATCAATCGGAACTTTGTTATCCATTTAATAAGATTAGGAAAAGAAAGGTAAAATCAATTAAACTTTGCTGGATCTTATAAAAATAGGATTATAGGAATAAATATATCCCCGGAGTTTTATTCATTAATAGATTTGATTTATGTTTACGCATTCCATTGAGGATTTTAAGTAAAACTCTCTTTACTCAGAAGCGTTTTCGAGGGTGATAACATTAGAGATGGTACATCTCTTAAAAGCTTCAGGGCATGGGGAAGAACTGAGGGTGTCATAGCAGCTTTAAAAACTGATGTTAAGGTATTCAACACATTATTTAGAATGGTATCTCTGACGATAATGCCACAAAACTGGCACGTATCTAAAGGTACGGAGAAAACATTCCAGTTACCAAATAAGCAAAAACTTTATGGGAAATGGTAAATTCAACATTATCAAGATTGTCGAGAGTTTTGAGGATGAAATGCTTAGAGTACTTTGCTTGGCAGCTGTCGTTTCTCTTGGGTTAGGAATTGCCACTGAAGGTTTGGAAAAAGGATGGATGGAGGGAACCTCTATCTTAGCAGCTGTTGTAATCATTGTGACAGTGACATCTGGAAATAATTGGGTAAAAGAACAACAATTCAAAAAACTCAATGCTATTGCCAGTCGTAAAGCTGTTAACGTTGTCCGCTCAGGACATGTGGAAAATATTTCTGTCGATGATTTACTTGTTGGAGATATTCAAATCGTTGAAACTGGATAGATTATATCAGTTGATGGGTTTTTATTGGAGAGTCATAATATTATTGCTGATGAGTCTTCAATGACCGGAGAACCTCTAGGTATTAAAAAACATGCTCCTACTTGGGTTGAAGGCGAAAAAGTTAACCCTTTCCTCATTTCAAGCTCTAAAATTCTCGAAGGTACTGGAAAAATGTTAGTCCTTGCTATTGGAGAACACAGTCAATATGGTATTCTTAAGAAGAAAATTCAAGCAAGTGATGATGAAACCCCCTTACAACAAAAACTCAGCATCCTTGCTGAACAGATTGGTCACGTTGGAATGGTTGCTGCCGCTCTTACTTTCGTATGCATGCTTGGACATATCCTCTATGCTGCCTATGCAACTGGAGATTTTGTTAGTGGATTATTCAATCTAGGAACTCTTCACCACCTCGTTGAAGCTTTCATTGTTGCTGTTAGTATTATAGTCGTTGCAGTTCCAGAAGGACTTCCTTTGGCTGTTACTATTGCTCTTGCTTATTCAGTTGGAAAGATGAAAGATGAGAACAATCTCGTTAGATACTTGCAAGCCTGTGAAACTATGGGTGGTGCTGATAACATTTGCTCTGATAAAACTGGAACTTTGACTAAAAATAAAATGACTGTTACAAGAATGTTCGTTCAATAAAGAACAGTTGATAAAATAGTGAAAGGATTTGTTAATGATACTATCGGATAATTATTTTCTGTCGGAGTTTCACTGAACTCTTCTGCTAATCCTAAGATCAATGAATCAAATGGAAATCTTCAAATCGAGCAAATCGGTAATAAAACTGATTGCGCTTTGTTGGAAGTTGCTCATATTCTTGGATATGACTATCGTACAGTCAGAAAAGAAAATGAGTCAAACATTGTTCAAATTGTTCCATTTTCCTCAGAGACTAAAACAATGAGTTCAGTTATCAATTATAAGGGTAAACAACATGTTTTTGCCAAAGGAGCCCCTGATTATCTTCTTAAAAACTGCGCTTTTTACGTTGATCCAAACGGTAATGCTCAGCCTATCACCGAAGCATTCAAAAATACCCTTCTTGGAAAACTCAAATAATTTGCCGATGGTACTCTTAGAACTCTTTTAATCGCCTACAAAACTGGAGATAAATTCACCGCTACTACACCAAAAGAAGAAATCGAAAAAGGATTGATTGTAATAGGTATGGTTGGAATTAAGGATCCAATCAGAGAGCAAGTTCCTCTAGCTGTTCAAAATTGTTACACTGCAGGTGTCAAGGTGAGAATGATTACTGGTGATAATCCCGAGACTGCAGTTGCTATTGCTAAAGAAGCCGGAATTCTTCCCGAGGATTGGAAGAGTACTGGAAGATTTGATTACACTGTTATGACTGGTCAAAATTTTAGAACTTTCGTTGAAGGTTTGGATACTGATGATAACGGAAATGAATTCGTTAGAAATATTGAAAATTTCAAACTTGTTCGTGATCAACTTAAGGTTTTAGCTAGATCTTCACCAACTGATAAATATATTATGGCTACTGGCTTAAAGCAACTTCATCACGTTGTTGCTATGACTGGTGATGGTACTAATGATGCTCCTGCTCTAAAAAAAGCTGATATTGGTTTCGCTATGGGTATTGCCGGAACTGAAGTTGCAAAAGAAGCTTCAGGAATCATCCTTCTCGATGATAACTTTTCATCCATCGTAACCGCAATGAAATGGGGAAGAAACATCTTTGATTCAATCCGTAAATTCTTACAGTTCCAGCTTACAGTCAACATGGCAGCCTTAATTATGGCTTTCACTGGTGCTGCTGTTTTGAAAGAATCTCCATTATCTCCAATTCAAATGTTATGGGTAAATCTTATCATGGATACTCTCGCTTCACTTGCTCTTGCTACTGAGCCTCCCACAGACGAGCTTCTTCAAAGAAAACCTTACTCTAGATTCGAGAACCTTATCACCCCAGATATGTGGAAAAACATCATTACTCAAGGTACTCTTCAAATTGTTATTCTCGGTGGAATCCTTTTCAGAGGTATTTTTAAAATTATTTAGGTCCTGAATTATTAGGCATTCCATCCTCCATTGGTGTTAAAGAATGGACCAATGAGTCTGGAAAACACTACTGCATCTTTTTCCACACTTTTGTTCTTTTGCAAGTCTTTAATGAGATTAATGCCAGAAAACTCAAATCAAGTGAAGTTAACGTTTTCAGTAATTTCTTCAACAATCCACTATTCTTTATCATTTTGATCCTCACCCTGGTTATTCAATTCGCCTGTGTAGAATATGGAGGACATTCTCTTAGAACTGTTCCATTAACTATTGATGAACACCTCATTTGCTTAGGACTTGGAGTTCTTCCAATTGTCGCATCCCCCATCTTCAAGATCCTTGTTCCAGTAAGCCTCTTTAATGCTCTATCCAAAAATGAGTCACCCAGTGATTGATTATCATAGAGAATATTATTTAAAATAATTTATTTAAATTAAGATCATATATCTTCAAGCAGTTTTCTAGACCAATTTTTGGCCTACTAAGATTTGATATTTTCGATCTATTTTAACCTTTGATGTAATTTTTCATCTTTATCATATTTTTTAACTTTATGAACTACATACATTGTCTTCAAAATAGCTGCCAAATCATTTTGATCTTCAGTGCTGAAGAAAAGGTCATACATTTTTTTCTTAATTATATCAAAATGGTTAAGCTTAAATATTCCTGGCACTTAAAAGATAAGAACTTAAACGAGTCTGCTAAGATTTTTTCCCAAGGAACTATCCTTGTTATTTGATATTAGCTCTAAAAATACTTCAGCAAAAACGAACCTATTTTCATGTGATTTTGCTTCTCTTATAAAATAAGATTGATAGCCAAGAGAGCGGTCTGAACATATTTTAATAATGAACTATACAATAGCACGAAGTCCTGGGTAGGAATAAGACTTTTTATGGAATTATTAGAATAGATTTACAACAACCTTATCTCTACACAAATGAAGAAAATCTTACTTTGATTTACTATCTTCTTTGGATTTTTGAGGTGCGAAAGATTTATTAAATGTTGGTTCAACTTTTCCTACATCCATCTTGCTTTCATAAATCTTTTTCATTTCAGAGACCTTGCTTCCAAGAGTACTTTATCTCTTCGAAATAACAGGTTCAGGCTGTTAAATGGGCTTTGTTTATTCTTACTTTTTAATTTCAACTTCTTCTTTCTTAGTTTATACTTATACTTTCTTTTCTACAATCACTTCAACAGGTTTTTCAACAATCTTTTAAACAATTACTTATATATGCTTTTAGATGATTATTTATTTTGGATTTTGACTTGCTTCACTAATGATTTTTTCTGCTTCTTGAGATTTTAATTATACCTACGCTTGTAACTGCTTTAATGCTTCCTAAGCTTTTTTAAGCTTATTTAATTCAAAAATAAACATTTCTTCTTGTTCCTTTTATTTTCTGGTGGCCTCGTCTGCCTTTTATCTCCATGCCTTTCTTTCTTATTCAAGCTATAACTTTAATTTTTCTAGATCTTTTTAGTTTATCTTTGGTACATCCTTGGGTTTTTCTTCAATTTTAGGTAATTCTGGCTACTTTGGCTTCACGTCAATCTCGAATCTTCCTTTTTAAAATTCATCTTGACTCATGAATCCTCTTGTTTTCATCCATTACATATTGTTATAAAGACTTTTTCCTGCGTACTTAAAGTCCATAATTCTTTCGATTGAGACCATCCAGCTCCATTTTTAATTACTATTCCTGGCACAAAGATAGTACATTTCATCAGCAGCAGTCAGCTTAAAGCCAGCCGGAATCATATCATCATCTTTTCTAAGGTAACTTTTATAATTTTGAAGATCTCGTAGATCAATAAAGTCAACTAATTCTCTCATCTGTCGATTGGCGAATACGAAGATATAGTTCATTGTTAGTACCATCCATCTTTCTTACCACTCTTGTAAGAATTTTGATCGCTTGTAGATGGGACCTTATCTTATCTTATGATTTTGAAGCTATGTCGCAATAATACTTGCGTCCATCAAATTAAATATTTTTTTATAAAAACTATTCTACAATAGCACATAACATGAAAGGAAAAACTTTGGAATTTGAAATACTAAAGAATTTATATGTTTCCTTTTTGCAATGCTAATCTCACCATATCCCATATCGTATATAAATACAAATATCTAAATCTGAGTGCTTTCATAGTCTTTAAAGCTAATTATGCAGAAAATTAATTTAAGTAGTTGATCCTTTTTAAGATTGATTCTTGTAATTAATTTTGATAGAATAAAAAAATTCAATTTTGCCAGATTGTTGTTATAATATTGTAAGCGCAAATGATTTAGGAAAGAAATCTTAGCATTTCATCAGACTAAAAACGATATAAAATAATCATAATAGGTGATAGTAACGTTGGAAAAACAGCATTATTTTGGCGTTTTACTGAAGGAGATTTCCTCACTGATAAGTCAACTCAAGTCACAACGATAGATTTCAAGATGAAAGATATTATGATCAAAAAGAAACCCATAAAACTTTATATTTGGGATACTGCTGGTCAAGAAAGATATCGATCAATCGTCGCTACATATTTTAAAGGATGCCATGGAATCCTTATGGTGTTTGATCTTTCTAAACAAAATTCATTTAAAAACATTCAAGATCAATGGTATGACTTGTGTAAAACTAAAGCCGATAAAGCCATGATATTACTTATTGGCAATAAGAATGATTTATAGAAATAAGTTGATGAGTAATAAGTTCAATAATGGTGTACTAAATACAAGATAAAGTACTTGAAAGATTATATAGATATATTTCTTCATCCGTAAAAACAAATACCAATGTTTAGTAAAGCTTTGTAACATTGGCAAAATTAATAAATGATGAGGAATCAAAAGAAGTTGTTATACCTCGGGCTGAAAGTTTTGCTCTTAAAAAGAAACAAGACTCAGCAAAAAGGTAAAAAGGATGCTGCTGATAATACAATTTTTCATTTATTGATTTATAAGAGTGAGAAAAGAATATGAACTTTAGTTATTACATCACAATTTTACATATTTTTGTAGTTTTCTTGTATCTTATTTAAGAAGTCCTTTTAGACACTATTTGAGATATTAGCTCTTTTCGGAAGCTAAATATTGGAAAAATTCAATAAGATATTCCTAAATAAAACAGTAATTACGGATAATACGAAGTTCGTTGACGTATCTTTTAAGAATATAAGATCCTCTTCAGTCTTATCATCACATTATTCACCATCGTCATAGAATTCAAGCATAGCACTCATATAGCAAGTACTTCCTTGTTGATTTTACCTATCTGCTAATCCTCCACCAGCCTTTGCTTACTATTAATGTCTTTCTTCTTATTTGAATTTCTAAAGATTAACCTATAATCCTTCTTATTTCATTTCCATCTATTGATCTTCTTCATCTGAATCTCCCTCTCTACCTCTAGATCCTGAAAGTTCATTATCTAAGCATCTGATAAGAGTGGCAAGTATCTTTAATGGGGCATTTACATCATTATTTATATTTGTGTGAGATGGATTGAAACCAATTACTAGCAAATTATCGACTCTTTTATCAGAAAGAAGGAAAAGTTTTGATAAAGCCATGAATCTTTATAGTATTATAAATACGTAGCTATCTTTGTGTATTTTCCCCTAAATAAACTTTGCTGAAGAAGCCATTTATCGATAAGAATTTTAAGACCCATACGATTTTCTATAGAAAAAGATGATAGGAATTATACAGCATTTCTTGCATTAGCTTCTGCTTCAACAGAGCTCTTAAATTTATTAGTTAAGTTTGTACCTTGATTAATTAATCTCGAATAAACAAGAACCAGAGATTGGATAACACTTGGAGTTCTTGATCTGAAGACCTTTAATACAACTTCTTGAAGAATTTAATTATGATTTTTCTTCAATAATTTCTCAAAGACCAATATAGCAAGATTACCAGCATAAATTGAAGCAGATTAAAATGATTTATCCTTCGGAATTTTTAAAAGGATTCTAACTGCATTCACATAACTTTCAACAAGTTATTTACGCTCAAGAATGATCTCCGAGGCGATTCTTAAAACACCTTTTAAGTATAAAGATAGTGATATCTGAACTTGGATATCTTCATTGATATCCATAATTTAAACAGCAACTGGAACGAGGTCTATCATTTTCTATTTTTATGCTGTTCTTCCTTCATGTCCAACTCCTTTTGTAATAAAAACACTGGCAACTCTAAGTGCTGTTAAGATAAGATCAGTGTCAGCAGTTTTAAGGTATCTCTTCTGTTATGAACGTATAATATTATTGTATGCTTTGAGGCATTAATTAGAAAAAGATACGAAAATATTAACCAACCCTGAATAGGTTTGGTAATCTTCGCAAATGCTATCTAAAAGATTGATGAAAGATGTCATAAGTGAATTTTGAGATAAAGATTGATGGAACAAAGCCATGAAAAATTCACCTGGAGGACGATTTACTCTATTTCCTATCTGTTTGTTCTTGAAAATTTATATTAGAGTTTACATAACCTGAGGAATAATTTAATGAATTAATGGCAGTTAAATAATCTTCTCAGCAGGTTCGATTTAATCAAGTTGTACAATCTGTTCAGCATTAAACTATAGCTTATGCTTATCCATTTTCTTAAGGAACATAGAGAAAGCTTTACAAGAAATCAATCTTAGTGGTAAAGGAAGTCCATTTTGATTACATGTTGCTGCTGCAGTTGCTAATTCACCAAAGAGTCCTCTGTACTTAATCGATATAATTTCTGTAAAGCGAGTCAAACAATATAATGATTGTCCCTTGAGTAAAGAGTAGTAATCTTACTCTTTTACTTGTCTAATTATTCCTTTTACAAATGATTATATATCAAACGCTGCGGTTTGTTTTGATTGGAAGACAATCACATCTTCTGAAAAACGGCCAAGGATCAATAGCCCAACCTAGACTTTTCTCCATGATTATCCTGTTACTTTAAGAGATTCTTTTACATTACAACTGCTTAATTTTATAAATGATGTAAATTTCGATTAATTCTAAAATACTCCCGAAGTCAATCCTTGGATATTCGCTAAATCAGTAAGAGAATTAGCTATAATGCTTAAAGTATTTGAAGTTGTTTCTTCATCTAAATTCAATAAAAACTTTTCACTTACGACTAATATCGCTTGTATTGCAAGATCTCCGAATTTTTCAATTAGCTCATTTAAAATTCCAATACATTTATTCCTAATAGTAAGTTAGTATTCTAAGCTACCACTCTGAGAAGTAAAATGTTGTGGATTACTCTTCCATCCTAGCAAATCACCTTCATTCAAAAGCATGAAATGAAATAGGGCATTTGTAAGATGATGCGTCGACAGTCTCAATGCATTGTAAAGTAAAGGAATTGATGTCAGTACTGAGAAAAATTCAAGTACAGCATGTGCTAAAGATTATAAAGGCGAGCAATGAGCATCAATATCATCATCAAAATAAGCGAAGTTAAGTGCATTTGAGTTAGCTTTAGATTGAAGAGGATAATCATTAATAGGTTTTTCCCATACATGACTCCATAAATACAAAGGAATAATTTTATATCCGAACTACCATATGATATATATATGATTTGGTTGTTGATACTTTCTATGAGAGAGATATCTTTGCATATCTCGGAAAATTACCACAAGAATCTGAATTAATCATTGAGGTACCTTGAGTATGTACTTCTTGATTCCAAGATTCAAATTAATTGATCCTTGAAGCGTACTAATAAAGATGCTCATCCATAATTAAAATGTTTCATCAAAGCATTGCTTTACAGTTTGATCATCAACTCCATCCAGCATCGAGAAAGTTTTAATGATTTGCAAAACTAGATATAGTAGTTTTTATCTCATTTGTTATGATAAGTCTGGATGAGCAAATACTTGGAACAAATTTTACAAGAGCAATGGAGCGAGTCGAAACAAGGGTAACTCTGAATTAAGTTGCGTATATGTTGTTTCTTTGAGTAGATAGATGAAAAACTCAATTCCTGCATGCATAATTGCAACATCTTCTGATGCACTCCATCTAATGAGCTCTCCAAGAGGTTCGATCCAAGGTTCAAGGGAGTCTATTTCGAGTATTTATCGGATAAGGAGTGCAAGTGCAGAGATTGAGCGTAGACTTGGATGAAGTGCTACTACTGCTGACAATAATGCTGGCCTGATTTCCTGAATGGGTTGATATATACATCCAAAACAGAGCTTGGGAGATCTTTGAATTTTTCAATCAAGATCGGATGAAGAAGAGTAATTGAGTGAAAGTAGAAAAGCTCATTACTCTTGACTTTTTATTAAGCATTGCCTAACTGTTCGAGGAATGCAGTGACAAAGGAAGGATTGCTATCGAGCTGCTACCTGAGAATACTCGGCGCGTTGAGAAGCTGTTTTTGGCTGCTCAGTAGATCCTTGAAAAATTGCTCAGTCTGGTCTTCTTACATCTTTCTCGGATTATTAATTTTTTCAAATGACTATTATCATTCATATCTCATCAAATTAACTCTGTGATCGAATCTCCCAAAGGCCGATTTATTCATTTTAGATAAAATCGATATCAAAGCAATATTCAAACTTAAAGACATCATTCTTATTAAAAACCATCTTTTTTTCTTATTTAACTGTTTTTTGTTGTATATTTTTTTACATATTAGTAAAATACGTCATTTATAGTTTAACTGTCATTCACTCCATCGAAATAAAATAAAATATAAGAACAAAAATTACCATTTGAAGTCGTTTACTCTATTAAGAGAGCCATACCTTAGATTAAGCTAAACAGTTAAAATTAATTGACTATAAACCTTAGTAGAACAAATATGTCTTGATAGT
>Ga0247836_1008276_pt1 | contig 10611 bp, 8 predicted proteins | sample LaCruzMarch2015__4_FD_187116 | JGI IMG/M metagenome (GOLD analysis project Ga0247836, IMG submission 187116) | Freshwater microbial communities from meromictic Lake La Cruz, Castile-La Mancha, Spain - LaCruzMarch2015_14m | ecosystem: Environmental > Aquatic > Freshwater > Lake | place: Spain...
TTACCATAGCAACGAGTATGTTTAATCAATCAAATCGTTAATAATGAGAACTGCAGAAGAAGAAATATAAGAATAATACGAGGTCTTAGGAAGAGTTGGAATCGGTTCATTCGGCCATATTTTCAGCGTTAAGTCGAAAAAAGATTTATGTATTTACGCCTGCAAAGTTGAGAAGTCTCATGGGAAGGTAACAAAGGAGCTATGCAGAAGGCGATTCTAGTGGAAAAATAATACAAAATATTAATAGATTTAACACATTTACGCCATTTCCCAAGAGTATACTCCTTCAAAAGGTTGAAAGAAAACTCATTCATGGTCATGTAGTATCTCGGAAAAAACCTTTAACAAATTTTTATCGAACATAGAAAGCTATTTTCTCTCAGTACAGTCGCAATAATTGCACATCAACAATGCTAAGCCCTCCGAGATCTCCACTAAGCAGGCTATCTCCATCGAGATATAAAACCAGAAAATATGATGATCAAAGATTCTGACCATCAAATCCGCCTGATCGACTTCGGCTTGGCAGATCATCTCAAAGTTAGAAGGGCTGTAAATTTAATCGGAAATGTAAGATTTTGTTCAAGAAACTCGCATTTTGGCCTCAGCTCAAAACGTGAAGATCTCTAATCGCTTATGTTTATGCTATTTTATTTTGCATCCGGATCTCTTCCATGGCAAAATAGTACCAAATAAGAGATATAAATCGAAATAAAACGTAATAATAGTTTAGGAGTCCAACCAAAAACACCAATTTTATCAAGTAAATAAGCTTTTCTAGAAACAGCAACATTCAATCCAACGAGAAGCGAAGTAAAGAAAGCATTTCACGAATAGTTTATGGGATTATGCAGATATATTTTCGATCTTTAAGAACATTAATAACCTAATTACTCATGGATCCTCAATCGCTGCGATCGTCTCCTTATTTTAGCAAACACAAGAAAAGACAACTGCTTTGACTGGTGCCCAAAAGAATGCCCAAATCGATCCAAAGGTTAACTATGGGATATCTTTACTTGATCATTTGTGTATATATAGGATTATTGAATGAATAAATATGGGGAAGAATCAATTAATCTTGACAATGCTCTGTCCACTGATACAGTTTCCAGTAATACTTCCAGAATAAGTGATAACATCACCGATATTGATGGTGTCCTTTGTTGTGCAATCACCCCAGGTCAAAACTTGACCGGATGAAAGTTGAGCACCATTGGGGATAAGTTTAACAACTGAGGCTGATCCGGCGATTGATGGATAGACTTGAGAAAGGCAGCCTTCGAAGACATAGGTTGATTATCCTTAGAAGATGTTCATTGATGAAGCACCTTGGGCAACAGCAATAGCAAGAGCTTTATCAGAAGCCTCCTTTGCTGCTTGAGCAACATAGAGATTGTTGAGTGCTTGGTTGTAGTTGAATTTAGCACCTCCAAGAGATGTTTTAGCTTCATCATATTGTCCTCTAAAAGAGCTGATCTCAGAATTAGCCTTCTCAAGAGTTTTTTGGGCAACAGTAAGAGCAACATCGGCAAAGTTGAGTCCAGTTTGAGCATCATCATTAGCTTGAGTAGCAAGGCCAACAGCGTTCTTGGCATTGACAACATCAGCGTTAGCTTGATCAAGTTTACTATTGGCATCATCGAGAACAACTTTAGCTGCTTGGACGTTGGCCCAGGCAATATTGTAAGCGTTTTGAGCATCCTTGAAAGTGGCAAGAGCACTGTTGTAATCAGCTTGAGCTTGAGAAAGTTCGTTCTTAGCAATAGTATAAGCAGCAGTAGCAGCATCAAATAATTTCTAAGCGGCATCAAAAGCAACTTAAGCTTCAGCGAGGTTAGCTTGAGCATCAGCAAGAACGACGTTAGCATTCTTCAAGGCAGTTGTAGCAATATCGACAATGTTTTTAGCAGTGTTGAGATTAGCTTCAGCAATATGAAGAGAGTTAATTGATTGACTGTAGACACCTTGAGCCTTTGAGAAGGTCACTTCAGCAGCATTAGCTTGGGAGAAAGCGAAATCAAGAGAAGCTTGAGCTTTAGCTTGGATGGCTTGAAGACCTTGGGCAACTCCTTTAGCTTCTGCAACACCCTTAAGAGCCATAATAACTGCAGTTCCAGCTGCGGCTTGTTGAGCAGCAACTTGTTCAAGATTGTAAACAACAGGGGCACTTCTATCAGGGACGGGAAGGACAGTGTTAGCTATATAGAATAAAATATACTTTTAATAACTGTTCCAGGTTGCACATTAAGAGTATAATAAGCTTCAGTCTTGCGTCCTTGTGAATCTCCAGCACTTGCAGAGAAACTATAAAGCCCAGAATCAGCAAGCTTACCACTAATCTTTCCATTACTATCTCCACTCAATCCTTTAGGAAGACTCTTGTAATCCCAAGTGATAGATCCACTTCCATTGCATTCAAGTTGGATCGAAACATCATCTCCAGATCGATAGATCCAGCTGTTAAGAGCATTTTGAATGACGAGAGCAGTGACCTCAGCACTTTGTTGAGCTGATGCATCAGTGTTGGCGCTAGCAGTGACACTGATTACTACCCTGCTTGAACCTGAAGTTGTTCCATCAGTGTATGAAACACCGATTCTGAAAGTTCCGGTGATGTTGGGGGTACCTGAGACAACACCCTCGGTGGTTCCTACGAAGAAGTTGGGTAGATTTTCGAAGGTGAAGGTGGGAGCGTTGAATCCTCTAACTCTGAAAATGACTTGATAGTATTGCTGGTAGAAAGCGGTTGGTGGGATGGGTGGTGATAGGAAGGTTTCCTGCTGGACGGAAGCTGTGACCAGGAGAAGCGCGATAAGATATTTGATCATTTTTAATTAGTTTATATTTAAAGGAAACAAATAGAGTATAAACTTATTCAGCGCATTAATAGAAACATAAAATACATTATCAAACCATTACATAATGGTTGTTGGTAATAGAAAAAGATAAATAAAACAAGGATAAATATATTTTTTGTGTTTTCAGTGCATAAAATGATCTATTCACTTGAAGAAATAAATGATTGTATAATTACTTTTATGTACTGATTATTTTAGAATTTCTGTCTATTTTTGATAATTTTTTTTTTAATTTGCTAGTGAAAGAAGAGAAAAATAAATTGTAAAAAGAAGAAAAGCAAAATATAAACAAAAGGAAAAATAAATAGCTTGAAGAAATGAAAAGATTTAGGGTGTCTGAAAGAGTAATTTTTCTTTTCCATTTTTGAAATTATGTATTTAATCGCTGATTTATTTCGAATATAAGGGAAGTCAAATGCTGGTTTTCACAAAAATCATTAGTAGATAAGAATTAATCTCATAATATAAAATTATACCGTATATTATGAGAAAAATCAATAAATTTAGTTATTTTTTATATTTTCTTGGTTTGGGTCAATATTGCTTCTTCTTGTTCATAAATTCGCTAATCTCAAGCTATAAAATCGATATAAGATATATAGCTTAAGAGTAAATCTATTTGCTTCATAAATATTATTAACTTATTCTCAATTTATCCATAATTGAGAATGTTACTTCAATCACAGAAATTTATATTAATCTTTGAGATTAATTGATGTCCATATTTAAGGTATTTTGATTCCAAAGCAACCTCCAGAACGCCATAATCTTATGAATAAATCTCTAAAGACATCAAAAAAGGATGCTTTTTCCAAGAGTAAGCAGTAAGCCCCTGTTGATGATTTATACCTTTTAACTCAACAAAATATATCAGCTGTTAAAAGAAAAGGAAGAAATGGCATAATTTTAAGAATAATGTTGCGTATTTGAATCACCAATGGGCGTAGAATGGTTGAATGTGATTTTACAAATTGGCTTCTTGGCTTCCAATAATCTTGCTCGCTACCAAAAATGATGCCTTCATTTTAGTCTTGCTTTCATCATTGAAAGCGTAGTCATAGTTCTTTTAAACATCATAGTCCCGGTATTTGGCCTTAGAGTCCATTTCCCGAAGGGCGTTAACAATTTATTGTGGACCTATTTTCGAGGCTTTTTGGTAGGCTTACTCAACTTTCTCAACCAAACGATAGGATTCAAGATCATTGAAAATGGTCTGCATAACTTACTAAGAACCATTTTAGTATTCAATATGATGCAAGAGAGCTATAAAAGGAGGCATATAACCTCGAAGGAAATTGTCAATCTCCGCTAAGGCGTTAATTACACTATCCATTTTCATTTCATTTTTCTTCAATTAATACCTCGAGTATAAAACTTATCTCGTCTTATGTTGAAGGATACCCTTGTCAACTTAAGTTGCAATAACTTTAAAGATCAATTCAACAAACATTCCTACAGCTATCCCAGCAGGCAAGCCGATTTCTGTCACTGATCCAGCAATAACTACAATAAACTGTATGACCAGTTTGGATATCTTCACTCCATCTTGATTTTAAAAGGCATATTCTGAGTAATTGTTAATCCAGTCCAAAGTTTCACGAAATTTTCTTGCATCGACTCCTTTGGTATTATTGGCAATCAATTCCAGCTTAGTTCCCATTTCACGAGACAGTTTACCTACACCAGTTAGCATAGTTGTGATACTTAATGAAATCTTTTTTAATTCCTTATCAAATTAAACAATTCTTTCGTGAGAATATTGAGCCTGAGAAGCGAGTTATCTAAGTCGAGATAATCTGTTATCATTATCTTAAGAGCCCTTAACCGCACGAAAAATCAGATCTACCAAACCAACGAGAAACATTCAACAAAAATAATATATTATAAAGATTCCATTTTGATTGTTAGATTTATAGATGTATTCTGATCAATTTGGATACTTATGCTCGAATTAGTCCTCTGTTAGCGGCCTCCAACTGTCTTCGACTTAAGGGTCCTTGTATCGATTCTCGTCTCTTTAGGTCAAAATTTTCAGGATTTCATCGTCTGAGACTTTCTTCTTCTCAGTGACTTATTCGATGATTGCATCAATCTTCAAATAACCGAGAATAAAATAAGCTTCTTGGGTCTTTTTATCTGTGATTAATGTTTTTGCCAATTATAGGGTTCCAAGGCCGCCTTCCAATTTGAACTTAATAGCTTTGAGTCCCTCAACCACAATTTATATCACTCTTAAGCTTTTTTCTGCCTTAAAACGATAGTCTAATGACTGTTGTATCATATCCTGTAGAGAACTTTTAGCGATAGCTCCAACTATGGTGCTGATAATAGAATCAATAGCGAATCCGATGGCACCCATTGCAATAGCACCACCGAGCTTTCCAAAAATGTTAAATTTTTCTAGAAATTTAGGAAGTGAGGACATGAAAAATTTTCCAAGCGTCCTCCCTCCCTACTATTAAGCTAACTGAACAGCGAATTTTTTGAGGAAAAGATTGCTCACGTACTTCTTTATGATGTTAGAAGTAGCTTTAAAAGCCAGCGTGCCCGCAATCAAATCAACAACGAATCGGGATGTCAAGAACGCCCAATGCCCACTTAATTCATTGATGGGAATGCTTTAGTTTAAGTTGTCAATTTTAGCAACCATTTTTTTTAGTTTATCCAACAGTTGAGGATCATTCTCAAATTTAGCCATTTTTATGATCTATTAAACCTTATCTTTGAAAAGTTTGAGTCTCTAAGTGATCTCCTCGACTAAAGGTTGGACCTAAGCACTAAACTCCACAGTTCTAGAAATACACATCTCCAACTGAGATCCTAAGTTCTTCACTCTTTCTTACCGCTTTGGGTTATCAGGGAACACGAATCCACTCATTCTTCTGTTTAAATTATAATGAAGTAAGTGTTTCCCCTTCAATTAAAACTTCAACGGTATCTCTATAATGTCATTAGTTCAAAAAGCGAATAAGTCCGTATTTTCTGCCATTTTCGGCCATCCTTCATGTTTATTGCAGGAAAACAGCCCTTTAAGTGCTATCCTCGCTTTGTTACTTTCAAATCGAACAAAAATTATTCAGTTTTTCCGCGGTAGCCAAACCTACTTTTCATCAAAATGATCGTGTGATAGATGGGGTGCAAAGCTTTTACCCTAAAGGCGAATATTATCGGTAAATTATATACATTTCTTCAAGATTTTATGAGACTTCGTTTTTGAAAATTCTCGAGGCATCCAAAATAGAAAGATTCTCAACGCATCCACAATAGTCTGAATTTATCTTTTATTTTCCCTTTTCCTTTGGACGAACTCCATTTAAGCTTGAATCCGCACTTAGGAATGCTTAATTTAATTATTCCTCCGTATCCTTCATGATTTCCCTTACCATCAAAATACTTTAGCCAGTAAAATAATAAAAGATTCAAAACTTTCTGAAGAAAGGCGTATGGCGAAATTACTCACTTTTGCTTCATCTTCGGCCTTTGTACATAAAATCGATTTCTTTTATCGTCATTATTATTGACTAAAGAGCTTTGAAATGTAAGCGAATTGCGTAAGCCTTGAGATGAAAAGCTATAAAAGCGCGTAAAATTGATGAAATTACCATCATTTAATAGTTAATGCTTATAATATATTGGCTTTTGTAGAATCGATAAAGCAATCCTTCACATTTTATAGAGCATTAGGAAAGATAATCGAGCGAATCGCACCCCAAAATTCCAAAAAACAGCGCAACGTTGTCGCTGTGCCAGCGCGTACCTTAGGAAGCCATAATCGCCACCCGAAGCGGCCTTGTGACTGACCTAATCGACTCTATCAAGGAGCAAAAAGGAAAAATCAGTTCTCCCCGCCTCGAAAGGAAGAGCAAACACCTCAAAAAAAGCAGAGCTTTTCGTCTAAAACTACAATTTGGAAGTCATCGTCATTCGACTTGCCTCCACAAAAACCAATGAGATGAAAATCTGCCTAAAGAAAAGCATTGGAATCAAAATTCCTCCACTATGCTTTATGATTCACCTTGGCGAACATAGGAATGGGAACCTCTTTGATCATTTTGATTTGATAAATCACCCCTTCTTCGCATATAGGATGGGACGCCATCCTCCGTTAATACAGCTCAGTGAAGATTTATAGATGTATTCTGATCAATTTGGATACTTATGCTCGAATTAGTCTTCTGTTAGCGGCCTCCAACTGTCTTCGACTTAAGGGTCCTTGTATCGATTCTCGTCTCTTTAGGTCAAAATTTTCAGGATTTCATCGTCTGAGACTTTCTTCTTCTCAGTGACTTATTCGATGATTGCATCAATATTCAAATGACTGAGAGCATTGTTTGCCATTTCAATCTTTCCATCTTCAATTAAATGATTCGCCAATTGTAAAGTCGCAATGCCACCATCCAATTTGAACTTAATAGCATTCAGTCCTTAAACCACAATTTATACCACTCTTAAGCTTTTTTCTGCCCTAAAACGATGGTCTAAGGACTATTTTGTCATATTTTGTAGAGAACTTTTAGCGATAGCTCCAACTATGGTGCTGATAATAGAGTCAATAGCGTATCCAATAATACCATTCACTACAGCCGATCCAGCCTTTCCGAAGATGTTATATTTTTCCACAAATTTAGGCACTGAAGACATGAAGAATTTTCGAAGGGTCGAACTCCCTTCTAGCTCTACAAGTTTAGGAACAAATCTTTTTAGATAAAGATTGCTGACATATTTTTCTATGATACCAGATACTTGCTTGCCAGCGACTGCTCCGACAACCAAATCGAAAACAAATCTAGCTGTTGAAAAGGCCCAATGATTAGTTATTTGATTGATTGTCATACTCTAATTCAAATAATCAATTTTATGGACTAATTTTTAAAGTCTTTCAATAAGATTCGTAGGAGGGTTGTGCTTCACCATTTAAATGATCTTTGTAACCAAATCCTTAAAATTCTTTAATTTTTCAGATATTTAGTCAACTAAAGGTTGAACTTTTCCACTCAAGTCCACAGTTTTGGCAATAATTGTCTCTAACTGAGATCCTAAGTTCTTCAGTCTTTCTTATCTTTTAGGGTTATCGGGGAAAACCATTCCACTCATTTGTTCGTTCTATTCTTGAATATAATTATAATCAATGATGTTTTATTTTCAATTAAAATCGGTGGTATCTGTATAATGGAGGGGCCGATTGCTTCCCCCGACTGTTTCTATCATTTTCTGAAAAAAATATCACTTATTTAACCCTGAGAAGCAAAAGAAACCTTTTTTTAAATGATTCAACCTTAATTTTTCTTGTCCATGATTTTATCGCCAATTTTTTATAAAGTGTTTTTTCCTTAAAAAACACAGCTCATAGTAAATTTGGCCGAACATTTTGTTTAAGTTCGTCTGTTTGATTTTCATATTTTATTTATATTCATGTTTTATTTCTTTCCCTTTAATGTATCCAAAATTTGCAAAGCATTCCAATCAAAAAAAAAATTAATTTGATATTCAAGCTTAATGAATTACTTTCTATTCATATTTTCTTGATTTTAACATAATTCTTTACCTTTTTGAAAAATTTACTCATTAAAATATGATTAAAGACATCAAAAAAGGATGCTTTTTCCAAGAGTAAGCAGTAAGCCCCTGTTGATGATTTATACCTTTTAACTCAACAAAATATATCAGCTGTTAAAAGAAAAGGAAGAAATGGTATAATTTTAAGAATAATGTTGCGTATTTGAATCACCAATGGGCGTAGAATGGTTGAATGTGATTTTACAAATTGGCTTCTTGGCTTCCAATAATCTTGCTCGCTACCAAAAATGATGTCTTCATTTGAGTCTTGCTTTCATCATTGAAAGCGTAGTCATAGTTGTTTTAAACCTCGGGGTCCCGGTATTTGGCCTTAGAGTCCATTTCCTGGAGGGCCTTAACAATTTAGTTTGAACCTATTTTCGAGGCTTTTTGGTAGGCTTACTCAACTTTCTCAACCAAACGATAGGATTCAAGTTTCTTAAAAAGAAACTGAAGATCTTATTAAGAACTATTCTGATTATTTAGGATATGATTCAAAAGAGCCTTAAAAGCAGGAGCGAAACCTTGAAGGAAATTGTCAATCTCCTTTAAGGCTTTAATTACAATATCCATTTTCATTTCATTTTTCTTCAATTAATACCTCGAGTATAAAACTTATCTCGTCTTATGTTGAAGAGTACTCTTATCAACTAAATTCCCAATAACTTTAAAGATCAATTCAACAAATATACCTACAGCGAGTGCTGCGGGCCAGCCGATTTCTGTTACAGCTCCAACAACAAAAACGATAAGCTGAATGACCAGTTTGGATATCTTCACACCAGCTTGATTTTAAAAGGCATATTCTGAGTAATTGTTGATCCAATCCAAAGTTTCACGAAATTTTCTTGCATCGACTCCTTTGGTATTATTGGCAATCAATTCCAGCTTAGTTCCCATTTCACGAGACAATTTACCAAAATCAGTTAGCATAGAAGTGATACTTTTGGTATGATGCTTTAAACCAAAATCAAATTATTTAAGTTTATCTAAAGAATATTGAGCCTAAGAAGCGAGCTCTCTCAATCGAGCCAATCTGTTATCATTATCTTAAGAGCCATTGATCGCACTCACAATTAGTCCTACCAAACCAACGAGAATCATTCAACAAAATATTATATTATAAAGATTCCATTTTGATTATTAGATTTATAGATGTATTCTGATCAATTTGGATACTTTTGCTCATGTTATTCCTCTGTTAGCGGCCTCCAACTGTCTTCGACTTAAGGGTCCTTGTATCGATTCTCGTCTCTTTTGTTCAAAATTTGAACTATTTCATCATCAGTGACTTTCTTCTTCTCAGTAACGCTTTTGATGATTGTATCAATGCTCAAAAAATTTAGTGCTTTATCGGCCGCATCAAAGTCTTCCTTTAAAATGAGTGTATTTGCAATATCCAAAACTCCCTATCCCCCTTCCAATCTATTGATAATAGCCTTGAGTCCTTCAACCACAATTTATATCACTCTTAGGCTTTTCTCTGCCTTAAAACGATAGTCTAGTGTCTATCTTGTAAATTCCTGGAGAGAATTTTTAGTGGCAGCTCCAACTAAGGTAGTGATAATAGAGTCAATAGCGAATCCGATGATGCCACCAACAACAGCACCTCCAAGCTTTCCGAAGATGTTATGTTTTTCCACAAATTTAGGAAGTGCAGACATGAAAATCTTTCCAAGTGTTTTACTTCCTTGCTATTAAGCTAATCTCATAGCAAACTTTTTTAGGTAAAGATTACTCACATATTTCTGTATGACTTTAGAAGTTGCGTTATAAGCTAGTAAACCCGCAATCAAATCAACAACTATTGTAATTGTTGAGAATGCCCAATTCTGAGTAAATTCATTGATGGGAATGCTTTGGTTCAAGTTATCAATTTTATTAACAATTTATCTCAGCTTATTTAGCAGTTTCTAATCAAGATTAAATTTTGCCATTTCGATGATTTGCTAAACCTTTTATTTGAAAAGTTTAAGTCTTTAAGTGACCTGCTGAACCAAAGGTTAAATTTAACTGCTCCATTCCAAAGTTTTAGAGATACACATCTCCAACTGAGATCCTAAGTTTTTCAGTCTTTCTTACCGCTTTGGGTTATCAGGGAACACGAATCCACTCATTCTTCTGTTTAAATTATAATGAAGTAAGTGTTTCCCCTTCAATTAAAACTTCAACAGTATCTCTATAATGTCATTAG
>Ga0247836_1008288_pt1 | contig 10593 bp, 14 predicted proteins | sample LaCruzMarch2015__4_FD_187116 | JGI IMG/M metagenome (GOLD analysis project Ga0247836, IMG submission 187116) | Freshwater microbial communities from meromictic Lake La Cruz, Castile-La Mancha, Spain - LaCruzMarch2015_14m | ecosystem: Environmental > Aquatic > Freshwater > Lake | place: Spain...
TATGCAAGAAAGTGGTTAATAAAGCTATATGAACCAGCCTTAGAAAATTAATTTGTACAAAAGTCAAAAACGCGTGATAGTCTAAAAAAAGATATAAAAATCAAAATGATCAAAAAAGCTACCTACTTCCTATTGCTGTGCTTACTACCTTTTGCCTCATTTGCAAGAGATGAGAAGGTTATCTCTACACCAAGAGAAGGTGTCACATGGACTGTATATGCAAGCTTAAAGTCCCCTAGTGCAGAGTTTTACTATTCGGATGACTATATAAAAAAGGTTGGCGATGTATATGAGGTTGAGGTGCTTAAGAACTATCAGCAACTTCAGTATGTGGGCGAAGGATACGGAAAAGAATACAGCTACATGTCATCTATTGAGGTTCAACATATTAACTGCAAGGCTGACTTGTATCAAAGCAAGTTGGTCAAAGCTTTTAGAAAATCAGGGGCAAAAGAGCCTGCGTTCTACTCAGAGCAGACCAAGGATGATTGGCATAGCTCCGAGGGAAATGGCGGTCAGAGGTATCTTCATCGAATTATTTGTACAAAGAGCTAGATCTTCTTTGACACATGACAATATGTAAATATGCAAGCTAATGGTAGATATAAATGCTTAAATTCCTAATCCATAAAATGAATTCATCAACCATTTATGCAAACGTATTTTTACTTTTTTTAGTTTATGTTTTTTATGCAACATATCAACTCTATCAGTTTCATGCATATGAAAAGCATTTAAAAAATATCCACATAACTACTGAATTTATCCCAAAAGAGCTTTGTGGGAATCTATTTGATAAGGATGAAATAACTTTAGATGAGGATTTGGAAAGTGGGAGAAGTTACAGACGCGAGGCAAATTTAAGCGTTGCAATGAAAAATTATTATCTTGGCTACACGGTTGAAAACAAATCAGAAAAACCTATTTCAGAGCTTGTTATTGAAACAGATATTATTTTCCCATATGACGAAAAAATAAACCCTATGAACTACCCCTCAAAAACTCTAGTAGGGTTCTTTACAAAAAATGGAAAGCTACTTCAGTCAGGCCAGTATTTTAGGCGCTGTAAGCCAATACTTTTAGGCCGCGATTATTCTGAAACAGAACTATATGAGTCAAGAAGAGTTTCAAAAATAGAACGAATTCAATGGGGAAATTAGTAAATACGAAAAATTAAATTTTTAGCTAGCTGCCGTGACTTTAATACTTCAAGTCTCGATGGACAGAGGATATGTAATTGTCTGTCCTAAGTGGAACAAACTTATTCAGCGTCTAGTTACGGGACGCTTGGAGTAAAGTAAGGGTTATAAGCTAAAGCTACTAAAAGGATAAAAATGTCCGAAGTGAAATTTTCCTCATTCCTCCCTGAATTTGACGGCATTTATGATGCCGAAAAAAAACAAAAAACTTGGACAGCACTAAGTGCTCAGTTCCGCGAATTTTGGTCAAGCAGGGTCATGGGAGCGGATAACAATCCTATTTCCGATGAAGATTGTGACAAGGTAATTAGGATCCTTGATAGAAGTGGCAAAGGCAATACTAAGGATTCAGAGGCTATTGCACGAGCAATGGTCTCACAAGGGGCGTGGCGAAGACTTTTTAATGAGTTGCATAAGAATCGCAAATTGGGTGGGGCAGTTAATAAGATCCTAATTGAGCAAGACCAAAAGCTAAAGGCTCAATATATTGATGAGCTTTATGGCATGGAGGAGGCTCAAAAGATTTATCTCACTGGTAAAAGCGGGAATACTATCTCAGTATTTTTGGCCGCATTTGACCCATTTAAAAATCTATCTGTTATTTCTCTTAAAGACAGGAGATTGCTTTTGGAGTGCCTTAATTCTCCATATGTAACTGAATTTGATGCACAGTCTATTGGAGCAAAAATAATTCAATCAAACAGCGTTCTTGCTAATGCTATTCAAGAAAATGGCGTTAATGGAGATGCACGAAAAATTTCAGAGTATTGCTATTACTCACCAGTAAAAGAGCTATGGCGCGGCGAATTTTCTGCCCCACAAGAGGTTTCAACTAGCAATCAACCAAAAGAGTTTATTGTGACTGTGGCATCAGACGATGCTGATGAGCAGCTTGATGAAGGGGAAGTAAGAGAGTCAATCAAGATTCAAGGTTTGCTGGCAAAAATTGGCGAGCAAATGGGCTTTGATATTTGGTTACCTAATCCCGATCGCGCTAGGGTGGCAAAGGTGTGGCAACCAAAAGATCCACGGACTTTGTTAACTATGTTGCCTCTCTCATACGATAAGGCTACGCAAAGTACTATTGGCCTGATTGATGTGATTTGGATCAAAAACAAAAGATCAATTGCAAGGGCATTTGAGGTTGAGCATACAACATCCATTTATTCGGGAATTTTGAGAATGGCTGATTTAGTTGCATTGCAGCCTGACATCAAAATTAAGATGCATATTGTTGCGCCATCTGATCGTCAAGAAAAGTTTTCTACAGAAATACGAAGACCTGTCTTTTCTTATATGACCAACGGAAGATTATCTGATATGTGCACCTTTATATCCTATGATGATGTAAAACATATTGCTGAGTTAGAGCATCTTAGCTACACAAAAGATGGAATTTTAGAAAATTTCGAAGTTAGCGCGGAACGAGCAGACGAATAATTCAGCGTCTAGTTACTAGACGCTTGATGAGCAATAGCCCACAAAGTAATAAGCCCCAGCAAAACTTTTATCAAAACCCGATTAGCCTTATCTATCCAATACGCTCTAGTGCGCTCTTTCTTTTTAGCAATTTGCCCCTCAAGTTCTTTTGGGGTTGTTCTTGACCTATATTTCCCATAATGCTGAGCTGTATAAACTCCATCCCAAAAATCCACTTCTTCCTCAAGCTCACGATTATTTAGAGTGGTAAGGTGATTAAAGTATTCAGGAGTAATTGTGGGAGCTATGTCGTGAGCATTTATCCAATCCCACATCTCCTTCTCCGTTTTGATCTTGCCTTTATTTAGATCATCATCGTAGGGTGTGAAATCAACCAGAGTTCTTTTGCTTGTTGCGAACGAAAATGGAATCCAATGCTTACCAACAGGCTGTTTACCAGTTTTAAATAAGTAATTAGCTTTGTACTTGTCAATAGCGGGAATCTTAAGCCTTGATAAGTCTGTACTACCCGGAAAGCGAGCCAATAGAGAATCAAAAGCTTCTTTAACGCGCTGAGAAGGCTCTCGTTTGTTTCCCTCAAACTCAACGTAAACATCTAATGGAACATTTAATATTTCAGCGATCTTTTCTTGGGTTTGACGGATACGCTTACGATAAAAAGCAAAGTCATTTGTTTTCATGATTTCTTGCCCTCACAGTGGATGTGGGACTTAGGCGCGAGAAGTATTGATAACTCTCTTTCAATGGGATTCTTTCCATTGATGATGCCCTCTCTAATTTTTTTCCTTCCAGAATGTGCTACAAAGTTTTTAATCCCGTTGTTGACTGATGGATAAGGGTGAGCCTTTACATATTGGTCTGCGGCAATATAGGCAAGTTCACAAGCTAATGTTGCTAGGCGGGTCTGCTTTGTAATTGGATGCTTACCAAGCTCCCAGCCCAATACAGTATCTTTTGAAACCCCCAAGAGCTCAGCGGAAGCCTCTGTAGTTAGTCCTAGCCTATAGCGCCATTCTGTAAATTCATAGATAGTCATATTTCCTCCTTTTAGCTAATTTGACAAATGTCTGGCTTAGCAAGTTGAGTTAAATCGCCAATAAAAAACCCACCAGTCGGCAGGTTAGTCGCTAAGGATTGCTCGCTTGGAGCCTCATCTTTTTAGCACCTTACTGCGTTCGCAGGTTGCGGAGTATTAGCAGTACCAAGTGGCAAGCCCTTTGCATCATTGAAAAAAGTCACATTACCCATGTTTTGTGCAGTGCCCAAGGGAAGTCCTTTTGCATCGTTATAGAAGGTAGTGTTGCCCATTTGATTGGCAGTGCCCAAGGGAAGCCCCAAAGAGTCATTAAAGAAAGTCACTTGAGCCTGTACAGGCAAAGCCAATAAGGCGGTAATGAATAGAATGTTTCGCATAGTAATCTCCAAGAAGTGATAAACAAATTCGACTGGCAGAATCAGGCAAACAGCTTTCTAAAGTAGAGTCTTCTCCAGCCAACTGGTGTGATGCTTTGATCGGCTGCTGCCAAGACAAAATCGGGCGCCTGAACTCTGCGGGCATAGTCCTTAGCAGCCCTTGATGATGGGATGCCAATGATTACCGCGGCGTCTATGGTCGCTTTAACAGCAAAAGCACTAAATCTAGGATCAGCTTGAGAAATTTGTACAGGAAGCAAGATGCTCAATATCAGGGCAGATGTGATCATCTATTGCCGCCTAGATGGCGTGTAGCCAATACGATTGCCTGAGTTATCAAAGTAGTTGGTAACTCCTGTGGGAGCTTGAACTTCGTAGGCTAGGCGATTGCCTTTGTTGTCATAGACACCATTGGTGGCATTGAAGTTATTGGCACTGTTGTTGTAGTTATACGGACTGTTTTGCCAGTTGTAGGGACTATTGTTAAAGTTGTTAGGGCTGTTATCCCAGTTGTAGGTAGACGCACTAAATGGAACGGCTTGGGCATAGCTCTTTTGGGCATAAAGTGCAACTTGGGCAAGCAAAAAGATGGCAATTAGATACTTCATGGCTAATCTCCTAAGGATAGGTGTAGGAGAAGAATAGGAGGCAAAAGGCTCATAGAGTGAGCCACAAACAAAATCTTTCTGATCTTTTATTTCAAGGAATTTTGAACGAGATTCAAAATTGCGCCATATTCGCTCTTAGATGCCCTAAAGTGAGTCCCAAGCATATTTTTTTTAACAAAAGTGGAGGCGCCAAGAATTGGATTTGTTTTCAAAAGCTCAATTCCTATGGGCTCCTTAGGTGCGTTTAAGAGTGATATTTCAATATAGGAGGAACAATCTGATTTTCTGGTTATTGTCTCGTATGTTTTACATTCTGTATCTTTGGAGGGATTTAGTTTGTCGATTGAGAAGATACCAAAAAGACCTGGATTTTTATATGCTCTTCTCGTTACATATAGGGTGACAATATCACCCGTTTGACACTCTGCCGGCATACAGAAATAGGTTTCTGTATGCTCAGAAAGTCTCTTATGGGCTGAGGGAGAGCTTACGATGCCTATCCAATAGTTCATTTAAATTACTTAAACTTTTAGTTGATTGGTAGCAATTACCATATTGAATTTAGAATAAGATTGTAATTCGACTAGTATATTAGCTATTAATCAGGCAAATCAAAAACAGAGATATCCCTCCAAATGGCAACAAAAAAACAACCAAACAAAGCCATCAAATCATCTAGCCTTAATAGAAATCTCAAAAGAGCAAGAGCGGAGAAAAATGATGAATTCTATACGCAACTAACTGATATTGAGAAAGAGTTAAAACACTACAAAAAACATTTTAAAGATAAGGTGGTTTTCTGTAATTGCGATGATCCTAGAGTAAGCAATTTTTTTCACTATTTTTCATACAATTTTGAAGTATTGGGGCTTAAAAAATTAGTTACTACTTGCTATAAAAGTCAAGAGCGAGATTTGTTTAGTAATCATAAATCAGAAAAAGCAATATATCTTGAGTATTCAGGGATTAAAAATGGAGATAAAGTTCCGAATCCAAATGAGATTGGAATACATCAACTGAAAGGTGATGGCGATTTCCGTAGTCCTGAAAGCATTGAATTATTGAAGCAGGCAGACATAGTCGTTACCAATCCTCCATTCTCATTGTTTCGTGAGTATGTGGCCCAACTGATTGAATATAAGAAAAAGTTTTTGATAATAGGAAATCAAAACAATCTAACATACAAAGAAATTTTTAAGTTAGTTAAAGAAAACAAGATTTGGACTGGTGTTGACAACGGTGGAACAAAGTGGTTTAAGGTGCCTGATCACTACGAAATAGAGACAGAAACTAGAATTAAGACTGAAAATGGACAAAAATTTTTTAGCATGGGGAATGTTTATTGGTTTACTAATTTAGACAACAAAAAACGACATGAAGACCTCATTCTTTACAAGAATTATTATGGCAATGAGGATGAGTATCCAAGTTTTGATTATTACGATGCAATAAACGTAAATAAGGTGGCCGAAATCCCAATTGATTTTAAAGGTGCTATGGGCGTCCCAATTACCTTTATTGACAAATATAACCCCGATCAATTTGAAATAATTAGCTCAAACGAGGTTAGAAGAAATGAGTCTATTCCCGTAAAGGAGCATGGCTTAATAAAGGATAAAGAGGGTGCCATAAATGGCAAGCCAACCTATGTGAGGGTCTTAATTAAGAATAAAAGATTATGAAAATTGAGCTTAAAAAAATCTCCGTTCTCGAGCTAACGGTGGGCTATGAGGATAACCAGGAGAATGGAGTGGTAGGCTATGGAGGCAAGCTGGACATCCGGCCGCCCTATCAGCGTGAGTTTGTATACGGAGACAAAGAGCGAAAGGCAGTAATAGATACGTTGCAAAAAGACCATCCTTTGAATGTGATGTATTGGGCTGTTCGCGAGGATGACGGGTTTGAGGTAATTGATGGACAGCAGCGGACAATTTCAATTTGTCAGTATGTAAATGGCGACTTTTCAGTCAATGGCCTAGCATTTCATAATCTCCCAAGTGATAAGCAAAAACAAATTCTAGATTATGAATTGATGGTTTATTTTTGCTCTGGCAAAGATAGCGAAAAATTAGAATGGTTTAAGACAATTAATATTGCTGGAAAAGAACTTACTAATCAGGAGCTTAGAAATGCTGTTTACTCTGGGCCATGGATATCTGATGCAAAAAGATATTTTTCAAAGAGTAATCGACCCAAGTTAGGTGATGATTATTTGGCCGGTGCTGCAAATCGTCAAGAATATTTAGAGACTGCTATCGATTGGATTTCAAATGGACAAATAGAGTCTTATATGTCTCAACATCAAAACGAGCCTAATTCAAATGAACTTTGGCTCTACTTTTCAGCTGTTATAAATTGGGTAAAAACAACTTTTCCTGCCTATCGTAAGGAGATGAAAGGAATAGATTGGGGGGCTTTATACAATCAATTTAAAGATGAAAAATTGGATTCAAAGAAGATTGATCAAGAGATCACGGTACTTATGTTGGATGAAGATGTTGATAGTAAAAAGGGGATATATTCTTACGTCCTAACTCGTAAAGAGAAGTATTTAAACATTCGCGCATTTAGCGATGGGCAAAAGCGAGAAGCTTATGAAAGACAGAAGGGTATTTGCCCGATATGTAAGTTGAAATTTGATCTCGCAGAGATGGAGGCGGATCATATTACCCCATGGCATGAGGGCGGAAAAACGATACCTGAAAATTGCCAAATGTTATGTAAAGAAGATAATAGAAGAAAGTCTGGTAAGTGATAACTTTTAGCTGGTCGCCCAAATCCCAATCTGAACGTAAGCTTGTAAGCGTCCCGTAACTAGACGCTCGACTTGCACAACTTACAACACCTTTTTCCTCAAAATACAAACCAACATTCACCCAAAACAATCCGATTGTTGCAGGGTGAGCTAACCCTCTTCAAGCGACCCAAAAGCCATCAATGGCAATGCCGCTTCAAATTACCCAATGGGCAATGGCATGCCGCATCTACTGCTACAGAAGACTCCGATTTAGCTCAAACTCAAGCCTTAGCCATTTATGAGACAGTCAAAGTCAAGATTGGTGCTGGTTTGGCAGTTACAACCAAATCCTTTAAACAAATAGCTTTAGATGAACTAGCCAATATGGCTCAAGCTTTGCATAACAAGCTGGGCAAGCGTATCTATCGTGACTACGCCTTTGCCATTAACAAATACCTCATTCCGTTCTTTGGGCAATATGAGATTGGTCAAATTACCAATGAACTACTGGGCGACTTTGAATCTTGGCGCATTAGTGAGATGGGTAAGACCCCCATGGCAAGCACCAAGCGTAATCATGCCAGCGCCTATATCCGTGTGATCAATCTAGCTCGCGATCGTGGCTATATTGGATTGAATCAAGCCGTGCCATTACTTGATAGCAAGGGGAAAAAGAGCCAACCCCGCCCTGCCTTTACGGCAGAAGAAATTAAGGAATTATTGAGCTATACGGAGACTTGGCAAAAGAGTTCATATACTGACAGAACGGCTTTAATGAGAACGCTGTGTGCTTATTACATAGAGTTTTTAGTTAATACAGGCGTTCGTCATGGAACGGAGGCGTTACCGCTCAGGTGGAAGCATTTGCAATGGCATTGGATTGGGGAAAAGAAATATCTGCGAATATGGGTGTCAGGCAAGACGGGCCCAAGATATTTGATAGCAAGAACTGCTGTGGTGAAGGTGTTGGAACGAGTAATGAAGTGGCAGAAGTTGCATTACTCGGGGCTCAATGCGGTGATTGAGGCTAAGGTTGATGCGGTGATATTTCGTTTGCCAACGGGTGAGCAAATTAGCAACATGGAAAATATCTTTCGTAACTTAATGGTTCGTAGCAATATGCGGGTTGATGGCGGCGGTCAAAATAGAACGTTATATAGTCTGCGTCATACCTATGCCACATTCGCCTTAGCAAGAGGGGTTGATATCCACACTCTGGCTAGGCAAATGGGCACTAGTGTTGGCATGATTGAGCGACATTATTCGAAACTAACTCCCATGATGAATGCAGAGAAGTTGGCTTAATTGCACCTTAGCAAATATCAGCAATGAATTCAGTTTGAATGAGGTCATGCAGCTTTGATTTAGCAACTTTTCTAACTGATAACGCTTCAGACAGGCTTTCAATAAATTGCTTCTCCATGGGCGATAGCCGTTCTAGCTTTAGCACTTCTAAACTTTTGTAACAAGAACGCATATTGCTTTCTAAGCCACTGATTTTTTGCATAGTTGGCTCTAACTTTTTACTTACATTTACAAGAGATTTCGCTAGCGCAAAATGTTCTTCCGACTTTATATAGCAATAGTCTGTAATACCAAATTTCAGAATAGTCGCTAGCATCTCCTGCTGTTTAAAGTCATAAATGCTAGTAATGAACTTGGGATAAATTGGCTTATTACTAGTGTTATATAAGGCAAGTATTTCAAAGATATCTTTGTGCGCTTTTTGATTTGCATTAATTTGTCTGGCGTTAAAGGTAAGCATTACCGGGCTTGAAATTAAATGATCAAACCCCTCCAATTCTTCGTTGTGAAATAAGTATGCTTTTGGATACATGATCTCTCCTTAACCTAAGCAGGCAACAACATCGCCTGAATAGCTTGGTAGTAACATTACTTCGGCGCCGCTAAGGTTAATAAAAGGATTGCGCTTTTTCAGTTCTTGACCAAACCAAGCTAGCTTGGCGTTGGCACGATAAGCGCCTTTGAATTTACGGATACTGTCTGAGCCGTTTACTAATTCAATGATGCCGCTAAAGGTGGCGCCTCGGTATTTGGCATTTTTTACTTCTATTGCAAAGACATCTTGTGCTTTTTTAAAATGAGTAACAGTGGCAAATAAGCAAGTGTGGGGAATAGTGTTTTTAGATAAGTTTTTCATGATGTTGCCTTTCAATGATTAAGTGTGAGGTTTTATCAAGCGTCTAGGCCCTAGACGCTTGATAAGTTAGTTAAACAACTGTGAAACGAACTTGAGGTTTGAATGAAACCGAAGGTGCTGCTGGAAATGCAACCCCCATCTTCTGTAAGTAAATTAGCTCATCTGCTTTAGCAAAATACTTTCTCAAATCGGGCGTATGCTCAATTTGCTTTAAGTAGTGCAAAGCTTGTTGATCGGGAACTTGAACACCTTCGGCAGCAAGAAGCTTCTGAAAGCGCGGTAAAACTTGATTAGCTTTTAATGCAGGAAAGCGAATTTCATCACAGCGCGACCGTAGACTTGGGTGTACTCGCATAGGACCATTAGTAGTAATGATCACCATGAGGTCTTTTGCATACTTGTCCATCGCTGTCCAAAGCTCATGAACATTTGCTTCTGCATTATCAAACTCATGAAATACCATAAAGTGCTTCTTTTGCTCGCACAAACTGGCAAACTGACAGCTATTGCCTAAGTAAGACATTAAGTCTTTGTGTTTCAAAATTGCATTAAAGTCAGTATCAACTTGAGCGCTTTTGCCGCCGATATAAGTAGGTAATAAGTCTGCAACACTAGTTTTGCCTGTGCCGTTTGGGCCCCAAAGCAAAAGGTTTCCTTCCAGCTGACCAGACATATATGCTTGAATGCGAGTTCTTACAGCCTCATTGGGGTAAATTACTTCGCCTAAATTAGTAGGTCGATATTTTTCAACTACTTTCATATATTTCCTTTCTTAAAAAGAGGGGCAACAACGAGGGCTAAGCCCCCGTTGAGTGCTTTAAGCAGCGATTGCTAAGGGTTGATTGATGAAGGCATCGTTGCTAGCCTTGCTTGCTAACAAATCAGTACCTTCTTTGCTTAGTGCCAAGGTCTGTGCGTTATCAGCAGCTTTAATGCGGGCCATCTTGATGATGCAAGCGTTATAAAACGCTTCATTGATGTCCGATAACACGCCTACGATTGACACAAGGCCATCAGGCTCAGGCTTTGCAAGAA